>Ga0126338_10000169_pt1 | contig 28050 bp, 11 predicted proteins | sample OrbCmetagenome_2_FD_92529 | JGI IMG/M metagenome (GOLD analysis project Ga0126338, IMG submission 92529) | Coral microbial communities from Petempiche,Puerto Morelos, Mexico - Orbicella C C metagenome | ecosystem: Host-associated > Invertebrates > Cnidaria > Coral | place: Petempiche,Puerto... | reverse complement strand
CTATTTCAGTGCAATGGAAATTAGTTTATCTAGCAGAAAAGAATCGAGACCTCATCACTCAGCATTTAACGATATTGTCTTGGGAACACTGCATGAATCGGAAGTGAAGGAGTTGATCGGTTAATCGGTTTCCCACAAGAAATTTGCTACCTAGAACTTCTATTGGGTAACCTGCGATGGGACTAGCAACCCCAACAGGTAGGAGGAGGGGAAGGGGGTGGGGGTGGGGGTGTAGCGCAATACACGCGATCCGGCTTCATGCCACGGAACAATGGATGAGCCCCGAAAGTTGTGGTCTCCAACCCTCAAACATTTGGATTGGTACAAATTTTACCTCTTGTGTTCTTTGATGAGTCATCAGGTTGACATCAGCTTGGCAAACGCAAAGTGCTTTGCTTTATCAGAAACTTGATCAATCGAACTGCAATAGAACGGATAATTTTTAAGACACAAGGAAAACAGATGACTGATATACGATTAAAAGTTGCCGAAGGAACTTCGACAATCACAAAAGGAGACATTTTAGTGAATCTTTGATTGTCTTTCCGGGCAGTTTAACGATGACGTTGTCTTGTCATTAATCAAGTTTAACGACGACCAAACCATCCTCTTAGTGGTACTTTAATTGTTTTAAAGAAATTAACACTCGCATTTGATTAGAGCGAAATTGTAAATTTGTCGTTAACATTTTCACTCCCGTTAGACTTCAGGTAAGTGGCCCACAATTAGATTTCAGGCAAATAGCTTAATTGTGCAATTCTTTAATCGTATTCTTTTTAGGATTTAAAGTGATCCTGTCTTTGAGAAACATTTTATGCGATCCGGCCTCAAAAACATGTTCAAAACTGAGGAAAAAGGTGTCCTTCTGGCGTTAGGAATTATGAGCTTGTTTACTCACTACGATCGATCGAGCGCTCGGTTTTGAGGGCAAGCCTTTTAATTTCAGACATGACGATCTGATTTCACTATAAAACCAGTAGCAGACGAAGAAGAAAGAGAGCTGGTCTTCACCTTCAATTTTTTTTACACCTTATTTTTCGTGTTCTGGCTCGAAAAGAAATCCACATTTAACTAATTAATCCTGAAGACCAGAAGCCATTACTGAAATGAAATTTTTGACAGTCTGCCACCCCTTCAATTTAAAACATTTCTGCCAGCAGAAAATTTTTCGTGCCGTTAATTCTACTGATATGTATATTCTGAATATGTCATATATGTGCAGAAGCTTTTTGAATCTTAGCCAGATTCTACTATTAAGGTTTTTTTTTTCCTTAAGCAAAATGCAATCATAGAAAATGTTGGCCCATAATCACCAAAATTAAAATTTCTGCCGCGCTCTTGACATTACAAAGTGAAAGATTATTTTCACGTCCATTGTTTCTTTCCAATGGCGACGGTAGCCTCTTTCTAAACGAGATCCGGTCCGAGAGTTAAAGTGTGTTTTAGCAGAAGAAAATATTTCAAATGTAGCATGTTCCCTTTTGTCATGTTATAATAATGGAACGTTATTTCCATAAAAGCATGTTAATGTAGAATAATTGTTTTACTTTCTCACCAAAATAGCGATAACATAAATTCCATTTATTAATTTCATCAGTTAAAGGTTATTAATGACAAAAAATCCTTGACAGAACTCCGTATGCTCTTAGCAAATATAATTTCATTTTACCCCCTGCCACATATATTTTTTTCTCATTTCGGAAAAATGAATTTCTGACGACGTACTCACAGGAATTAACAAGTTTGAGCCGTACTGTGTCACCAGGAAACCCATTAATTGTCGAGCCAATTGAGAAATGTCAGAATTAAATTACATTTGCCCATCTGATGTTATCTTGCCATCGAAAGTGAAAATTAATACAACATCCAGCTTAAGGCTCAAATAAATAAGTCTGTTTGACGGCAAACAAGGGAGTCTTTTTCTCTTCACTGTCTTTTTCTTTCTGGATTAACTATCGTAAATGTGACACAGATCAGTGAAATATTTTAAACCAATAAGGCTTTTAGCCATCTAACAATGACAAAAATAAGGCTTGTTCACTATAAGTGAATCTTCCAGTCACTGTCAAAGGAAAGGGAAAACCACCCTTAACACAGGTTGGCTTCAACTGCTTTTATTATTCAATTGTACCTAGAGCGCGTATTTTAGCTTTGTCTGATTGCAATTTACCCGCGAAACATGTTAATTGTTAATGAGGGCTTCATAAACGTTGACCCGGCAGAGGGAACGAAATAAAAGCGTTATTCTGTTAATGGCATGAAAGCTTTCCAGATATTAGTACACTGCGAAAGTTTTTCCTCATTATTAAAAAATTCATTCTCCCTGTCCTCAGACCAAATTAATAATGCCTGACAGAATAAAGCGAAAAATATTTTCGCGGGAGTGTGGTTTAACCCCGAAACGGATTGTAAGGCTGTACGTTCACAAAGGTCGTAACTTTGGACAGCGAAACGCATTTTACTAGAGCTGGAAAAGTAAACAAGAGCTCGCGATAAATTTTGACGAACGTCAGACTTCTTTTCGCTTTTATTTTTCAATTAGGACCAAAATTGCCAGGTCTTGGGCTGGCGAACGATAAAGCAAATTGAGCTGTAGCGAACGGAAAACAAAACAAACAAGATCTTCATTTCGCGGTTTGTAATTGAAAAGCGTCGATTGATGAACGTGCCACAGCAAGCCAGCAGAAATTTTAATTTCCCTTTCTACTGTACTCGCGAAAGGTTGGCCAGCCATCAGGTAATTAACAAGTGGGAACAGAAAAATAGTAAATGGCTTATTTTTGTCGGGATTAATTAAACAACGCAAAATGGAACCAGCCCAAAGCAACGCGGTTATCAGTTATGTTCGATAATTTCTTTCTGGTAACTCTTATCACTAGAAAGGTCTCAAATGTCTGGGCAACTTTTATCACTCTTGTCAGAAAGAACTTTAATGCTTCTGTGTTAATGAAGGAACGTGTAAAGAAATACGATATTTACCTTTGCTTCTTAGGAGATTTAAGTGTTATTTATACATTTCAATTAAAGAATGGGGTGTAATTGAACGCAAGCGAGCGAACTCTGTTTGCTTTATCGCGTATGCCCAGTCGCGGGGTCTGTCCAGAGTTGTGAATAATTCCTTAACTAACTTGCCATCTACACTCTACACCTCAAAGAGGAATTAATCGACTGCATTGTGATCATTGTTCGTTAGCGCGAAACTCCGTTTAATTTCGTTCGAAAAGAAACGAAAAACAATTGTTTTTGGTATTCGTAATTAGCGACAGCTCCCGAGGCAGTTTTCAATTTACATGGGTTTGTGGTCAGATCCGGTTAAATAATTAAAAGGCTATTTGAAAAGTAGGGAACATGGCCTAATCAATAGTATACACTGCATTCAATTTAATAAAATTTCATTAGTGTTATGCTAATCTCCTTGTGGGGGCATCTTTGATAACGTAAGAGTAGCTTTTACTTTTATCAAATTTCTCAACTTCTCCGCACGATTGTTTTGCAAGAGGGCTCAAATTTAAAATTGAACCCACTTTTCTCAAGGTCCTCGCGCGGAGTGCTCGCGCCAAATCTCGAAGCAGGAGAGACTGTGAGGGTGAGCACAGAATGCTGACCGATCACAGATTCACAAAGTTTATTGTAATATTACTAAGCCTTTCTACACTAATGAATCTCTCTTGCTTTCTTTTTGCAGGCTTCAAATCGCATTCATTTATTGCTTCCGTAGTGTTGAAACGGACGGATACACACAGGATCAGTCAGTTCTGACGGCGAACATCGACCGAGAAAATTCAAGCTCCGAGCAATGTCTGCTGAAATAAACGGTAAGAAGTGATAGCTCAGCGATAACAGACGGTGAATTGTAATTTAGCAGTAATGCTATCTTCCCAGAAGCTGATATTTTCGATGACAGCATCTCGCTTGTTAATATGCTGCTTGTCGCAAACTAAGCGTCGAAGTGAAACCAATTTTTCATTCCCGGTTGACCTACCAATGTAAGACTTGTCATTTGAAAGTTCGCCGATAGCTTTGAAAGCTTTCTGATTTGATCTCGGAACGCGCAATAATCTCTTTGAAAGGACACGTTTGAGGCACCAGAACTTTATGGATATTTTCACGAGTTTTTCTGCTCCCAGTCCTAAAACCACATCATAATAAGTAACAAGATGGCGACACACGGCCTTTTTGATTAAGCTGTGACTGAGGATTAATTAAACATGCATGGAAGTTTAATATTGTATACATTTTCAATGACAACTAACTCCTGCGATTGGCTTGAGGGTTGCTCCTGTGTGGAATTTTCAGTCAAATAATTGCATTTAGAACGCTTTCTCTCGCAAAGAAAAGCCATTTATGGGCGTAAAAGTGCACGTTTTTGCGTGGCTTTCAATCTTATGTGTTTGCTTTTCAAGTAATCTATTTCTCTGACACTTCGCAGTCTGAATGGACGGGAATTTATTAAAAAACGCTGCGAGAAGACGTTTGCAATCATTTGAGCTATTCTAGTGTATCAGCAAGACGCATTTTAATTCTTTTTTTCTCCTATCAAACTTGTGTGATTAATAACACCGCTTTTAACAGCACGAAATTGAAATTATCAACCAGCAGATATTAAAAATGTTAGATTATGGCGGCGGGGCGCTCCAAGCAATTGTGTACTTAAATAACAATGTTACGTTGATTAAAAATGTGTCGCTGCGTAAAAGAGAAGGTAATATTATATTCATTGCTAATGGAGGGACTAAGAAAAATATTTGCCAAGTTTTCAGTATGGTGAATTACTTGTATATCGACTACAAAGGAAACATCCAGAACTCAAACAAAACAAGGAAAATAGCAAGATAAAACAACCATGCAATAAATCCCGTATCGACTTTTGGTCGGGGCTCTACGAGCGATATAAACTCTGCCTTTGCACACTGTTGAGAAGCTGGCGATCATTAATTAAACTTTCGGCTAAGGTTTTAAAAGCAATGCTTTTACGGCTTAAAAGGGACTTATATTTGTTTTCACAGTTGTCGAAAGTTAAGTGCTGTATTTCAGATTAAAACACGTTGTTTTCAGAGCTAGTATAGTTTGCATTAATGTGCACTTAGCCTAAAAGCAAATCTACAGCGATCTTTATCTCGAAATGGTTCTTTTTCAAATGTGCTTTCAAACCTGCAATTCAGCTTTATTTCCGGGCCTTCCGTGTACTAGATCTGTTCCGATTTTCTCCCAACTATATTCGATACATTTCCTGTCAGGTAGGTGCTGAGAATAAAACCAATAATCAACTAAGATATGTTGCGTTGACCTCGTCACTCAGGGAACTAGTAGTAAAAAAAAAAAATTAAGATAGTCACCACGAAGGTACCTTGTGCTATGGGATAAGCGCGCCTTTTTTATGCGATAAGAAACTTTAATGCAAAAGAGAAAAAGCTTCCGTATTTTTAGTCAGGTTTAAGTCGCGAACCTCGCCAAGGAAATATTAAAAGAAATCCGCCCCTTTTATCGTATCCTGTTTCGAGAGAAGTGTTTAGTTGCAAAAAGTGCTGATTAATCCCAATTCGTTGGTGACTGTCAAAAGCCCGGCTATATTTTCTTTATCGCAGGAAGCTTTTTATTAACAGACTGTGACGGCCAAACGCCGTTAACTAATAGTAAGTGAGAGGGTTGGCAACACGCTGTGCTAAAAGGGTATTAAGACAATATTCCATCCAGTGAAAAAACAAAGTTATTTGATTAGTTTTCGATATCTGTTTTATACGCCCACTTTGGGTTTCCTCGAGTTAGGTCCCGTGAAAGCTACCGGCTTTTAAGGTCGCCAACAAGGTGTACGAAATTATTTATTACCACTGATTTACAAGTTAACGGTGGAGCGGCCAAGCGTTGAACATGCTTGTACGAATCCACCGATGTCAAGGCAACGATGAATTACAACACAGCGTAGGTGTACAAACACGCTAGCAAGCGAGTTTCGTTTTGCTTTCACGGAATCTCTGTGGAGAAAACAAACACCTCTTATCTAGTGATAAAATATTGTGATTGAAAGGAAAGTACAGTGATGGCGAAGTACTGGAATGGAACTTTCAGTTTCTCTTGGTTAAGACACCTCAGTTTACGATAAAGGGTTTACTGCAAGGGGCTTTGACGGGTGATACTAAAAGCCATAAGAAGTTTCAGCGGTTTAATTAATATCTACTAGTTAAACAGAAAGCATGACCCACGCATAGGATGTGCTGAGACACTCATGCACGAAATGGTTACGTAAATATTGGGTCAATAAATATGCTATGTTTAATATCGAAATTGAAAAAATACACGCCTTTTGACTGTGGTCGCTCGTGCGGATGTCAGTGAATATTTTTCCTCTAAACTAGCAGGTTTAACAGGTTTTACCTGCACAGAACAGAAAAATCTTTAAGCAGGACTTTGCTGCCATCAGAACACGAAATGTCAGCACAGGAGGTATCCCTCTATCAGTTGGGTCAAATTTCTGATTGAACTTTTAGGGATAAATTTAAGGGTATAACTGCGTACGTGAGGTTTTGCCCAGGCAAGTTCAGCAAAATTGTTTTTATCCCAGATAAGATAGTCAGGGTTATTTTAGACGTGGTTTTCCTGTTCCTCAGAGATAAAAGTTCATTCCATTAAACCGTCAACTACAATTTTGCCATGGTACAATTTTAACAACACAGACAAACTTCATAGTGTTACATTTCTTAGTTTTGTAAGGGCTCAACTGCGAATCTACAACAACTTGTCGGCAAATTAATTGGAAAATGCTATCTAGAACGTTCCGTGTGATACTTGTCGTATCTCTTAATTCACCACGATACGGGAACGACTTAACTTGTCTGACGTTAATATTACACAGGTAGAACATGTTAGTTATCGCACGATCGGGGAACAAACTCTTATCTACGGCAGAACTGGCTCTGACTGTACACTTCAGTTAGAGTTCGCGATAAAAAAAAAAAAATTAAAATGCTGGATTCAATGATAAGCCTTACAAGTGAGTTATGTTCGGTGTAAATACATGCAAGCAACCATCTGTGATGAAAATAAACAGGTTCCCTAATATTAACGCTTAGTTATAAACAGAGCTTCAAAAATGTCTCAACTTGTAATTGCTACAAGAATACTAATTTCTGTTCTTTCACTTGCGATGTTTATGTGTTTTTGTGTTCATGAGAAGTGACCAAGCATTTCTGGCTTCGTGTCACGGCGTGGAGAATCCACCGTCTCGTTACACCAGTGAGACTAAATTAAACATGAATTCTTTCAGTCGCTTGTATTAAATTTGAAGAAGAAAATTCATCGTTTCCGAGCAGAAAGATATTGATTTAATTTATACTCGACTAAACTGGGAGAGTAGTTTGATAGATCAGCTCTTTTGAACGACAGTATCTGTAAAACAAAGGCAACTATTTATCATTCTAATTTCAGACAAATAAAACTGTATTGTTCAGTTGTATTTTTTTAGCGAAAAGTCGCATGGAGTCCCCAACGAGCGCACTGGTCGAATAGTTGCTTAAATTTTCTCAACAATAAACGGAACAATCTGCGAAACAAGAACACAATTTGAATTTTGATATTTTCACTTAGCCTCTCCACGGCACGTTAGCACCTGTCGCGCACGTTGTGTAGCTTTTGTCCGCAGAGTGCTGTCGTGTTAAAAACATCAAATTATTTTGTCTATGCATAAGTAATCCAATGCTATTCTGTGTTTCATTAAAAGAGCTGAGTAATTTAACCGTGAAATCGTGCGCTATTGTTGGCTGGTGTGCGGTGCGCACTTTCAATTCGTCGCAGCATTAACGAGTGTTTTTCTCTTCGTTTTAATTGATCAAAATGTGTAAGAAACTTGTGAAGAAAACCGATTAGCCTTTTTCGATGAAACTCATCACTTTTGCATCCTTCTTGCTCAAGACATCTAAAACGACGCGTTACAATGCCAAGTCTGTCGGACTAATGGTTGTTCCAGAGCTAACGACCCACGCGCGATTTGGCGTCCTTAAGCTGTGTTCTTCTGTTATCTAGAAAGCTTTACGACTGTAAGAACTGATAATGCGTCGGTTTGACAGTTTTGACGAGGAAATCAATCAAGTTCGTGACGTTATTCTTATACTTCGCCAAGCTTTTTACATTAATCACGTGACCTTCTCCTCCTAAGACATAGAAAGAGAAAGGGCGCTTTGGCAGTTTGTTTGCCTGATATAAAATAGCTAAATGGCAAGGCTTGCCTTAAAAGCTTGGCTTGTATCGCAAAGCTATTGTAAAGCAGCAGTAAACACACATTGACAATAGCGTGTGCGAAACGTTTCTTTCATGTACAAAAGTACAGATCTAACGACTTAGCAACAGTGACGTCTACACCCTGTGATCAGCGTACATGAAGTAAAGAGTGCATATTTGACAATTCCTTTGATTTTCACACCTACGGCCTACGGCGTATTCTTTGGTATTTGATGATATGAGGAAATTGTTAAGTTACAGCTTCAGTATATTTTTAAGAAGGTCCCAGTGGTTAAACAAAGTTTCCCAGCGTTGCTTTGTTGTCTGGCGAGTGATCGAGTTGTTTTCCCTTCTGGCTCTCTGGAATTTATTCATAGGCGTTCCTGACTTTTGTTCGCATTATGTTGTAGAGACTATGCATGTTTTTAGGTGTTGAACAAAACGGTAACCTCTTTGATAGCAAGCTAGTTTTGGACAGAGCTGAGTTCGATAAGCTGTAGAAGAGTCGCTTTTGAAACTAGTAATTTCAATAAGGTTTCTTCTAATCCGTTTTGTCTTATTTATAAATGTAGCGAGGTCTATTTTTATCCCTAATTTCTTCAGAGGCTGTCAATTATTTGAGCATTTCATCGAACTTTGCATATGAAAAGCCGAAACCGCAAACTCGCATGAAGTCGAAAAAAATGTCAGCATGAAAGTGGAATCGCGCCTGTACGTGATTAAATCAGACAAAAAAGTCTGCTTGTTTAAAGAAACATAAAATGTTCTTTAATCATTGGACTCTTTTATCGGGAGAACATTTTGGGTATACTCAAGTCTCGGGGTTTCCAGGAGGCCTTTGAAACGTGGATAAGCTTTAATGACTGTGTCTTCAACTTGTAGATATCATTTCTGTTATAACCCATAAATTTCATCAAAAAACTGAGAAATATATTTGCAGATCAAACTACCGAAAACTGGTACTACTCTGCATATGGCATCTGTACTGTGGCATATGTTTGCGCGCTTAGCTGGACAGCCTTAACAGCTATATATTCTAGACAGCTAACAATGTAAAATGCCAGTAAAACGCAGATTATATATGTGAAAACAAAAGTGCAGTTGAGCTAACATTCCCAAGTAGAGAACAGTGTTACAAGTTAGCTATCAAAGAGGACATGCGTTGAGTGCGTTTGAAACCCATTCAGGGTCGGTTTGTTAAGATGGAATTTACTCAGTGGCGGACATTTTGTCTGAATCATTTGCCGGCAAGTTGTCTTAAGACTCCACTCAGCTGAACGATCTCACGATAACAAAATAGACTTTCGTTACAGTGGAACTGTAATAAAACTGAGAATTTGCGAGAGGTTTCCCGCTAAACTCTTGGCTGAGGATAGTTAAGCCTGTGAAACGATCTTGGTGTGAAAAAAGCGGGCATGAAATGTACTCGTCAGTGTTTTCTTCATGAGCTAATGCATTTATCATGTGATTTTTCTGAATAAAACTTGTGGATTTGCGTGATGTTGTAAAAAGATATTCCCAAGGAAGCTATCAATTAAAAACCACTGAATTGGTTTTCTATAACGTGATTCAAATTTCGATTCTTCTTTTTTGTTACAACTTTGCACGTAAAAACTCACAGCTTAACTGGCGAAACACGTTTCTTTTTTTTTAACGACGAAAATATGTTAATTGAATATGCCTCAAATAGTCAAGATCGTTTTATTTCTAGACTCGCCTACAGTGAAATATTTTTCGTGCTTTTAAGAAACAGCTGCTTTCTGGCTGATGAGCCGGCTTGCTAAAATATCTAAACATGGTTTCAAAGAGATCAGCCTGACCAGGTGTTCAGTGAATGTCAGTCAAAAATATAAAAGCTATAACCTGCTTTCTAAACTAAGGAGAACTTAACCACCTCAGGGTTGGTAACCGCTAGACGAGCCAAGAGACGAATATTCTGCGTAATTCAACCCAAGAGCGCCCTTAACAAAATGATCTAAGAGCCCTCTTTCGCTCCTGACGAGTGTAGATTATAGGAATTCTATAACAAAAGAAAAGCCATTGGTTAAAAAAGCCATGACTAGTGATATCTGCTGGCAGTGCCATATGTTCTGGCGGGAAATCGATGCGGTCGGCGGCCTATCCGACTAAAGTGCGCCAACCTTGTTCGCGAAATGATTCGATATATCATACGCTTGGCGCCTGAAGCAATGCTGAAAACACACAAACATGTGTTAAAAGCAGATGAAAACAGCTGAAAAGAAGCAGCACGTCTCCAGACACAGACATTTTGGTATCCACTGCCTGTGGGCATTGTTTGCCGGTTAATAACACTTGCGATCTTGTGATACACACATATATATATCTACAGGTTGTTAATTATAGACTGTTGGCTCCGGTAATAGTCTCAGTATATATAGCACTACACTTTAAGAGTGCTGACTAGTTCGTTCAACGATTCTAAACGGTCTAATACAATATGGAGATGATGGACAAGAAAGAAGACAACGGAAGGTCTTGTGAAGATTCAGTGCAAGAGGTAACGAATAACAAAGACGTGCTATGTCAAAATGCCAAACAAGGTGAGTATAGCCACTGGCAAGCCAAACCATGTGTTGTACATGCGAAGCAAAATGTCTAAATATCTAACGTGGGTGGTTTGAGCTCAAGATCAGCGAGCCTTAAAAACTTTGAGAAATAATTGCAATAAAAAGGCAAATCAGCTTTACTCGAGATTACTAACATCGACCACGAACCAGTCACTGTGTTTATTGAAAAATTTACAAATAACTCCTGCTTCACTAAATAAGTCGTCAGCTACTGAATTGAAACAGTATCAAGAATGCGCTGAATACCTTCATAAGCACGCGCTCTATATTATACAACAGCTTTCTGTAAATTTTTTTTTTGTTAGTATGAGGGTTTAATTCTCGAAGAATTGACACAGCTTGAAAATTACCCTGCACACGACAAACCTGTCTTTTCACATAGCTTTTGTAAATAAGATCAGGAATACCTGACTAAGATAAGATAATGAGAAATCCAGTTATCTCGGAAGAACAGTCAGCCACAAGTAAGTCATGAGATAGCGAAGAAAAATCTAAAAGCGTTTTAACAGCGAAATTTATGTTTTGTAGCACTGTATAATTCCGTTTTTTGTGCCCTTGGCCTCGCGGAGCAGAAATTAATTAACTCCCAAGGCGGTAATACAATAAACATGTGAGGTCTGGTACGATATTTTGTGTCAATGACAACAAATAAATTCTTCTCACTTCTATACAGAAATGAATAAGATTACAAAAAAATGAATTTCATTTGCAACAGTTCGATCAAAGCTGAATTAGGGAGAATCAGTGGAAAGTGTTTTGGAATTGCGCATGCCCCATTGCATGCTAGTAGATGTTTTTGGCGCGTTGAGAGTAAATATTTGAGTGGGAAGTCTCTAAGCAACCGCTATTCACGAGGCAGTTTAGAGATAGGTAAATAATTTAACATTCAAACTGACAAAATTAAGTCTGTTCCTCGTCGGTTTGTGTGAAACTCCGGTTTATGTTGAGGTTCTACTCGACATCTGGGATGGGATCGCAGGTAGCGCCGTAAAATTTTGTCAGTAGTCAACGTCTTGCATGGTGAAAGGGAGAAAAGAAGTCTTGCCCCAAAGGCCTAAGATCTTTAGTCCAACGCGAAACCTGCAAAACCATTAAGCAACTGAGTCTTCCATGTGATGAGTGTTCAATATCGACTCCGTTCGCCTTATTGTCAAGTTAACTGGTGACCAGATGGAGGAAAACCATTAACTACGAGACATTGTCTTGATGTGCCATTAAATTCACAACGTTGCGATAAAAATAAATATACTAGTAAGGCAATTTCGAGACAAAATGATGAGTATCTGACGATTCCTGAAAATGAAAACCAAAAAACACAGCAAAAAGATAACAATAAAAAAAGCAAAACTGCAGAGATACGGAACTCATCTGAAAGGCGGTGTCTCTCCAACAATCCTGTCTGTCTTTCTTTATTTTCGTGTAGTCTTTTAGCTCTTTCATTCAAGTGGCTTTTTTAAGAGCACATGTGAAATGACAAATGTTACTGGTGGTTAGTTTATTCTTTCTTCAAATTACTAGTATAAGGAAATAGTCGAAAAAAAAATCCCTCATCTCTGTCAGTCGTAAATTAAATTCATACTTCATTAGCAGGAAACTAATTGACGGAACTCAACTCAAGTGATAGCCACATTTGTTTTCGCTAAAAATGTTTTTATTGCGGATCAATATTTTTACGAGCCCTTAAAGGTCATTTTCGTCTACATCACAGATTGTATTCTTGATTCCTTATATTCACTAGCCAGGAAAAAATTTAACGCATTTCCGGTACCAAAATGACCTACTTTAAAACGCCAGATTAAAAGATATATCTATATATTCAAATATTTTTAACTATGTGAATGTACCGCCAGAAAAATGCAATAATAATTTACACCAAGCACGAGACGACAAATCTCCTCTCTATAAAGCCACCGGAGGTTTATTTGTTTTCGAGTACAGGGAAGCGGCGGGAGGGGGTAGGGGGTGAAAGGGGGCGACGCCTATTCCAAATAATTGATAGACTTATGGATATCTATAACAACAAAACAGAGGTTGGGTTGGCCGTCTGGGGAAGAAACAGGGGGTGGGGTGTAAAGAGAAACGATACTTTAAGGTTGAAGTTCACGTCGGGTATACTCCAAAACCGTCCAAGTAACGATAGCATTAAAGTTCCAAGCCCTTCAAGCCTTGATGCCAAGATAGAAATTCTCCTTTGGTGTTTTCACACCTCTTAACAGCACGAGTTGAGAGAATTTAGCAATGTTTCGTTGCATCATGTCTTTAATTTGAATTACCCGGATGACTGGTGCTGTATGTTGACGTTTTGAGGGAAAAAAATAAATTATAAAGTAAAATAATGTAAATAACTTTTGAACAGTGAGGTCTGGATCGCCAGCAGCTGTGATGTTAAAATTCAATTTTAAACACATTTCTTTGTCTGGTAGCCTGATTAAAAAAGACACAAGTGAGGTATTCAGTTCGATTCACGTGTGTTTATTGTTGGTTTAATCCTCATCGTTTATTTTTTCACCGAGGGTTTCGACTCTATCAACCCATTTCGATTGTTCCCCTTGTTTGAACTGAAATAAATAAAAGAGAGAGTTTGTTCAACATTGTAAAAGTTGTACAGTCAGTGTCAAAAACCAAATAATGGTCTTTTTTTTGGCGACTTGACGTTTACTTACAGGGTTTTTACCTGGTAACTTTTTAAACGTTCTTTAGATACACGACATTTCCTTAATGGAACCTTCCTCCATTCAACTTACTTTCGCCAACAACAAAAAAAATATATAAGACGAGCAGGTTAAGAAATATATGCAATATATTTTTTTTACTTTCAGCAAGAAATAGCTCGTAATCATTTTGTTAGGTAAAAGCTATTATCTTTATTGTTTTTCTTCCATGTCAGTTTTGTAAAAGCTATTCGAGCGTCCAAAAATAGGACACAAAAAACAATGTGTCCTTTTTTTTACCCAAGGTCTCTTGTTATAAATAACGGAGTTTTGTTAATTAGTGCTTGCAGAATATACTAGTTTAAATTACTAAGGGCAATGCGGAACTTTTCCTAATGGATACTTAATTAAAACTGGGGAATATATTTTTTGTTCAAAACTTCATTGACTCTCCTTGCATGTGAGGTACTTTACTTTTGTCGCCGCGTTCAATATGTCTCGTCAGTCCCGTATATGTTGCCTTCAGCTTACAATTGCCGTGAAAATTTATTTGACACAACACAAACTAGCACCTTAGTCTTGGCCTAGGCCGTCAACATATACGCTATTTACAGCTGTGTTGTCCTTTTGGCTAATTTGCATGCAAATAATGCCTTGAGAACGAATATCACGGGCGAGTTGTTAATTAATAGAGGTTTTAAGTGCCATGTGTAGGGCAGGCAGTCGACATGTCATCAAACCAGTTTGCAATTGAAGTGTCTCAAAACGCCTTTTAATGGCCAATGAATAAGAATAAGCCAGCTTGTGTCGTTGGCGCCATTTTGATATCGCCGATCTCGTGTGCGCTTTGTGTCCCAACGTGCGCTCCACTGAATTGGAGAGAGTTTCCTTTCGTCGTTGACACAAGTTTCACAAAGTAACGAAAGTCGACTCTCAGCGACATGGACGATCTACATGACTTCGCAGAAGGTAAACTTTGAAATTACATTAACTTGGCTAGAAAAGCGAGATATTAGAACGAATCACTACGGCCGAATTAGATAAGCTTAGAGCTGCTATTATGTGGCAAGCCATGACTTAATATCAACACAATCGTAAAGCGCCATCTATACTTCTTCTTTCTTTTATTTGTATCAATCGCTCGTTTATAAAATTGAAAAAGAAACAAAACGCTAAATGCGGCTTCCTTTACAGATGCTATAAAGATCCTATTAAGTTTCGAATCATAACTTTTCACAACCGACACAACATTAAAGGCTTATCAGTGTCAGCGACTGAATCGAAAGAGGCCACTTTGAACACAAGTCAGGCTAGAAACCGCGGCAATTTTCGCGAACGGTTTAGGTGCATCAAGTTCCTAAAGAGGTTTTGGTTGAGCTGTCATAGTGACTGAAAAATACTCCAGTCTTCGGAATTATCCGCATTAAAAAATAACGCAATACACCTTATCGTCCTCTAAATACGGCACGAGAAAGATCGCACTCAAAAACCAATCAACAAGATCGAAGACTCTCGATCACCCGTTGTTAATGGCAACCTGCTTGATTTTCTGGGCCGATGAAGCTATAGCGCGGGTTTTACCCAGAATTAGCAGCACTTTTGATATAAGATTTTGCGGCAGCGGTTGTACTGGAAAGGCATATCAGTTTTTTCGTCAAGCCCAAACCGGAGTGCTATATCACCTTGTCAGTTAGCCAAGCCATTAACTCAAGATCCATTAGGGCGGCAAAATTTCAAGTTAATTGGACAAGCATCAGCCTTAGGGGCACCACATTTATTTTCTTTGACGTACGTAGCCGCCATAATGGGGCTTTTAACACCAGAAAGTATACACTTCAGAGAAAATTGCTCGCAAGATCCTCAAGGGCCCTTGGCATCAGTTTTGACGTCCACAATGTAGTGTATCTTGTCGCCACGTTTTCTCATTGGCTAATACCCGCGAACAAAGAACGTTAACAAAACAACTATCATTAATGTGTGACTGCTAGTTAAGCGACGGATATCGCGGCAGAGTGTTGTATATATTTTATCAGTAAAATTTAGTTTTCGCTTTAGCGACCCTCGGCCCTTTTCAATTCAACAAGAAATATCTTGAAATCATGTTTAGCAGATTTCAGTGAAGACTGGAAACTCAAAATGTAGGTGGAACTGTTTAAGTGTCAAAAGACGGTGAAACAGGCACTTTTTATTTTAACAGAGCGCTTTGATCTCGTAATACCAGAAAAACTATTTCTGGACCGATGTTTTTTCCTCAGTTGGAAAGAAAAGTAAGGGTGCCCTCCATTAACTTGCAGATACACTAAAAGCTTTTCTTAGCGCGTTTTACGTCGAGGTAATTTTTCACGTGCACTCTAATTGACTTTTCATTATTCCTTTCGGCTATTTGAAGGCAAAAAATCCCTAGGATGTCAGCATGCGATTAAATTTCTCTAATGGAAAACGAAACAATGAGAGTCCATTATACTTAGCCATACCGCACTCACCAAAGTCAGAACATCTATTAGCCAATAATTACAGAAACTTCAGATTTTGACCAATCACACGCCTTCAACGGACAATTAGTTTTCCCTATTTGCTCTGGCAATAAAGATGGTATTTACACTTTCTAAAGACTTAATTATTTATGTAAATACTACTTGCTTGGCGCAAACGAGCCAAGAGTCGCCAGAGAGCTTTGCCGAGCTAAGCTGTATCTAGGCAAAAATTGAGTGAATATTAAACCCACGCTGGAGGCCATGTTAATGTCTTCCGTGCCTTCATGTTCACAGAGAGGTCCTGGATTAGCATTGCTGATGATGTTATAGGCACGTGCCGTGGATTTCATTGTTTATACAAGAATTCAATTAAAATTTCGACGCAGTTGGAAGTTCACGACACCCGTAGAGTTATTTACAAAGCGAAAAATCTATCGATTTTTACTCCTCTTAGAGGCCATCTAGCCTCTTGTTAAAGGTAGCAAGGACTTAAAATCACTCTTTCAATCTCCGGAATGAAAATGGAAAAAATACCTTAAAAACGTTTAATAACGGGACAAGATTAAAAGCATTATGACTGGCCATCAGCGCCAGTGTTTTTTCCTGTTTAAACTGAAAGCTATAGACAGTTTTGAATCTATAATTCGGGAAGTGAACAATTCCACTCATGGATGTAGTGAGGTATTAAAGTTTTAGCTCAAAGGAATTCGAAGATTACGGAATTAAAGTACAAATCGCAGGAACGGCTGACTTAAGCTAAGTTAATTTACAATGCTTTTGTTTTCACAGTTGTCTGAAAAGCACTTGTGTACGTCCTAATTGCCGAGGCGTTCGCCTAAACTCAAGTTTTTAATTTATAAAGCACTAGTCCGGATGATCCTAGAGCTTAAATAAGCGGGCTGGCTGAGGAACAGTCATCTATAGACCGCGATATAAAACACACACACAAGGAGCGAGGGTAAAGACCGTCACTTGGTGACAAGTATAGAGAGAATACGACAAGACAAGCATTGTCCCGCCTTATGTAAACTTCGGGTTGTCCGATAAATTACACAAATGAACCCGTGGGAAACTGCCACAGTCAACTGTAGCAACATGAAAGAAGGAAGGAAGGAATAAGGACGATAACTGATCAGGAACTGCAATGATAAGTAGTCTAGCTTGACATGGAAGTCGCGAAAATTGACTGCCAAATGAAGTACGGCCAAATGTAAAACGGAACACAAAACACATTTGACCAAGCCATCGATTTGAATGAAATAATGACAATAAAAAGGCTAACACGTCTAGCTGTGTCTACCAACGCGGTCCAAAAATTTAATAACTCGGACCAAGGAACCCTGATGCGTTCGGCTTTTTGTGAAAGATACGTCTCTAGTCTCTGTCCCGCCGCGAGCAATTTATTGCTATAACCATGACAAGCCAATTTGCCATTTATCTTATCTGCCACAAGAACATGTGGCAACTACCTGGTGTCGTTCCGAGTCGTGTAAAATCCGATCTTGCGTCTTCAAATACCGTAATTTCGAGAGCAAAGTAGGAGAAGTTTTCGCACGACAAGCTTGAAAATTAATGTGGTTCTGTTTACGCGCATGCGTACGAATCGGCTATTTAACTCAGCTAAAACGCAATAATGGGTTCTTCAGAGCGAGCAAACATTTCAATTGCTTTTATAATTAGGCAACGCATCATATTAGTGGTAATGAATAGCACCATGATTCCTTCGGGCTATATTGGTTCACGTCTCCGCAATTCGCTGGAGTGCTGCGTATTAACCTGTGATTGGTCGAGCCGACGTTGTTTAATTTACCTTTAGACAGATGTTCGGTGGGTTATTCGTTGTCAGTTTGTTAATTGCATTCCGTTTACTTGCAATTGTATTCGTAACAAATGACCCTTTCAAGTGATTCGGGACTTAAATAAATTGCCTGCCTGGAGAAGAATGGGAAGATCTATTTGGGTATTCCTTTTGCGACATCTGATCTGGGCTGCGTCGTTTTCGCGAATTTCTTGTCTGATATATCTAGATCTTATTTTCAACGGAATTGTCAGCAGGGAGCGCCATAAACAAGGAAAAATTTCATTACTTTCTCGCCACGTTCCCAATAACAAGTGCTTCCCCACAAAAAAACCACAAGAGCTATAATTGCTAGGGCTCACGTGACTTAATTAAACTTCGAAGGCTAAAGCGTATCGGCTTAGTAATTACTGCAAGCGATACACGGGGTGTAGAGATGACTTAACTGCTGTCTTATTAAAAGAAGCAGCCAATCAGGGGCGGTTTCATCGTGCGCGTAATGGCAACATCTCTTAGTTGATGACAACTAATTGTGTCCTGGTCATTTAGGGTTTGAAGCTGATTTGATGTGGAATTGATTAGGCTTAATTCCCTGTCATATGATGAATGTTTTGAATAACGTACACTGTTACCCGAGTTGTTTTAACAAACAACGACCCCTGCCTAATTCGGACTCAGTGTCACAAAGGCTAACAACGCGACCGCACGAGTAAAGGAAAGCCTGCTGAAATTTCCGCCGCAAAATAAAATGGACAACGCGAACACTAACAACGGTGAGTTCAAGCATTTTATGCTCTGTTGAATTGAAACGTGTTCCTTCGACGGCGCGCAACCTAGAAATCGGAAAGGACGATTTTGCTTCCTTCTCGTGTTGTAAAGAACGCTGAGTTTACGATAAAGCGAGCGCAAACTGCCGCGCCGGTGTTTTTTTCCCACTTCTCTCTCGTTCTAATTTCGTGCTCGTATTCTTCGCTTCAGGTCGATGTCTTCAAGGGGGAATTCGAAGCTGCGGAGGATGCGGCGAAAAAATCTTGGATCGCTTTCTTCTGCTCGCTTTGGACCAGTATTGGCACGTTAATTGCCTAAAATGCTCCTGTTGTAATGTAAGATTGGGGGAAGTCGGTACGTCGTGCTACTCTAAAGGCGGAATGATCCTCTGTAAAACCGACTACGTAAAGTAAGCGAGCTTTCTTTTATTCATTTTCGTCTCTGCTCGATTTGTTATCTTATTGCTTCAAGTTAAGTTTGTTTTGGGGCTATTTTTATTTTGTGTGTGACAAGCTCATCATGTAATGATCTATTTTGTTCCTTTAAATTTGTCGTGATGAAGTTTGTGTATATTGACTGGTTTCAAGCCAGGCAATATATATATTTTTTGCTTTCCGCATCGAATGTTGACCATGTTTCGTCCTTTTCTTTCGGCAGTCACGTTTCCTCGTGTTTTGAAATTCCTTCTTAAGTGGCCTTTATCTTCTATTATATTTTTTTCTCTCTCCATTATTTTGTCTCAGTGTCACCAGTGGGATTTTGCATACATTTTAGGCAATGTAATATTTCCTCCATTATGAAAGTGCAATTAATAACATAGATTATAAAGGCTACAGAGAATGCCTGGTATTAGGAGTTCCAAATAACCTCAAAACTCATTAACGTGGTAATATTTCACCTACGAAAGGCGATTTACTTCATTTGTTCCTTAATTCGTAGTGCTGTGGCAAAATAGGGAAGACCCTCCGAAATTGGCACACAAAAGCCAGCCCATTTCACTTGACGTGTATTTTTCATTTTAATAAACAAGATTTTTAATATGCCATGCAAGGCGAGTTAACATGTCTACTGTATTAAAGGCGACAAATTGAATGGGCCCGTGAAGAACAATTTATCGCTATTCCAAATATTGGCTTTATACGCTTTTATCTCTAATTACTTAGAACATATTAAATCCTGCGTTATCAGATCCGCGCTGCGATCTCATTTGGCATTTGCTCTTATTGCTTTTCAGGTTGTATGGCTCCAGCGGAGCATGCGCGGTCTGCGCCAAGTTAATTCCCGCCACAGAGTTTGTCATGAAAGTTTTGGGAAAAGTTTACCACCTCGACTGTTTCAACTGCACGACATGTCACAACCAACTTGTCGCCGGTGATCGGTTTCACGTCGTAAACGGAAGGCTGTTCTGTGAGAATGATGACCCAAGACTACTAAAACAACAACTTCACGCTCCAAAACAAACGGTGAGAGAAACCCCTTTGATGGCTCAACCGTCTGTCAAAATATGGCTTCAATAAATTTCATTCCACGAATAATACTTATTTGGTTTTAATATCTGCGACCTTTTTGCTTAAGCTAATATTAAGTCATCAATTTTTGACATTTCATTTAGCTATTTTCGTCAAAAGGAAACACGTTTTTAATTTTACCACTGTATTGTCGTATTGCTTTTTAGCGCGGTAATCATGTGAAAGTACACGGATATTCTGGCAATATAAACATTACGTCGCGCGCACTTATGTTTGGAGTTTTTGAAAGTTGAATTCTCGGACTGGGAAAAGGGTATTGTTTCGTAAAATTTACTCATCACGTCGGTCAAGCAATTTGCATCCATGAAAATAGTGCCTTAGATTAGAATCTATGTTTCGCCCTGAGGCTGAGAGATAAGACAAAGAGGGACACTTTTTAATACGAATTAATTAAGACTTTAAATTGGTTCTGCTGCCTTGCCGATAAGATATGGCAAAATATTCAACAAAAAGCGTTGATTAATACAACTGTTAAAACATCGCGAACAATGGCCGGAATTGCGAGAAGAAACTTCATCAATTCTATTTCGAATCTAAATGGGCTTAAGTAATTCTATGCCCAAGCACTCAAAAAACCTTCCTCGCACTTTACATGCACAGGAAATAATTAATGGACGTTTTAAGATCTTTTCCTTAGCAGTGCTTTTCGTCGAAATTGGACCGCAAATCGCTTCATAAATAATTTTCAGAAAACTGATCACTTTGAGCTTTTTCACAACTCGCTGGCCTGTCAGCAGTATTTGTCATTTCAATGTTAAAAGCTTTGTTCTATGCTTGCTGTGTGACGGGTAAAATAATACTGAAGACAACATTTCCCTGCCTAAACTGAAAAAAAAAAAGAAAGAATCGCAATCCATGATATTATGGTTATATAGCTTCACTTTAGCTTGATTAGATGCCGACAAAAGCGACGTCGAAAGTACGCGAATAAAGTGTTTTTCTTCCTAATTGCAAAAAGCAAAATTAATGATTCGAAACGGAACCAAACAGAAAATAAGTTGAAGCTGATTAGAAAACTAAAATACACTATCGTGTAATTGAGTAAAGAAAAAGCGAAAGAAGTAAATTATCCGACCTCACAAGCCCGACGCCGCCTTTCTACACGAAGTTTCCTCTTTTTCCCGGCGCTTATCTGCTATTAGAAAATGAAGAAAACCACAAAGCTCAAATTGAGTTCCTTTATTTATGAAAAAAGCTCGTATTTTCACGATAACGCACATTTTGGCTCCAACACAAAATTAAATTAAAATTCTCTTTGTGAAATGAGCAAAGTATAATTATTTCCTGTTTATTGCGCGGACGTCTTTGTAATAAATGTTTTAATTTAAAAATTTGTTGAATTAGACGAATTCTGGTTTTGCGGTTCTCCACGTTGGCAAGAAATTTTTCATGAAATTAAATTTTGGACTGTAGTCCATTTATTGTTCCTGTTCCACATCGTAGTAATCAGCAAAAATAGTGTGTTTGACGGCATTAAAATTTTAGCTTTCGTTTACCGATCTGCCCAATATAGCGTATCAAAATATATACAGAACAACGATTTTACAAACTTGTATTGTTTCTAGTCTGTGAGAAATAGAATGAAACAAGGCGAAAAATAATATTCCGCGATTAGGGAACCAAAAACATTGACAGGTTGTCGACGCTATTTTCCACGAAATATAGTTTTCTTTCATCACTGACCTCATTAACTTTGACAAAATCTGAAACATAAAACTTGGATCAAACCGAATTCTTCCAGACTTTTCTTTGGGCTATTTTTGACTTGCTTTGTAATCGTAACACTTGCTTTCAGTGAGTTAAAAGCCACTGTTGATTGATATTATGTATTTTTATTTTTATTTTCCCTTAGGTATGTTAATGGATGCCGAGCGATTCGCAAGTGATTAACTTGGAAAAATAACAAAATTAGAAGGCTCTCCTCTAGCCCCGGATGTGGGAAAAGAAAAGTCTTGTTTGAAAATCCTGGCCCGTTTACACTTTGGAGTCTGAAATTGAAAGTTATACAAGGCACAGACTGTGGAACTTTTGAATGTGCCAATTGAAGCAATTCCCAAACCATGTGCTATTAGTATAGTGAATGTAGCTTTCGATATTAAAATCAGACGAGCAACAGTTTTGCTAAACGAAACGTGCACTGTGTGCTGTCCGTCTGGACTTGCAATATGTTGTCGACGTTGAAAACTGACTTAACATATATTAAATTTTGGACGAATGAAAATTCATTTGAAAATGTTTAGTTTAGCACGAAATCAGCCTTACAAGAGTAAACTAAAAGTAGATTACGAACCAAAGCATCAGTTGTAGACAGAAGGAGCCACGACAGAGGACTTAATAACGAGAACTGAAATGACAAATTTAAAATCCTTCTCGAGAAGTTATATTTCAAAAAGAAAACAAAGAATCATTGACAGATATTCTGATTTCTAAATTAAACAATTTTAGTATTATACGTAGAATGTTTTACTAAAACTTCAACAAAAAAGTATTAAACATCGGGAAAATGCATGGCTACAAACAAATGTAGATAAATGGTTAAAATATGTAAAGTTCTTTGAATAAAAGTGTAATTCTATACGCAGATTCGTTATCTTTTATTGTAATATGGGACAGAGGACCTATGTTTTTGGGATTAATAAAGGTCTGGGATTAATTATAAGGAACAATCCGTTTTCGTTTTGCCAAATGGAACGTGAAATAATGCTTCCTCGATTTAATCCATGACGAAAAGTCAAATTAAAAGTGGACAAAGTGTCGACATCCCATGCTGAAAAACAAATAAAATCAACCCAATGCATCACATAGAATTCCTTTTTGATGGATGTAACCGCTTGAAGGTTTAATTAATTTTGCCCAGGGACAAATGGCACATAGAAAGGACTGTTGGTCATGTTTTGTGTGATCATTAAGGCCGCGCTAATTAACTTTTGTAGTCATGTTGACATAATGTAAAGCAGCATGCATTCTACCTAATAATGTGTAATATCCCTCCCTGGTTGTGTCAATAAATATTCGTATCAACACCCCCAAAGCGTAATTAGATTTCACCACACAATCTGTGGTTTTAGAGTTCTCTAGATGGAACAGAGAGAGAGCATTGGCACAAAACTAGCTGTATCAAAACGTCAGGGAATGATTTGTAGTCGATTTGGAATAATTCGACTGCTGTACGAATTCTGGAACATGCCAGAAAATGTATCCGTTTGATACTTTACATAACTTTCATATGTAACAGCAGGACTTCGCGGGATGAGAAATTTCATAAACTCGGCAAAAGAGAACAATGGAGTGTCTTAAGATATTACGTATCGTAAGAAGTTCCCAAGCAGCTGAGCCCACACAGGCAAACCTTTTCTTAGGTCTAATCTTTCAAAACCTTTCGACTGAACCCTGCTAACAATAGGTTCATTAGAAACACTATGAATGCACAATAAATACTCTTAACCAAAGTATGAAAAGCTGACAGGTTCCATTCACACTTGATGCCAAAAAGAGTCGACAGTTTTCTATTTTCTAGTTACGAGCCTCTAAGTCTAATCTACCGAGAGCACACACACCCTGGCAAATGCACTCATCCACTTCATTTTGCCATGGGAACTAACCCTTTTAAGTAACATCCAAAGCGAAAACCTCTTGGCCTTCCATTACCGCTCTGCTGAAGTATTGACTCGCATTTTTCAAGGTCCAGTTTCCTTTACCGATATAAAAGGGAAAAAAAAGTGCAACTTCTAAACCATTCTCCTTGTCAAATTTTTTTACCAGCGGAAATGACAGGTATCTATTTCTTGCAAGCATATCGTTTCAAAGGGAAAAAAAAATATTATTTTTAACTTTGGGAGCAGAAAACGCATCCCGTATCGTTGTCACATGGACTTAAAGTGGATTCCCTGGTTGACAGGGGCTTCAACTGCGCCATTCCAATTTTTCCACAATTCAACATGTGCCCCCAAAATATGGCCGTTATGTTGTTCGATGTTCGTCATGTACACATACAAGAATTCACTCTTGATAGGAGGAGCAACCAGCTCTACGTGATTTGCTTAGTATGTAAGAGCTTATTACTGCGAACAATAGTGCAATGTAATTACCATTGACCCAAAAACACCACAGCCAGATCTCGGGTGGTCAAAATCGCTATCAGATACACAAAAGTTCAGTACACCCTGACATTAATGCAGTACAGCTGAAGTTCCGTGCTTTACTTCTGTTGGGTTCGTGGGAGACCACCCAGCAGTATTCCTGTCCTGTATTTTGCCCGTACCGTGTTTCAATCGCTCCAACCCAACGTTTTGGATTTCCACCTTATTCGGATATTATCTAAACGGATTCCTTAACTCGGTGCCCTTGCGGTCAGTCGTTACACTAGCTGAGTGCACGATGATTTAACTTAAACAACTCTGGGATTGACGTATCTATAAATGCCGAGTTAAGAAGGAAAATGGACCAATCCCCCAAAATTGCCCCTAGAGAACAAAATATGTCGAAGAGTGTTTCCAAAACGAAGGATCATTCAAAGAAATTTGAAATATTTCCTGTTTTCCTTTCCTTAATCGCATTTTAAGAAACATAGGCAATTTCGAGTTAGTAATTTTAGGATAGATCAGTTTGCTGAAAATGTGTAGAATGAATAAGTGAAAATGTGTTGAAAATACCTGTCATGGACGGTGGAATGAGTGCAAAATACTGGCTCTTTGCTTCTGCATACTCAACATACTTCTGAAAAGGAATTCTCCTTTTAGGCAAACTACAACTCATTGCTGTTACAGATGCTAACTGTCCACAGACACTCATTCCAAATAGTTTAAAGGAATATATCTCAATCCCAATGCCTATTTGAGATTTTTTTTGCGTAGAAAATTGAGCATGATCATACAATAATCTAATTTCAGCCTCCTCTGTGTGTGGCTCTTTATCATGAGCTTCTGGTTCAAAATTATCCTTCGTGCATTGAAAATGGTTGCATAACGATGAGGGTTTTGAAAACAAATTTGACCTGAAGGTTCAATTTTCGCAGTTTTTTTAAATCCTGCTAATTTTGGACATAGGGGCTTTTAAGCGCCCTTCTGGTATTACGTGTGACCATCCAGTGTAAAGCTACTGAGCAATACTTTCAAGTGCTTCTGTTGATTATCCTGTGCAAGGTTGTTCTAGCTTTCAGAGTGTTGTTGGAATCTTAAAGTGAAACATTTCTCCTCAGTTTTTTCCAAATCCATTAACTATAGTTTATTTGACACTCGCATAGAATCGCCCAAAATAGCACGATCAGACTCGTGTAAGGTCGTCAATATGAACTTTCAGCTAAGATTGATATATTCTTAAGATATTGTTTACTTTGCTGTTGTTTCAGTTGACAAACAATGAAAGATGGACGTTCTAATCAGCCATCGTGTTAACTCTTGTCCTGCCAGAAGAAAATGACCCGTACCCTTGCTTTTATTATTTCTACAGCGAGCCTGAGGAAACGTGACTTTAACATTGCACTGTGCCCAGCTAGTTATCACTTTTGCGTTTCACGGAATTTTACCCAGTCATTAATGTAGTGATTAATCAAAACGAGATAACAGTTCCACAACTCATTTTGGGATATTGGTGATTTGGTTTTCCGGTGAAACCCATCTAGCACAATTAATTAGTGAAAATCTAGATTATAATCACGCAAACTGACTACCAAACCTTATTTATCGCAACATTTAGTTCGCCTTTCATGCGGAGAGGGTTCGTGATAAATAACTTCAACGATCTTGTTTGATCCAGTTAATCAGGAGATCTAACAATGGACACATTCGTGTGGCATGGCATTTTAGTTTGCTTTATTTGTTTTTTCACCAGAATCCGGCCACAAGTCACATAAGGCAGATTTCCGTCTTCGTGCAGTTGCCCTCTTGTCTCACCAATTCGATCATTATCATGGTATGCAGATGCACATAACAACAGCCACCTAATGACCCCACATGGCCTGCAGGAAAAGAGTCTTCGTGATAAAATATGAAATAATGAGTTATCTACAGTGGAATAGCTTCATCTGGAAGTAATGAATGCGTCCAAATCAAGTTTTTATACGGAAATCTTACAACTTTGAGGCCGAGATACCCACATAGGGGTCTACAAAGCCGAGGCACGTATAGCTGAGCATTTTCTCTTACAAATCTGTGTGGTGTAATTTTGCTTAAAAATTCCGCCTGCGACAGGCATAAGTTGAATTAGAGATAATCTTGACAAGAACTCTCTCTTTCTTGCCGGTATGATAAACAAAAACACATGTAACCAATCTTCGTTAATGGACTTAAGAGCTTTTAATCTATTTAGGTACCAAAATCGCTTAGGAAGATGCCTGAAACGAAACTGTGTGATCATGCACTAACTCACGACGCACTGATACAACAGGTACACACATTAACGAAGTCAAAGAAAGTTAACAGATTCTAAAATAAACTTGGATAACACTGAGGAACGCGACACGTATCAAATGAATGAGAGGACCAGTGGCATCTTTGGTGGAGCCTGCAGGGTTTCAAACATTAACCTGACACAGCACCATCCAGTTATCGTTCATACTTCAATTTGCTGCACAATAATCCTTGGACGATTTAAGAAAATCTATCGTAATTTGTTGGTTTTAGACGGAATACACTTGAGGATTTATCGCTTACGCCCTTCGTAAACGATCAAAGATTATTGGTATCCCAAATCACATTGGATTAGCCAAAAATTAGCTAGATAATCAAACAATCTTGCATGAAAATGTTGGAACTAGATAAAGCTTGAATTCTATCCAATACAATATTTTATTTCTTAGCATGTCCAGCCTACATAATGGTGCATAAAAACGCTCATACTAGTCTAATCGGAACCTGTCTTCAATTGTTTTCTTGGCAAACTACAAACGTTTAGATGATAAAAGCAATCTAAGAACTCTCAAAATTCGCGCCAGCTTGTTGCTAAATAATATGCAATACCTGCCAAGAAAGGTTTGTTAAACAACTCTCATTCTTCGAAGGCTCAGTGTGTAAATAAGAGTCCAAATATTACAGGCTAAATCTGCGTTACTGATCGATGAAAAAGAAAACCCCGCTACAAAATATTAGGACACTTCAAAGAAAGACTCAATAGTCAGACAAGAACTGCGATTGAAATGAATGTTTTGTACTTTTCAAATCATTATGACACCAATATCTTTGTCAACCAAGACGGGCCATAAAGCTTTAGTCGAAAACACGATACAAACAATAACATGTCGGAAACACACGGTGGCGATTGTTAGCACAGTTGGTTAAGATGCCACACCAGATCTAGCAAAGACGCCATGTTTTGACAAACGTTGGCGGCCATAAAACAGCAATTCTCTTTGCGACAAACATTCAGAACAGGTGTGTTGACAACGTACCAGCACTTAGTAAATATGCTCAAAATGAGTTAAATCTACATGTGAAAGTGTATCTCTTGCGGCTCACAAAGGAGTACAGTATTTAGCAAAATGACGAAAAGACTTGAACCTTTGTACTAATCTAGCATGAGAACAAGGTCATTTTTCGATTTTTTGTTTCTACGCTCTGTATGCGATAACTCTTTTGATGTACATCTGACGTTTGCAGAGCATGTTTCATATTTCACGTCATTGTTAGGGGCCATGTAGTGTGAAAAGACTTTCGATCCAAACGCAGGTACCTTCACGATATTATCTCGACTGAATTTTTGAAAAGCAAATTCTTTCGAATACCCTTCCCACCTCCCTGAAAATAAACAGCCAGATGATAAGGCGATCATTCGAACAAAAACAATTCCCGGACTTTTTGTTTTCCAATTTCAAAGTAATTAGAGCCAACTGTTAAACAATGAAGACAATATAACCTGCAAACATCAAAACAAATTCTGCAAGTTTATATGTAAGGAAATATAATCTAACATTCCGATCAAAAAGTCCCGACAGTATTTGTAAGCAGACATTGTTGGGCAATTTCACTTTTACTAATAAGGACTTACTTATAAAGAATGCCCTAGGTAACAATGACGGACGTAATCTCGACAACTTGT
>Ga0126338_10000168_pt1 | contig 28058 bp, 14 predicted proteins | sample OrbCmetagenome_2_FD_92529 | JGI IMG/M metagenome (GOLD analysis project Ga0126338, IMG submission 92529) | Coral microbial communities from Petempiche,Puerto Morelos, Mexico - Orbicella C C metagenome | ecosystem: Host-associated > Invertebrates > Cnidaria > Coral | place: Petempiche,Puerto... | reverse complement strand
TTTTTTTTTTTTTTTTTTGTGTTTTTTTTTTTTTTTTTTTTTTTCTCCCGTCCCGCTTTTTTTTTTTTTTTTTCTTTTTTTTTGGGGGGGGGAGGGGGGGGGGGGGGGGGGGGGGGGGGGGGGGGGGGCCTCCAGGCCCGTCCCCTAGATCCGCCACTGGAAATGATTATTCATGTATTTACGTATCAACATACTTTTCGTTAGAACTGGTGATCGATGGATGACCTTCATAAAACTTGACCACGTGATAAACATCGTATTTTCCCCTGATCAGGCATTCGGCTGGAAAAATGAGAAGTCTGCATATACAGTTTATATGATCTCTCGGGTGCAACAATAAACTGAACCTTGATGAAAAGGGAACGAAAAAATTTCACATTTATTGTTTCTTATTAACACCTCGGTCTACTGCCGTGTGTTTGGGGAATCAGAGGAAATTGCGTGACTCCAGTCGCCATTAAATCTGACACGGCTATATATGCCTCTAAACTGATATTATAATTCTCTGATACTTTATTTCATTTTTCAATACAAAAGACATCATCAAAAAAGGTGGGTTAAAAACAACTGTGGAATATATTTTAGATCATTTTAGTATGCGTGCATTCCCACAATTTACAAAACTCAACCATGATGTGTTGGTTATCACATCCTTATCTAACACGCGCTTATGAAAATACCCCTATGTACAAGAAAGATACATTATGACAAATAAACCTACTTCTACCTTCCGGCAAGTGCCAATGAGGCGAATTATAAATGCTATTTACCTTTTGTAGTTTGATATGCCCCTCGTTATATAAGGATTACCGCTACCATTTGAAACATAAAGAATTCTTCTCTACAAATACTCTCGTTGCAATAAGAAACAAAATAGAAAATGAGGAACGTTTGACCGTACACTCGCATTTGGGCTCACCTATCTTGTTGGCAATATAAGTCTAGAATTCAGGATAGCTAATTTTTAAGGTGGCGTCTGGCCTAAAAACATCAAGTACTTACATGTAAAGGCAACGCAGATGGTAATATCGCAAAGTACAATAAGATTTTCATTCTCCTCGACATTAAGAATCCGAGATCTTTGATTCAACACAAACGTGAGAAGAAATTTCTTACGATTTTTTTAATATTAGCGACTTGTACGTTTTAGTCTCCTCAATCTGGCACGTAACGCAAAGCATAAGTTGAATTCATTTGATTTTATCTAAGAAAAGGAAAAGCGTTGAGAAATTAACTTTTTTTTAGACAATCAAGAGTTTAGTTTAACTTAGAAGTCTTTTCTATTCACCCTACTGGCGTGCCATTATGTGAAACATCTTGTAAATTAGGCAAGGCTACTACCAAGTCTAAGGTACAAACGATGAGTAAGACAAAACTACATTTGAACGCATAAATGGAGGTTTTAAATTTCCCTTACTTTCGGATCTCAGTTAAACATTCGCGATGCAAAAAATATGTTAGGCTTCCAAGTCTAAAAGACTTAGCCTTTTAGGGTCAAAGCTATAAAATTTATATAAATGAGGGACGATATATGCGGCCAAAACTACACTCAACGAATTGCAGTCTATATTCTTTCACAGATACGTGTTTTTTCTATGCGAGACATCGTTTTCATCTTCGTCTTCCGCTGGGACCGTGGACTCGGTCCATCTTCGTTTCCCGCTCGTGCCCTCGCCATTGTATACCACTTGACCAGCTTGAGTCCCATTGGTCGTTGTGTTATCGGCGAATGGTCCGTTCGCGTGGAAAACTACGTCGCTGGATTTTAGCTCGTCAGGATTACGCTCTGCGTTGGCGTGGAAGACAACGTCTTTGCTCTCAAACGCAGGCGGGGGTAGGTTTGGCTTTTGCTTCAACACCTCATCGCTCAGGAAGGTCCGTGAGCCACTCAGGTTTGGACTGTCCCTCCCCACTGTGTTTAAATAGCCCCTCTGAAAATGCGACTGCGGATGGTGAGGTGTGTGTGACGTCATTTCAATGGCGAGCTCGGCGCTGGCGGCCTGGTAAGGAGTCGCCGCTTGTTGTACCTCTTTCATATGCCACTTATACCACGTGTAAACAGTCAACGAGACCAAAATAACCAGGGCGACAGCACAGACCAGTATCATAAAACTGCTGAGCGTATCCAATGCCATATTGATCCTGTTTGTCTTAGTTCTGTTGTGCTAGCAAAGAGCTGAGGGGAAAGACGTGAACAAAATCATGTAGAAGTCAACAGTAATAACAACTTACGAGGGTCGACAAAAGTAGTTGATACATTTTATGGAAACTATGATATTTAACCTGTAATAAAAACAATGAAGGGCTCTAGAATATTAGTTAACATTTGGCTTGGGAAGATCTGAACAATTTTGTTACTCTTGTAGCTTCCAATGAAAACAGGTTTGTAACCGAAAAAGGAAAATTCTGGCCGCTATTGCAACATGATGAATGAGTGCTACCAGCTGAAGATTCTCTTTTTTTTTCGATTCCAGAAACTGACAACTTTAACAAAACTGTATCATAGCCCATATTCACGATAGCCGCCATGATGGTTTTCGTATTGTAACGCAAATTAGCCAGCCTAAATGGTCAGGTGTCTGCACCAAAATCACATTTGGGAGCCAAGTTATGGAGTAATGATTTTATTATTAATTTAAGTTTGAAAAAGGTTCTTGATAACTTGACTTATTAACTACGCGAGCCGTTTTCTTTTTCTAAAAGCGCCGAAATTGTGTAAAACTTGGAATATTTTCACCCCAATACTGAAACCAAAGCATGGATATGAAAAAATCCTCATCAGACATGATGAAATTTGCCGATTTTAGCTTGTTTACCCCGTCAGAAATCACGTGCCTGATTTGCATGTAAAAACAAACATGGCGGTTATCGACAATGAGGCCTATTACTGAACGATATTCTGGGCCCGAGAGCCGTTTGGTTCTATTCAGGCGGTGGAATCTTGGCGCGATAAAGGAAATCTGCCCACACGCAGAGTTACATTCCATGATAAATTTACATTTACAAGTTGGTCTGGACCTAAACATGTCAGTTTTCATTTTATAGTGAAAAAGGTTATAACACTACTACTCTTGTGTTGTCGTATAGTATGATCGGGTACGTGTTTTCGCGGTAATTAAGTACCCGGCCACATGTACAAGACTTTGTCTGTGGCATGTGTTTTGACTTACGCCCGAGACTTCAACAAAAGCCAACAAAAATTAGCAATTTAAATTATGCAAGTGATGCAGGACATTTATGCAAACGATACTACTGCAAACGATATTTGCGATATTTTCTTTGTAAACAGATAGCACGTTTTGCGTACAAATTGATACCTCTTCTACTACTTTCTATCGCAGAAAGCGATTAAAATCCTTATATTACTATTAAGAATGATTTTCATCTAAGTGTAACATAATAAGCCCTTCTTGCAAGCGGTCTTTAAAATTGAAAGTTAAACAGTACGACGCGATGTACACAACATCACAGCAGTGTTTTAAAGTTCTGTTTGCGAGCTCGTTTTCGGCTGCAATCAGCCGACAGGGTATGGCCGGCTGATAACATCAACACACTATATGGACAGTACGAAGTCCAAGGGTTATAAAGAAGCTAGTCAAAATCTTGTAATGAAATGATGCGTAACGTAAGTTCTACCAAACGGTTCAACGCTTACTTACCACCAATATAAAGCCAATTATCTCGTTATTTTCCGCAACGCAGAGAGCCAAATAGAATCACTTTACGGGTATAGAACTGCTTACTTCGTAGCAAAGTATTCGTTGCGATCTTAAGTTAACCGTCAGCCGGTGAAAATATAAACTCCCCCATATAATTTACAGGTATTTAATAACTTAAGCCAAACGAAGCCGAACTACATCTACTCTCAAAAAGCTCAATAAATGACACAAAACCAGTTTAAATGTTATAGCCAGATACTTACTGTTGTATGGGATATGCTGTGCGCTTTTGAAACCGGATAACTTAGGATAATTTCTTGCTTCTGACCGTCTGGGTAGCCGGTACTAACAATCACTAAGGTATTGCTTTCGTTAACCCTCAACAAGAAAAGAACACGTTCCAATTCAGTGACTATGCGTGAAATTTGCATACGTATCATGTGGGTAACCTTTTGACTTGATAAACCAACAAACGTACCCAAACCCACCCCCTGAAAACAACATGCTGCGATTTAAAGTACTCTCCGGTACATACCCACTTCAGCGAAGTTGAAAAGGAAGACTGAATAAAAACAGTCCTGATCAAGGCTGGGAAATACTGATGAGTAAAAACTATTGTTTCATTATATTACTTTAAAAAGTATGTGGGAAGAGATAGTTTGGCGTGACTTTATTGAATAAACGGTGGATTGGACATCCCGGCCCGGAAGGAAGACGTAGGCAGGAATTTGCGTAATGGTATATACATGTGGTCACGTTTCCGAGCCATTGGGTCACTAATCTCGGAGGAAATTTTTTTTACTATCCGCCTAACAATCCGAAATCTGCTCCCTGCTTTGCAAAATTAGATGTCTCATATGGCAACGCACCTACGTTTTGAACGCTTACAAGTGTGTTTCTTTTTTGGACAAAATCATTGGAAAGGGAGGGACGCGAATGAGTTCAGGTCAGTTCATGTAAGAGCTGTTTTCAAATCCAGTTTAACTGGATTGACCGGATTCCTCTTCGAGTTCCGCTCGGTTCGGTCACCCCCTGTTTGTGACTGCGGGCTCAGTTTCATTGTCACGCTACGTTGATATAGTATGTCGTGTAGCATGTCATGTAATATCCTAGCTCATCACGTGACCTCTTACCGCGCCAAGCTGGCAAGATGGCGGCCTCCGCAGTGGAGGAAAGTGAAGTAGTTAAAACTTTGTCCGTTACTTTGGGAATTTCGAGCGAAACTATTGCTCAGCTTGCCAGCTTGAGTGAAGATGCAGCCACAGTTCTACTCAAAGTTAAGCAGGTTTTTGATGAGCACTCGAACAAAGATGAGAAATACCGCTCTGACATGGCTAGTCTTCGACGTGCACGTGTGGACGCAGGTTTGAATTTTTCTGTTATATCTGTGAAAAACATGCCAAAAACGCTTTATTTAGCTCAATGCAGCTCTTATTTAAGGTTTGAATTGAATAAAAATTTGTATAACTATACTATTTTCTCACAAATCGCGTTTGTATTGTTAATATTGCATGCACTGCTCTTTAAATTTGGCATGTTGGTTGTTTCGACGCAAATATAAAGCTTACAATGTTTCATTAACTTTATAGAACAACAGTTCAGCCAGATAGAGAAGCAGCTTATATCCTGCAATGCTAAGCTTGAGTCAGAGCAGAAGCAAAATGAAAGACTTCAGAAAGAACACGATGAGACTGGTAAGGTTATAAAGAGTATTCAGATTTATTCACCAATCTGGAGGACTGCAATAGTAAAATCCAGGGAGCTACTTAGCCTGAAAGGTTTTTCTAACAGTCAAGCCTAATTGAATTTAAAACATATGGACACTGTTGCGACCAAATTCTTCCTGAAAATTTTTAATGGGCCTAAATTTTCACAAGGATCAAACAGTGAGACTTGTAGTTGAGACACCAGCTCAGATCAACCACTTAACATGTACATGTAGCTCATTTGTAGTTTGACTAATTGAAGTCATACGATAAGAACTTAACTTAAGATTAACTTTCTACCTCTTTGAAGCAAAAAGGGTCTTGGAAGAGTTAAGCAGTATACTGAATTAGTCTGCTTGTTTTTTCTTTTTTAGTTGCTACACTTACAGAAAAGCAAAAAAGACTTCTGGAAGTAGAGAGTATCAAGGAAGATGCATCAACAAATTATGTAAGCTTTTATGTATCTATACAGTGTAGCTTTAATGAGTTTTGGAATAGAACATTGGCCCTAAGAGCAGCCAGTTTGCAGTCTTGGTCAGCCATGTGTGTGGTGTTCTTAGGCAAGACACTTGACTGTCTTTTGTCAATCTGTCAATTTTCCAGTACATACCAGCAAGCTGTTGGGAAAACCAGACTTATACTGTAGTATACTTAGATGAATTTGTAATGATAGGAATCCCACTCAGCAAAATACAGATGTAGCTACATGTATTTACAAGGATACTCATTCCATACTGGTAGGCATGGTGGCCTCATGGTTAGTGCACTTGACTCTGGATCGAGTGATCCAGGTTTTTGTGCCCTGGCGAGGTCATTCAGTTGTGTTCTTGGGCAAGATGCTTAACTCTCACAGTGCCTCTCTCCACCCAGATGTATAAATGGGTACCGGTAAATTTACTGCTGTTTGTATGGTAACACTGCGATGGACTATAATCCCATCCAGAGAGGAATAGAAATACTCCCAGTAATTTCATATTATAGAAAACTGAATAAGCTCTGGCCTGATGGGCCACTTGGCTCGTACATGTGGGCTTTACCTATTTCACCCCTGTGCCATAGCAACCAACGTTAAAGTAATACACCAGTACTTTTAGCTCTTACGGCATGGTCTATGGACTGTAGGATCACAACTTACAGACGTAAGCCTTGTTAAAATGATGCTGTTTACATGTATACTGTAAACACAGCTGAATATATTTGCAATAATAAACAATTTTGTGGTGATATCCAGATAAGTCAAGGGGAAGGTAAGGTACATGTGCTATCAACCAAAGCTAAATGCCAAGGGTAGTAATATTTATACAACAAAATAACTCCAGTGACAAACTATCCAAACTTATCTACAGTTCCCAGTAAAGAGATTGAGACTTCAATGTACAACTAACAAGAATTTGTATTATAATTATACATGTACATGCAAGTTAGTTATTGCCCAAGGGTATACATGTAGGTATAGGAAATCTAATTTATTGCCTTATTTTTGTACCACTTTTAGTCACGGGTATCACGTCTCAATGAACAGCTTGAGTCTGAGAAACTGGAGCTGTTGTCTGTAGTAGAGAGGAAAAACCAGGAGATAGACAGATTAAATGGTAAGCTGATTATCTATTGTTCTGCATTATGCGGAAAAGAATTTCTGTCCCTGTAAATGTAATGAGCAATTATATAGGATCAATCAGATAACAAATAAAATAAACTGCCTACCCTTCTGATAAACTTTGAACTGCTATCTCATCAATTAAGGTACAGTGAACATGTCCAAGTCAATTGAAGTTTTCATTCTTCTTAGATTTGCACTGTAAATAACTGGCATTATGTTTGGTAATTATATGAACATTTTGTGTTTTTTTGTGTCTTTTCAGAGGAATGGAAAACCATGTCAGAAAAACTGGCAGAAGCCAGTTCCACCAAGTGTGAGGCTCAGGTACGTGAAACTTAAGGTTAGCGTATACCTTTAGAGGTGTCTTGCATTCATGCATTCTTGCATTCTTGCATTCATTTGTGTTCAGTTTAAACTGCAAATGTACATGTACCTAAACTCCATATCAAATTAAAAGCAGATAGAGCTAGCTATCATACTATACCAAGAATTTTAAAATAAAAAAGTAAATTGAATGTGAAGGTGAATTAATCAACATGACACGAGCGTGGGACAATTAAGAAAGTATGCAGGACACCTATCATATATGAACTCAGTTAAATGACCTTGCTCTCCATGAGTTCTCGTAGCTCAGTGGATAGAGCACCCGCCCGGTGTTCGGGAGGTCATGGGTTCGATTCCTGTCAGAGACTCAGAATTTTTCTTTGTCCCACGCTCGTGTCATGTTGATTAATTCACCTTCACATTTCATTACCGAGCTTAAAATTCACCATCTTTATTAACTTATCACTAAAAAGTAAATTGTCAATTTTTTGTAAATGCAAAGGTCCAGTCACCTTTTTTTACACTTTAAACTTTGCACATACATGTATAATGTATATAATTAACAAATAAAGAAGCCTAAGTCATGTATTACACTGCGATAAAACACAAGGGACATATAAGAACACAAGGGAAATGTAGAAAACATGAGCCGCAGGCGAGTGTTTTCTGCATTTTTCAATTGTTCTCAAATGTCCGGAGTGTTTAATCACAGTGTAATACCCAGCTTAGGCTTCCTCATTTACTTTATGATATAGATTTTACATGAGCAAAACAATAAAAGACGCTTTTTCTATGTTTTGTAATCTGAAACAACATGGGTTTTTGACCAATCAGAGTGCGCACAATGTATATTATTATTATTATTATTATTATTATTATTATTATTATACATTGAACTCACTGTCTCTTTTCTGATTGGGTGAAAACGTACAGTGAATTTTCAAAATCAGCTCCTGTAATGTCATCTCTGAAGATTATACAATAATCATGTCAAGGACGCTCAATTTCAAGGGTGATCATGTCATGTATGACCGTGGTGCATGGTTTCTAAGGGTAATCATGTCAAGTTCGCACACTTTGTGTTGCTGTCGTCAGTGAAGAAGCAAAAACATTACTTCCATTTTTTTTGTTCAATGTATAATAAAACAATTATTAGATTCGGTTTTTGTGATATCCAGAATAATCAAGGTCTCGGTAAGGGTTATCAGTCTCAGCTTTCGGCTTTGGCTGACAACCCCTACCTTGACCTTGATTATTCTGGATATCACAAAAACCGAATCTAATAATATTATTGTTTATAAACTGTGATGTAAAATTGGATAAACATGTAAACTAGGAGGTGGTATGTATGGCATATTGGTGTAATGCTGTTTGTGTTGTCACTGACTGACAATAAGTGCTTTATATTATATTTCAGGCAAAACTTGATCAAATTCAAAGTCAGGAAACTTCCTTTAAGGTGGATGCTGTTTTGTAGATTTATGCACTCACCACTATGCTTTCATTATACATGACAGGAATTTGATCTTAAACACAAGAGAAGTTTCAAAAGCACAAGCCACATACAAGTGTTTTACAAGTCAGTTTCCCAAGTGTTCTCAAATAACCAAAAAATTAAAAAAAAAACAGTTTGCTGTACTAATAGGTGTCGATAAAGCATGCAAAACAACAATAATTTGGACATCTTGTTATACTTTAATACATACAGTACTCAAGAATGGTATGAACCAATACAGCATGTACAGAACGCAGTCTTTATTGTAACTTTACATGTTGTTAATGTTAACAGCCTGTGAGATGTACTCAACCAGCATAAGCTGCCACCCTAGTAAATGCCCTGTTATCCTAGGCAATACTTTGTTTAAATCATCACACAATTTTTGCATCATTATTATTTGACCAGGGTATAAAGAAAAATTTATTTTCCGGCTCGCCCACAGGCAAGCTCGAACTACTGTATGGTGTATCATGTACTAGTTCAAAAGTCATTCTCGCTATCCCCCCAAACTTTCTTAGAGCACAATCTGTATTTCAATTTCCTTAAATTTCATTTTAAGCCTAAATGCATGATCTGTCCAGCTCTACCGATTATTCCATCATGTTTAAATACATGTAAAGTTATTCAGCTCAGTTCAGTTGACTTTACAGGACAATTTATATTCATATACCTTGACTGGTAGTTTTAACTTTTGACTGGTAGTTTTGACGTTTCATTATATTCTATCCCCAGTTTCGTGAAAAGAGAATTGAGCAAGAAAAGGAGCTCATTCAAAGACAGAATAAATGGCTTAGTGAAGAACTAAATAGCAAAACGGATGAGTTGGTCAAACTTCGGAAAGAAAAGGTATTGTGCTATGAAAGGTGTAAGTGGCAGTTTTCAGTTTGATTCATCTCTAGGAAGAGAGTTACATGTTAGGGTAAGGCTTTCTAAGGTTAGTGTCTAAATGTATCTGTTTGGATATTAAGAAAACTTGCATTGCACAGTGCAATTTTATTTTCAGATCTGCAGCCATTTCATTTTCAGTGATAACATTATTTCAACCATACATATTAATTACTGTATTTTGATATTTGTTAACAGTCTTCTCAAGTATTGGAACTTCAGTCTCAGTTAGATGAGAGAACTGAAGAGGTGAGGATTTTTCTGAAACACATGCAATGAAGCCCACTATCATTTAACCTCAAGAGAAACTTGCTAGTGTCTATTGAGGCAGGAGCCAGGAGAGGGTGGAAAGGGAGGGATTAACTTGTAAATGTTAAATAAATTCACACATCACCCTTGCTTTGTAATTAGCTACTATCAACATTGGCTTCATTCCTAAATTTACACACCATACGTGTATGTCTTTTGATACTTTTCATGCATCACACTAATTTTTTGCCCTCATTTGTCACGCTTAAACCCTTTGGCACCCTCTTCATGGATGTCTTAAAAAGATTAAGGGACATACCAATAGAGGGGTATTGCATATACTGTAATCCAGGGACAGCGGAGGTGCATACAATAATATTATTAGGAGGTCAATAAAGGATTATCTGACTGTGTAAGGGACTGATAGAGGTACATGTAGTAAACAAAGGATAATTTAGATGTATCAAGTTATAAGGGGTCAACAGAGGAGCATATACAAGGGACTGATAGTCAAGAGGTATTATTCATTTGTATATAATTAGGTGACAAATGTATATGTATAAAATTATTAGGGTGCAGTAAGGAAATATTCTTTTGGCAAGGGAACAACATAAGGGCTAATGAAAAAAGTTCTGAATTTCGACAAATATTCAATGTAATGCTTGAATTTTGTGGTGTAATCAATATTTACATGCTTGTAGTTTTTATTATCTTCCTTGCAGCTTTCTCATTTCAAAACATCAGCAGACACTCTGAAGGAAAGCAATACTGAAATGAACAAGAAGGTGGAAAGCTACATGCAGAAGTTAAAAGAGGTAAGGTACAGGAGGTTGCATTGTGGGTTTCATATTCAAAACTTAATTAGTAACTAAGGGCCCAGATGCACTGGGCAAATTTTGGTTTATTTTGCGAAAAAATCTGTCATCAATTCCCTGAGACAAGTGCCTCCGGTGATTTTTAGATCTACCAAATTTTGTCAAGGCTTACCAAACTTCAAAGACGCCGTTGTCCTGCCTCGGAGCAGGACAAATTTTTGTCAGGCGTGAAATCTGACTGATTTTTCAATTTACATGCCATGATTTGAAGGAAAATGTCAATCAAGAAAATTTGATCTCTTTTTTTAGTCGGAGTATTTCAGTCCAAAGCCCGCCAAAATTTAATTTATATTTGCGCGGCAATCAAACGATAAACATGGAAAATTCATACCTCGGTATGCTCCATGACGATCCGTTCGCACAGTACAACTATTACGGTTCCCAAGTCTACGTTAATGTTCCAGCTGCATTTCCAGGACCAAGCTCTGCTCAATTTGTACATCCGTATGTCCACCCGAGTCAGCCGAGTACAAGTACAAGTACAAGTTTCATGACTACACGTAATCAAATTGAAAGCAGCCAAGCTGAGGATTCAAGAGCAGACGAGAGCAGAAAAAGAGGCAAAGGTCCAAAGAAACAAGCAGCAATTTAATTTCCATGTGATTGACACTTGTGGTTAACAAATATTTTGCTGTGATTCAATGCGCCCACGCTTGGCAAGTTAAAAATTTGGCAGAGACAAATTTTGTCGAGATTTTTGGAAGGGCCAAACAAATTTGGTCAGTCCAGTGCATCCAGACCCTAAATTCCAAGTTCATTTGTTGTTCAAAAAAGGTGCTCTCTGGTAGTCCTGGACAATCAGATTTTCACTCTCACAAGTTTGCCTTATCGGCAAGGGCCCAGTCAAGTCATCTGTCAATAACATTAAAATAAGCAAAGTATAATTGTCCAGCATGTGGTTTCTCTATTTTTTCCAGTTAAATTTGAACAAACCATACTGCCAAAATTTTGCCTTTGCACGTACACTCCTTCTCCCTCAGAGTAGTAAACTGGCTTGAGCCCGCAATCCAAACGAAAAACCAGTACCTGTTCAGCAGCCAACTTCAAAAAATTACATGCAATCTAAATGAGTTCTTAACCTGAGCCCACGATATGGTCACATGATACTGGTCAGCTGATACTGGTCAGCTGATACCTTGTTTTGACAGCTGTCAGTTAACCATAAATTGGATGTTCAATATCAAAGATGTACCTATGGTAATGGTGCTACTCTCTTATTTTCCAAGGGATGGGGCATGGGGTATGGGCATACGTATGTACAGACAGTCACGTGACAACCATAATTTTTAGATTAATGGGTTAGCAAATTTTCTAAGGTATGGGGCTTTGGTCACGGGCCTTGGGTGCACAGGAGCTCTGCTACTAGGTTATCTTATCCAGTCTTGGCCTGTCTGTCTCTTGAAGACAACTGAGTTTATTTGAAGTACATGTACACTATAGAAGGGTTTGGAGTTCATGAGCAATGACATTGATTAGTATTGTTGGCCATTTGGTAGGCTCGTGAGCATTTTGTTAAGATGGAAGACCACTTCAAAACAGAGCTTGCCTCACAGTCAAAGTTGGCAGTACTTTATAAGGTAACTGAAAAGTTATTGATAAAAAAGGAAATAAAAGAAAAGTTAGCAACAAGCTATATTATTCTCTTCCAGAAGTTAACCTCTCTCCATACTAACAAAATACAACTGAAACCCTTAACAATAACTTAAGTTTGAATTTCTGACACCCAATAGGGGACTTTAGATTTGAGTACGGGTATGAAATCGAGTGTGAGAATGACTTTTCAGTTCTTTGCAGTGAAATAATAGTGACATATATGCAGTGATAGCACAAGAAGAACCAAGATACATCATTGGATATGATTTGATCGTCGTATTATTCCCTTCTACATTTCATTGTAACAATTTATAGTTAATTTCATTCGCTAGCAAAGAGATTTTGAGACATTTTCTAAATCTTTACAAGTTATTTGAAACAATGCTTTTCAACATTTTATTTCTAGGACAGTGCTGATGAAGCAAAACGGAAAAGTGAAGACTTGTTGACAGCATGTGAAGAACTTCAAAAACTGTTAAAAGAATCAAATGAAGGTATGTGCACCTGCTGGTAAACAACTATAGAATGTTAGTACTTTAAATAACTTAGATATCAGAGTATAAAATAAGATAAACAAGTACATGTGGTCATCATCACCTGACTTATACCCCAAGAAATGCACCAGAAACTCTGAAAGTGACCACTTTTCACCCATTTTAGCTACAGGATTAAATTGAAAAAAAGTTAACTAACCTGAAGAATCTAACCACTTATAGTTTAAATAAAAGATTATCTGAGATCAGAATGTAACTACAACATTTATAACTTACAATATATGTAATTTTATTGGAACCCATTGGCAAGTACATTTTATTTTAATTTGTTGCAGAGTTCTTTCGCTATGTTTTGAACTGTTTCAACAAAAGGCTTTGTGACATGTACTTTCTTGTAACATGTACTTTCTTGTACCCTTAGGTCGTCTTGATCTTGACAGTAGGTTAAGTGAACAAGAAAATTCTCATGCAGAGAAAGTCAGGGAGTTTGGTAAGTTATTACATGTAATTTCTTTTGCCACCACATGTTTCAAGTTAGATAAAAATACATGTTGAGGTGGAACACCAGGCACTTAAAAAATGGCAAAGTTTTGGCAAAACATTGTTACTCTACATGTATATAATGAAGCTGTACAGTTTTAAATTTCATTAATGCTAATTATTGCTGCTCTCTTTACAGAGGAAAGGATCAGTAAACTAGAGAAAGAGCTTGAAAACGCTAATGATTTGTTAGCTGCTGCAAGGCAAAGAGGTAACAACAGTACATGCACCAGTATGTATTAACTAAGTTTTAACTTTACTCTGTACCTACAGATTGGAATCCATGTTGGTTGAAATTGTAGCAACATTAGATGTGTTCTCTTAATAAGCTTATGAAATTATGTCAGAAAAGCTGAGAATTTTAATGAGTGTTTGTCTCAAAATGCACAGTGACCTAGTTATGTTATTTTTTGACTTCATCCACATTATAATCCATTTCCATCTAATCAGTGCTGTAGTCATGAATTGTAAGTGGTTCTTGATTGTGCTCATAAATATATTAAGTTTCTTGAAAACATGCTAATGTCAGTGACCAAGTATCTAGTCCTTGATCGTACCCACCACTTGACTTTTGTACCATGAAAGTGACTTTGTGATGTGAAAATCTTGCACAGGTGTAGCACCTCTAACTCCAGAAGAGTTAAGTACTCTTTCACCAACTGCTGCACTTACCAGTTCCTATATGAAATCTGGAATGACACTCACCCAGGTATATTGTACACGTATGCTATGTACATGTATAATGGAATAAGATATACACAGGATATTTGCAACAGTCTTTTATTGTTGTTCTTTTTATTACAAATTCAAATTCACGCTTTTGATTGTGTACTGTCACACTTACTGTGTGTTGTGTTTAGAATATTTGCTACATTGTAAATAGTACATGTACACGAACCTACTTGTAGCTCATCATAAGTGATTCTCCTGTAGGTCAGGGGTAAGACTATCATTCCAAGCAATTTACTTACACGTAAGGTCATGGAGTTAACTCTCATTAGGCTCAGAATTGTTTCTTTGTTGGTGCTCTTGACAAACTGGAGACAGTTACTCACAATATTGTTACAATCTACCGTCACTGATGTTGAAAACCAAATCACTGCTTATTTAAATTTGTTCTTTTGCAGATTTATAGTCAATATGTGGAGGTGCAAGATGCATTACAACAGGAAAAAACTGAAAACACTCGACTAAAAATGTACCTGGATCAGATACTTAAGGTACACATGTAGCTGAACTATGGAAGAACTCTTGATGTTTTTTTTTTTTTCCATCTCTTTATCCTGCAGACTTTTTTGGTAGGGTGCTGATGGTTCTGAAGGAATAATCACTGACAGTGATTTACATTGCAGGAAATTGAGGAAAAAGCCCCTGTTCTTCTGCAGCAGAAGAGAGACTATGAACAGGCATTACACAGCGTGGATAAACTCACAAAGAGATTAGACGTGGCTCTTATGGTGAGTTGAACAAATTATTTCAGTCAGCGATAAGAACAACTGCAAACTGTGTACATACATGTATTTGTTGTAGTGATGGGAATACTTGTAATTATTTGGAGTAAATAAACATATGGAGTAAAATTAATGTCAAGCTTATTTCACCATGGTGGTTGTTGTATTTAACATACTTTTTTTGTGCTTGTCACTTTAATTTAACATGACAACAGGAACGTGATGAACACACGGTATTTGTTGAAGAAGCTACAAAGAAAAGTGAACATCTGAAGAGAGAAAATGACAGACTGAGGAATCTGTCTGCTGATTTAAGTCAACAGGTTTGATGCAAACGTTACTTGTTTAGTTTTAGTAACTAGTTTTATCTAGTGTCCCTATTTAGATTGTTCCGGATACATTGTAAGTGAGGGGTCCCGGGTCAAAACCCAACAAGGTCAGCTGCATGACCTGACAAATTGATAGAAAATTTATGCTGATTTGATGGGAGCAGTGGGAATTGACCCATTGGAATTCCTTGTCAACACCCTGTCTTGAAAACTTATCTGGAACCCTGCATTTATTGGTTGTAATACAGTTATTTCAGATTGTCATTTCAAGAAAGGCGGTCAGTCAGTCAGTCAGTCAGACAGACAGACAGTCAGTCAGTCAGACAGTCAGACATTTAGACAGATAGTCAGTCAGTGAGTCCATCTGTCTATCAGTTTGTCAGTCTGTCAGTCCATCAGTCTGTCAGTCAACATAACCTCTGTTATCAACACAACAACTTAACTGAATAAAGAATGCCACCACTCTAGAAGACAAATGAACACAACTCTTGTTTCACTGATGTTTACAGGTTCCTTTATTCAAAGTGCATGTGTAAAAACAAACATCTGAGGGTGAGTGAGAGGATGAGGTCAGTAGTAACAGACAGCATGATCAAGACCATACATTATGATTTGATCTTTAAATACCTACAGGTCCAAGTGCTTTTGAAGGAATGTGAGGAGGCTAGAGGAGGTGTAGTCAGCTCTGAGACTGTCAGTATGCATCCCATGTCAAGTGCCGAGGTCACTAGCTCATCGCAAGTCATCTCTGAGCATCTTGTTACTTTTAGGTTGGTAGGCTCCTGGCTTGGATTTAGTAGTTAGATTGAGATTTGTAGGTAGAGGGAAGTCCTGAAAATGGCTGCTGTTGGTGGCTGGTGTTTGAACAAGTCATTCACTTTACAGTACGCTGGACAAAACTGTTCTGGATCAACGTTTTACAACAAAAAATGAAAACAAACAAATTGAAACGACTAATTTTGTGATTGTCTTAAACTCTACTAAATTCCACACATGGAAACTTATTTTTATGTGGATCACGTAAGAAAGGCTTGCATTACACCTTGGCCAAATTTGGTAACAGAGTCACAAAAGTACGTAAAATCACGTAATTTCTGAGAAATAAGAGTCACATTTAGAGTGTTGTTTTGCGAAGAAATTCTTTACATGCTGGTGGATTTTTGGGCAAGATTTTGACAAGAAAGCATAAGAAAGACTTACAACTTTATTTGGCCACTGAAATACGATACTGTCTTCAGAGACTGATCTTTGAAGTCTGTAAACTGATCTTGCCACTAGACTGGTCTTCGGCCTGTTTTGAATATGGCTGCCTTTAGCTTACGCCTCGCACAAGCCACAATTGCACAAGATACTACTGTGTTAAAGCATGATCAACTGAGAACCTCAAACAATGCTATTTTTGCTTTTAAGAAAGTTTTCAGACCTTTTTTGGAGCTCACCTACCAGGAGCTTGCCATTTTCTCATAATTTCTTGCTTAACAGCTCAAAATAATTTTCTTTGGTTTGCCTTGTGGCCTTCAGTGGTAGTAGCATCACAACTTGAATCTTTGCTTCTCTAAACTGCTGATGTATTACAGGGTTATAGTGCTGTTTAGATGGATATCGCTCCTTCTTCATAACATTTCGTCTAATTCATGAAAGAATTCCACAAACAGGCAACAATGTTCTTCGCACAACAACACTGATCTAACACTACCATGTAAATGTAAACTATGACTATTTTTTTTCTCAGAAATCGTGCAATTTTCTGTACTTTTGTTATTCATTCCGCAAATTTAGATTCTCTGTAACTCAAGTCTTCCTTGCGTGATTGATATGAAATTAAATATCCATGTGTGGAATTTAATAAAGTTTAAGACACTCGCAAAATTATTTGCATCACTTTACTTGTTTTAATTTTTCGTGTTAAAACATTGATCCAGAACAGTTTTGTCCAGCATACTACTTAAGATGACTATCACTCAGGTTTTTGAAACATCAATCACTGAATTCAACAGTCTTCGGGCTTAAACTCACCCTAACAATCATGCTACACACTCTTTTGTCAAAACAAGTGGGCAGTTGAAGAGGATCAAGAAATTTGTCAACTAAATAAGTTTTGATGTATGTGAGTGGTCAAAACCAAAGAACTGAAAGGAAATGTTTGCCTTGATTAGTTAGATGTCTTTAAGTTAATGATTCTATTGAGCTGTAGTGCAATACTTATAAATGCTGTTAAATGTAATTTAACAAAGTTAACAACAAAGAGTAGCTTGTTCTTCAGTCAGCGGTATTTGTATGGTATTGCAAGCTCAGTGCACTTTGCCATTTTACCAGTGTGTTCCAGCGTGGTGGTCCTGGAACGTTTTGGTCATAGAATTGAGCCATTTCCTGCACACCTTTGGTCTATTCGATGACATCTTTCTTTCCCCCCTCCCCTCCGCATCTCCACTGTTAACTCAGTGTGACAGGTGCCTGGAAGACTGCATGGGGGCTCATCGCTAGGTTGTGGGGATTGCCAGTCATGGGAGTATTATACTGTCTAGGGGCCGGCTGGTCACAGTGGAGGCCCCTGGATATCCCAGGCACCCATCTTCCATGTAGCACAATGCAGTTGTTAATTTAGTTTTATCAACAGAATCACTAATGATATCTTAAGTGAAAGATCAATTGCCTGAAAATGGTAGAGAAAACTTGTGGAACATCTTTCCATTGATTGCTTTCTGTATTTCACTTAATATACTTTAACCACACGCAAAGTTCAGTAAATCAGCAACATACATGTACTGTAATTAACTATTATTTCATTCTTCTTTTTTAACCTGTGTCAGGAATATAGAAGAACTTCAACAGCAGAATCAGAAACTACTTGGAGTTATCAGGGAACTAAGTGAGGAGAAAGAGAAGAGGGAAGGAGATGGCATGTAAGTACTACTTGTATTTTGTGAAGATGATGGCTTTGATATACTGGGCTTTCTATTGCTATCACCTAACAGTATCAACACTTTGAGACATGACAAAAACTAGTCAATATTGTAGTTGCCATACTTGAAATTGAACAATACCGCAGCACTACATACATAGTCTGCATACGAGCCAAGTGGCCCATCAGGCCGGAGCTTATCCCAGTTTCTGTCAGTAGCATGAAACAACAAGGAGTATTTCTTCTGCTCCCTGGATGGGATGCTAGGCCATTGCAGGGGTACCCAGCATTAAACTCAGCAGCACCCATTCACACTCTTGCGTGGAGAGAGGCACTGTGGGGGTAAAGTGTCTTGCCCAAGAACACAACACAATGAGCAAGCAGGCATGGTAGTTCTTTAATAAGCTAATTTAGTTTTGGCTATTGTTATCCTTTGGCATGCATAGAAGTGCTAATTGACATTGTTAAATGGATACTCGAACTGTTTTCTAGAGCTTAAAATGTTATAATTATAAACATTGCTCGCAATGCTAAACAAAAGAATCTTCCATTAGAATTGAAGGATTACAGAAGCAGTTAGAAACTTCACTGAAGGAAGTAGACGGTCTCAAGGAAGCAAGAGAAAGACAAGTGCACATGGTTAGTAACTTCCATTATTTTTCCCACAAGTATCCTGTTTCCTGTTAATTTTTTACCTCAATTTCCCTTATCCCAAAAACCCTCATAGAGATTAGTGGTCTCACTGTGGAATCACTGTCTCTTAATTTTGTTTTAATACCAGTCAGTAATCATTTTCGATGTCATCTCATTCAGTTTTCATAACTGTTGTTTGACAGGTTGAGGCTGTCATTAGGCAACGTGACATGTACCGTGTCCTTTTAGCAAACAGTGGACAAACGCCGGTGAGTAATTGGTGAAGTGAGAGAAACAAGTGGGAAGACTTTATGTTTACTGACCCAAGGTTGTACAAGATCTGCAGTCGTGAGGATACATACAAACCATGTATCTCTATACGGACTACAAAAAGTTGACTCTGCTTTGTCTAGAGTCAGTCCCAGTGATCCATGCTTCAGGAGTGAATCTTCTTTTGTTCTGCAAGGCTACACCCAGATAATGCCTAGGAGAGGCCAGTTCAAGACTGCCAATTGTCATTAATGCAGTCATCTTCCTCACAGCTGAATGGTTAACTGTTTTATTTTTATTTTATTTTTTTTATATATATTTCAAGATACCAACAACTGATGTTGACCTGTCTGTGTTAGCTTCCACTCCATTACCTAAGACTCCTGATAAGTCCAGTGCTGAGTTGGAGGAAACTAAAGTGGCTCTTAAAGAATTGCAGAGACACTTTGAAACTTACAAGACTGAGAGGGCACAGGCTGAAGAGTAAGTCAGGTTCAATTGAATTTATCTCGTGGTACATACTGTAAATGTCTGATGTCGTGGCTATAGGTTGGCACATGCTAGCATGGTTTCAAGTAAAATACTACATACTGTACACATGATTGGAGCGTCAGGTACATGTAGTATATGCTAGTGTGATTTTGCTAGTTTAATTTGTTTGTTTTTTTGTTTTTTGTTTTTTTTGTTTTTTTGGCCTTTTTCATTTGCGTGTAAAGCCTATAAAATATCAAAGAGCTTGTTAAATAGGGCCTGTTGTTACTGTTTATTGCAATGCTGTAGGCTAGATGCTGGCACACTCTTCGTAGCTACTTTAAAATTGAGAAACAACTTCATTGAAAGCTAAATTAATTTCTCCCATGTTTTTCATTTTTAAAAAGAAGCTAATCTTTACATTTTGCTTTATTTCAGGAAATCCAGTGAAAGACTAGATAAACTACAAGCTGAAAGCCATGAATTAAATGGAACTAATGCTCGGTTGAAATCTCAGGTGAGATTGCAGGGTTGCAGAAATAATAACTTAATTTACCTCCTTGAGAATCTTAAATACAGCATTTGCTGGCAGACCGGAGGTAGTTGGTTAGAAAAATTACAGTCACAATCAAACTTCTTACAGACACCTCAATGATCTAGGCACTTTGTCATGTACTATACTGTAAACAGTTCACTTAATCCCAAAGAAATTCATAAAATTTAATATTATATCTTCCTTGTGGTGTTCCTGTTGAAGAGAGTTTTGATTGTACTGAAAAATTCCTCTGTAAATATAATATTATTATGGTAACACACTGGTCATTGTTAAGAATTACATGTACTTCTGCCTAGTTCATTCACATTATCTAGTGTAACCAAATGTTGTAACCTCTGGCCCTATCCCCCACTTACTGGAAAGGAACTAAAAAAACTGAACTATATAATCTTGTTACAGCTGGAATTTGCTGAGGAGAGATATGCAATGCTCAAGTCAAACTCAGAGGCGTTCAAAAAGGAAGCCTCTGCTGTCTCTGAGAAATCTCGTAGCTTACAGGTGGCTCTCAGTAAGGCACAAGTAACTCTTGACAGTGTTTCACAGGTCAGTCAATGTGATTAGTATGTGTAATCAAATGGTGATGAGTGAAATTAAGAACTAATTTCTCACACTTTTGTCAAACTTCTAATAATTTCCGAGCCTTTAGGCGAGGGAAGTTATTAGAACTTTGACAAAATGCAAGTGAAATCAATTCTTAATTACACAAGTAAACCATTTGATTACCTCTTAATATCATGGATGACAAATTACGCTTACAATGATCATTGAAGCATTTTACTTGAGCCTTGATGTGGAACATCTTCAAAGAGGCATTTACTTTACCCCCATAGGGGAATATAAACAGAGTTTAGGTTGCTGTTGGTGTCAGTTTTGGATAAAAATTATAGGAGTTATTGTGTAATTATAATTTATTGAAAATAGCTTGTCAATGAGTTTTTAATATGCCCATCAAATAACCACCTCTCTTGTAATTAAGCACTGCCCTGGAATAAATACCACATTTAAAATGTTCAAAAATTTAACAAAAGCTGCAGTTCTTTTTCAAGGAAATACTATTTTAACCTAGCATTGGGCTGTATCTGGGAAACATTTCATAGCCATTGAGTGTTTGGCGCTATATACACATGCCATACTGTACATGCCTAACTAGAGAGAAAGTGACATTGTTGTATTGTCTACTTGGCATTAGGAACTTGCAAACACCAAGGAGAAATGTAACAAGCTTGAGGTGAGTTTCTTTTATCATTGTAAAACAACAAAAGTGATAGGAAAGTTTTACGTTCTGCTAAATGTAGAATTATTTTAATTTCCTTACAAGTTTCAAACAAGATAGAGTTGCTCTGCTGCTTGCTATCTTGCAAACAAATCTGACTGAAGCTAGAGAACTGATAACTATGTGGCTGTACTACTGAAACAAGACTATCACATATGCCACACTTTCATTTGGCTTATCTAAGTGATGAATAATTCATGAAGGATAAACCAGGGAAGATGAAAGCATCTCTAAATCAGGTAGTATACAGATTTTCACTGAGATGACCATTCTGTAACTGAAATGAGAGGGGAGCCACTTCTTGTGAGACAAATGATGTGTTTTACTTGTCTCATCTCTTGAGGCCAAAACATGTCATATTGCAGCATGGTCAAGTGGTTAGGGCAAAAAATGTAATGTGGCGATTGTGGTTTTACATTGCATTTTTACCACCAGCTGGAGTAATTTTGTTCCAACACCCCAGTCATCTGGTCAACCATCTCCTAACCAGTTTGGGTTCCCAGTTTGTTATGTTGTGTTATTTTGTAATTATAGTTGTCTTGAACATCATTCATTTGTGGGGAGAAGAAAGTTAAATATTAAGTAATAATTATGATAATTTTTTTAAAATTATTAATTACTATCCTTCAAGGAATTGAGTGACATTGTACCCAGCAATAACAAACTCAGGTGTACACTGGAGGTGTACACTGGAGGTGTACACTGGAGCCACATGACCTTTTTAGAAATGAGCTGGCCACACTGTCTCAATTAAAATGATGAAATGATAATGGTGTAGTGTTTTTTTGTACACTGTATAATATTTTCGAACACATCATTTTGGCATCAAATCTCAGGTAACGTGTGAAAACCTAAAAGCCGAGAAAGCTCTGATGAAGGAGTCAGAGGTTCGCCTGATGCAGGAAAACAAAAGTTTGTTGGAACATCAGAAGTCACAGAATGTTCTGGTTACAAATCTACAGACCTTACAGGTTAGCATAGGTTACATGTATATCAGTAATATAGACATCAGTAAGAGTGAAAAGAAATCTAGTTTTGTTCTTTTGTGCCTAAACATAAGATACAATACAATGCAATTCAATTATAAATTTATTGATACTCCCTTGGTGGGGCTTTTCAGTGACAATACAATGGGCCATTCTCCCAATGAGACTTGTGTGCAGGGAATCATGGTAATTGCATTCATCATGTGCACATGACATCTTCAAGACATTGCATACAACTACATATAACCATGATTCCTTGTGCCTGCGTCTCAGGGGAAATGCAGGTACTAAAAAAAAAAAGAAAGAAATAGATATTACAGGCTTGTAAAAAGCGTTTATGGGCATAAACCAATTATTGGTATAAGACTTCATACTGTACTTGCTACTGTGCAGTGTGTTTTGGAATATACTTGAAGCTTAGTAAATTCACACTGGAAAATTTGAATTCTGTCCTGGAATGCCTTTGAAAAGTCCTCTGATGTTTAGTTGAAAAAAGATTATGATCCCATTGAACTCCAACAATCAACAAGACAGTGTATTTGGTAGCTGTCTGTAGAGATTTGATTGGAAGTCTATTAACTTTTCAAGTGTCTAGTAAGGCTATTTAAAGCTATTTACTTTGGAAGTTATACACTGTATATGATACAAAGATACATGATTGTATAACACACGTGACTCATTCTTCATTACAGAATAATTTGGAGAGATCAGAGTTTGAAGCCAGAACAAGACTTGGTTCTCAGGTTGAGACTCTACAGCGTGAAGTGAATCTACTGAAGAGAAAGCTAGAATCTGAAGAAAAACACCACAAGAGTATAATTGAAACATGGGAGGTGAGAATTAGTAGTTCTACCAGTCAACAGTGATGCAAATGATTGTCAGAATCTTCCATTTCGATCCATGTTTAGAAGAAAATTCCAGAGTTCACGAAGACTGAAGTCACACATTCTGTACATTTTGTTTGTCTCAATCAAAATACTATTACATCTCAAGTCTGAAAATGTAAGTTTAAAAATGCAGTTCCCTGTTCTTGTACGTCATGTCTTTCCAGATTGAGATTCAAAAGACGTGAAAAACTTAGTTTATTTGAAATACAGTCTTTTAGGAGTTAAGTTTTAACAAATATCAGCAGGAAAGTGTTGAAACATAAAATGAAACATTAATGCAGAGGGATGTTATCAGTGGTTTTGTGAGCATTTTATTCCCGTTGTAGACTAACACTACAAATATGATTTTAGTACTTTTACTCAAAATCATGTTCTTGTGTTTTCCTTTTAATTAGAAATCAGGGTTGGAATTGTTATGTGTAGAGCACTTGTCATGCTGATGAGTGAAATTTGCAATGCACCTGCCCACATGAGTGTCACTTGTGTAACACTATTGTTATAAAATTAACTTAGTAACACTTCCTTTATGGTATACAGGTTTCCACAAAATCAATGCTCTGTTGCAGTTCTCCATGACATTGTGAAAATAGTATTCAATTTCCACTTACTAGTTTCCATACACCTGTTATAGTGCAATTTGGGAGAATGTGCTAATGCACATGAATGACCAGTCTGAGCACTTACTTGTTGACTGTACAAGGAGATTTGGAGGGAGATTACTCTTGGATTACGTTGACAGTAGTGTTTGCTCACAGGAATGCATTTTAATGGTGTTGGAGGAACTTGAAATGTCATGTTTGTAGTGAAATTGCTTTGATTTTCGGTTAGAACCGTGTTCAAGAGCTGCAGTCACAACTGAATACTGAGATCAAAACACACCAGCAGGCCAGGGATCAGCTGCTAACATCAACCAGGGACATTGATTCAGTCCAGCTAAGGGTAAGTTGTATCTTTATCTCAGCTTACTGAGATGGAAATCCTGGAATGAGGAAGCAAGAGATTAGAGCAGTCAGATACATTACATTACAGATTACATGTGCATAATAATTTAGGATTATGCTTCTCCACCTTTACAAGTTGCGACATCTATTTCATTGCAGGAGTAGAATACTCCTAGGGAGGAGTAGAAATACTCCTTCTTGCTTCACTCTACGGAAGCCAGGATAAGCTCTTTTAGTATGGTACACTTGGCCCGATTCGGACTTTACCTCTGATATATCAAGCTATTAATTGCTGGTGTTATTGTCTAGTTTTGATTAGGTTCCTTTATACTAAGTTGTAGAACAGTGAAATGTTCCAAATGAAATCAGTATATGTTATGTTTTAGTCTAAAAGCCAATTAATATGTGCTGCCTTCATTCCAGTGCACAGAAGCTGAAGCTCAACTTCAGGCTGCTGAGAAACGATTAGCTGACATCTTAGCCAATGAAACAGATTCTCTTCAGAAAGGTGAACATTTTATTGAATTCCACACTAATTTGATAGTAGTTAACATGCAGGGTTTTCTGACCCAACATAACACTCTTAAAATATTAGTTTGTGTTAAATAATGGTTGTTCTGAAATCTCATGCTCAAACAAAATTAAGATTATGAAGAAAGATTAGCTTCAGGGGAAGTGCTTGCTTAGGAGAACTAACTAATCAGGAAAGTGCCTAGTTAGGAAGGTTAAAAAATTTTGAAGTGGTCTTTTCACCGTCAGAAGTTATACTTTCCACAAAGCACATCTATGTTCAGCTGGATGGCGGCTGTGGAATGGTGAATGCTTATGGTGGGCTGTCACTTAAGCAAGATACTTGCCTCAAGGAGGTGGCTTTTAATTTTATGGGAGATAAGTGCTAAGAAGGTGAAGAGGGATATGGGGAGGTTTATGCTTAGTTGGGTAGCATGCTTAGGGAGGCAGGATGCATAGGGAAGATATTTTCTTGGGAAGGGTGTCTTCACAGGAGAAGTCTTTGCTAAGGGAATGCTCCTCCTTAGGAGAATGGTCAACAAAGGGAAGCTTACATGTATACTGTCTAGTGGAAGTGTTCATTACAGTATGTTCTTTCTTGGTATTGTATTAATATCATTTTTATCTTCTATTAATAGCTGATGAAGAAAGAATAACAAAAGAAATAACAGAAAAATACACTGTCAAGATTCAAGAACTTGAGCTTAAACTGCAGACGTCTAATGCACAAGTCAAGGGTAAACAACTTAATTCCTGATCTGTGAGCTGTGTTCTTACATGTACTGAAGGGAAAACACTAAGCACCATTCTTGCGCATCTTTCATTTAGTATAATTTTGTAAAGCATTCAGTTTTGTTTTTCTTGTGCTATCAGAAAAGACTGGTCTACATGAAGTCCAACACCTTACATTGTATGGGCCACATAACCTCCATGTCGACAGAGTGATTTCTCTTCATTAGCCAGGTCTAGTTAGGAGACATTGGAATGATATAATTAACTAAACATCGTAGACACGTACAGATCATTATTGGAATGTCACTTTCCAGTCACAGAGAAAAGTAATGGTGGTAACAAAATGTGATTTTCCATCTGGTCTGACTATTGAAATGTTTAGTGTCTGACAATGGAACTTACAGCTATTCTAGACTAGGAATATGTTCAAGCCACATGTATTAAAATCAAGCAAACTCAGACCTTTCCACATGCAACACTGAAACATTTAATGTAGCCTATCTTTTTATGAACAACTTCTATTTACTATTCCATGCTTAGTGATCACACCATCAAGCCTGCGAATAAGTTTTGTCTATAAGCAGGTCATTTGTCGGGACAAGGACCAGTTTTGACCTGACAAAAAGACAGTCTGGTCAGACAAAAAAAAATTGTTTGTCATTAGAAATTAAAAAGAGACATTTGAGACATTTTGGTATTTTAGCGTAGACTCTTCGCCAAAATATTGGTTGTCAATTCGAAAAGCTTATAAGTCAACTGAGTGTAAAATCACTACTAGCACCAGCAAGGGGACCTTTACATTACTTCTGGTATTATTTTACCTGTTGAAAGTTGACAAAATTAATTTACGAACATTTATACCCCTAGTCACAGAAGCATTTCCAACATAACAAGTTTCCCAAGACGTCTAACGAAAACGGGAAAAGCGGTGAAACAATCTCCCACGTGGAGATTCAGAGACTTGAAAATTGGCTGAAATGAATTCTTCGACTTTTTCTGAAAGCAAGTTTCCTCTGGATGTTTTTGGAGTCAAGTGAATAAAAAATTTGCATAATTATTTAAAATGTGGAGTTGGAGGTGGTCGTGACTATAAAGCGTGACTAATCTGTGCATTCACGCTTTTCACAAAAACATTTCTGTGGTATGGAAACTATATTTCAACCACACTGACAGACGTAAAAAAAACTATAAGAGTTAAAAATTAAACTGATTTTTGATCATACGGACTAGAAAAACATTTGGTTACAATTTAGAGGTTTTAAAGTTTTTGAAAGTGATTGCATTCAGTTTAACGAAACGTGAGTACTTGGGCCGTGTATTCAATTTCCATACTATTATAATCGGGTCAATGTATTACGAATGAAAATTAATTCCACAACACTTGGTAGCAACAAACAACGAGTAATTACATAAGACCTCAGTGTGTAGTAGTTTTTCAGATGAACGTAATTCAGACTAAATGGGGCTTCACGATCTTTCACAACGCCACCGCAAAATGCGTAAATTAACATGTAGGGATAGTGGCGCTGATGTGATGTGTTTACAATTCAACATAATTATAACATTTGAGACGACTCACTGCACGTAATGAAATTCTTAGAATTGGAATAATAACAAAACCGATAACAAAGCTTTTTTGCGTAGTATTGTGTGGCAGTATAACAAAATAACTTGTCCCGGTCAGAGTGTCCGACCAGGCTAAGCTTTTACCTGTCAAAACCTCAAATTTACCAGACAATTGTCTGATGACCGACTGTTATTTGCAGGCTTGCACCATTGAGCAGGTGACGGTTGGAAATGGCTTTGCTGTGATGCAGGCCTTCCTACTTTTCAAATGTAAATTTTCCCATTATCATACTAGCAAGTTTCTAATTTCTATCATCATTAGCTAGTGGGTCAACCCCAGCCTTACTTTTGTACAGAGGCTAGGTTATATTTCACTGAGAACTGGAAAATGGTCTTTTGGAGATCCCTTGAGTGGGCTTGGAAGTTTTTGGATCGCTATAAGCTCGTATATAACAATGCTGAAAGACAGTCTTCCCTGGATTGGTTTTGCCCCGTTTCTAACTGTAACTGAACATGTATTAAGACAAACCTCACTTGAAAGTTTAAGTTATTAGGAGTTCTTGAAGTAAATTGGTTTGATTTTGTTTCTTCCAATATGTTCAGATCTTGGAGAACAGTTACAGCAGGCCAAGCAGCGTGCAGAACAGTTTAAGTCCATGTTAGAAGCAAATGAGTCATTATTGAGTGACTTAAGCAAGGTAATTTGTTTATTTAAAGACACTAAAAACAGGCAAAAACAGATGATTACTTAGTTCTTGTACCTTTGTTTTGATATCAAATGATCCAAGTGTCCACTAATCTTGAGTTTGAACGAAAAAAAAAAAATCAAATGGACTGCATTTTATTGTTTTTTTTTTTTTGGAATGGTGAGTCTGGTTTTGAAAATGTATGAATTTTGCTCCTTGCAGTGTAAAGGAACCTAGAATAGAGTATGTAATATTGTGTAGTTCCAGAAAATATTTGTACCCCCTACAGAAGGGATTTTTTCTAAGAATTTCCCAGTCTAACCCTTCTGGAAACTCCAGGTATGTTACTAGGCTTTATTCATTTCTTTATATTTGTGGTCTTACAGAACAACCCACCCCTAAGAAATTCCAATCCCTTCAGTTTGGGGGGGGGGGGGGGGGG
>Ga0126338_10000167_pt1 | contig 28063 bp, 23 predicted proteins | sample OrbCmetagenome_2_FD_92529 | JGI IMG/M metagenome (GOLD analysis project Ga0126338, IMG submission 92529) | Coral microbial communities from Petempiche,Puerto Morelos, Mexico - Orbicella C C metagenome | ecosystem: Host-associated > Invertebrates > Cnidaria > Coral | place: Petempiche,Puerto... | reverse complement strand
TGTGATATAAATGACACCGTGCAATCAGTCGACCTTATCGCCTGAAGAAGACTAGCAGTAAGCAGTCGAAACGTCGCGATCTACATCTCAAGTGACTACATCGTGAGACAAACGATAATACACTTTTATTATTATTGTTCGCGTTTATGGTTAATTGCAGGAGTTTGATAAATATCACTTACCAGATTACAGTACTCGAGCACCTTAGAAAAAGTCCCGTCCATTTCAAAGTGCTCCAGGGCCATTGCCAACGTATTGAACAGGATACACAAAGTAATGAGGGTCTCAAACACCGAGGAATTCACGACTCTTGACACGAAGTTTCGTGTACGCCTCCAGCAACTCGGGTTTCCTGGGACCTCGACAGTCACCTCCGTTGGTTCCTCGGGTTCTACGGGATGTTCAGATTCTTCCGGGTGAGCTGCTATGTAAGCCTCGCGCTCCTCAATTCGTTGTGTATCTTCTTGGTACAATGGTTCTGGGTCCATTTGTCCGTCAAACGAATAAGTGGAGGCGGATCGTTTGAGTTTGGCAAACGTTTGCGCCTAAAGGAACAAAGACAAGAGTGCACGAGATCAGCCAGCAAGTCAGAGGCATGATATTTGATGAGACTTCGTCAAAGGTCAGAATCTGTCGACAGTTAGAAATGTAGTCGATTATCTGTTATCAGTAATGATGTTTGATACGTAAGACTTTCCGACCATTTGGTTCGTGGTGGTGTATCTAATCCCATCTGAAAACTCGTTGAACCTCATTCAAACCTTCACTCGCAAATATGGCTGAGTTAATAATTGCAAAACTAACAGTACAACATGAAAGTACTGCTGAATTACTTCCAAAATAATGGCCACAAACTAAGGTATCACCACAGACTTGAGAGTGTGTACGTCTGTAAATGAAACCCTGATGCGGTGTGAGCAGTACTTTCATGTGGACTCTTAATTATGCTGTACAAGGTGATTCTAACTTTTAAGTCGGTAGATGAAACCCTAGTGTGTGACGATTTAAATGAAAGCTATTGAGCAGTACTTTCATGTGGACTCTTAATTATGCTGTACAAGGTGGTTCTAACTTTTGAGTCTGTGGATGAAACCCTACTGTGAGACCATTCAAATGAAAGCTATTGAGCAGTACTTTCATGTGGTACTGTTTATTATGCTGTACAAGGTGGTTCTAACTTTTGAGTCTGTGGATGAAACTCTACTGTGTGACGATTTAAATGAAAGCTATTGAGCAGTACTTTCATGTGGAACTGTTTATTATGCTGTACAAGGTGGTTCTAACTTTTAAGTCTGTGGATGAAACCCTACTGTGTGACCATTCAAATGAAAGCTATGGAGCAGTACTTTCATGTGGAACTGTTTATTATGCTGTACAAGGTGGTTCTAACTTTTAAGTCTGCAGATGAAACCCTACTGTGAGACGATTTGACTGGAAGATATTGAGCAGCACTTTCAAGTGGTAGTGGAAGTGCTGTTAGTAACGCTACCTAAAACTAAGGTTTCATCCACAAAATTAACAGTAAGAATAAACTTGCACAGCATAGTAAACAGTACTACGTGAAAATACTGTTGAAAAGCGTTGGTTTTAATGAATACACCCCAGAGTTTCAAAACCCAACTTAAAGTTAGAACCTCTAAACACGCATTTGCTACGGCCTACATTCGCGTACGGCATTGATTTCTTTAGATAAAGATTTTCTGTACTCAAATCTGGAGCTTTCAGTGATATAAACAAAATGTCCATGGAGCGAAGAATCTCACTCACCCGAAGAACTTGATCCTGCAATGCTGCAGTTTCTTGTTCGTACGAAAGCGACACGACAGCCAAGACAAGATTGATCAAGTAGAAAGGACCCAGGAAGATCACAAACAGGAAATAAAATACGTACCACGGTCCTTTGGTAGCAATCACCTGCATGGAAAGAATCCACATCAACTGAGAAAACTTGGCCGGAAAGTGAACAAATGAATGTCACTTCGAGAAAGCAAGACAGCCTTAGAACTTAGTTGATGGCATGGCCTCATATTCAGATACGTATCGCTCGTCACACAGTTCACTAAATCTATACATATCTAAAGTGCGTACCAATTCTGGTAAACAAACAATTGCTTATACAGCGACTATTATCTGGGACAATATCCCTACTCATCTTTAAGATCTCAATACCTTCAACTTCTCGAAACATCTGAAACTTTATTTACTGTCTGAACAACTTTCTGAAAACAAGTAATATTCCTATATGCTCCTTTTTTCCAATTTTATGTACATATCTCATTCTCTTAATAGCTTTTTTTCTCTTAAATCTCCATAGAAATATAATAACTGGAGGCTGACTAGAAAACCCTTGGTTACTTCAGTCTCCAGACTCATATAGTACACATTTTTCTTTGTCTTTACATTTCACTGATATAAAAAAAAACTGTAAATGTTCGACTAAATAAAGTTATTGTTGTTGTTGTTAAAACTCTACTCACGCTGTTGTAAATGCTTTCCCAGTAATCCATTGTGACTAGTTGTAGAGAGGTTAAAAGCGACCAACCAAAGTTATCGTAGCTAATGTACTCAGATATAGGATTTGGTCCCGTATTCGGCATACACGTGTAGTTAATGGGACATTCACTTTAAAAAAACACACAGGAAGAACGTTAGGAGCTGGAAAATCGTGAAAACATGAACTGGCCGACTTAGCAAGAAGTTTAATCAACACATGGATCGAAACTTACAAGGCGACGGAAGAGTTTCCACACAAAACAGCCATGTTATCGCCCGCGAAAATATAGTGATTACCTGAATAATAAACACACGCATTGTCATATTGTCAATAATCATACTGAACATACAGCGAGCGAGATGCGCTTTCGACACCTCAAGGTGGGAAAACCAGAAATATCAGTATAAATTTCTTAACTACTCAGTCTGAGTAAAGGAAAATCTTTATTCGCGGGCCCAATTCTTTGCCCGCTCGAGAGATGTCAGAGACTGGACCCAAAAACTTCCATACTAATGAGGAGGATGTTCAGATTCGTATCTCTGATTGGTTGTTTCTCGCGCGTCAAAATTCAAAACCGAGCAACAACCAATCAGAACAATACACAGAACTTATAGTGACGTTATCGGTATGGAATTTTTCAGGTCAAATCTTATCTCTCGAAAGATACGTCTGTTTACCGACTCAGGCAACGAGTAATTCGTAAGAGTAATTAGACTGAGTAGAGTACATAAAATTCGGGGAATAATCCTGCGAGTAATTTAAAAATGGGACGAGCGCGCAGCGCAAGACCGAATTAAAATTACGAGCACGAAAAATAGGCGCGGAGAGAACCAATCACGATGGAGATTGGTTAAGGATTAAGGATACGATTTAAGAGATAATCGTTTACTTACTTTCATTCTGCAAGTACGCACTGAAAGCTTCTTGATCTTGTGGCCATCCATTGGGATGATTACGAACACATTTATGCTGCATTACGCCAACGAAAAGTTGAAGGCCAATAAGTGCAAATACACATAAAAAGAAAGTTGTAAGTATAAGAACATCAGAGAGCATTCTGATAGATTTCAACAGCGTATTAACCATGGCTTTTAAACCTGCAATACCAAAAAGAAATACTGATTTTAATCTCAGTACAAAAACATACTAACCAAGTCAATTTTATCAAGGGCTCAAAAGCTATTAAGGGCGCTTTCCATTCAAACAAAAAGTCCGGAACTTTCGAAACGGGAGCAAATGAAACCAAAATATCCTTGGAAAACCTCCAAAAAATCAGATAATTTTCACATTTCCAAAATGCGAACCATTCAAACAAAAATTTCGGAGACTCTGAGAGGAAAATAAATTGGAACGAAATTAAGAACCGGTAAGACATTTTAGGACATTTGGATTTATCTTGCCAGGTTATCCTAATGGAAATTTCCAGAAATGCAAACCGGCAGTTTTGGTCGAATGGAAAGCACCCCAACTGAAACAGGTGGTGCGCTAAATCTGTTTACCTTTAACTGCTGATATGGTCCTCAAAGCTCTAAGAACTCTGAAAGTTCGAATTCCCGATAAATTTTCTACGCCAGGAAGCATTGTTATATAACTGCAAGAAAAGGAAAGTGACATTTAGCTATGCTTCCATCACCTTCGCGTGCTATTGGAGACGGGAAATTAAACATTTTCCTTTCATTGATTTATCACACATTTTCCACCACTTCTTAATTTTGATTGACTAAATACACCAGCAACCGCCTGAAATAAGAGACTCCTTCCACCATATGTAAAGTTAAATAATTGGGATGGGCAGTTTGGAGAAATCAAGCGAGAGTACCCCACGCCGTCCTTGTCAAGGCAGTATAACAGACATTTAAGTCACCAAGCGATCATAAGTATCCGTGACGTTGGAATCTTCTCATGTACTAACATCACGGCAATCTGATTCCTTTTTCGTAGCTGAGGCAGCTTTGCACGTAAATCTTAACCCCATAAATAATACACAAAACTCAAAATTGCTTTGCTTTTAATACTATTACGACCGAAATAAACCAAAGGTTAAAATTCCAAAAATAGAATGCTTTGACAGCAGGACCTTCAAGACAAGGAGTGGTCAATTAAGATAATTTTAACTCACCTACTAACGAAAGATTTTGAAGATACCAAATCAAAATTTATTGGTGATGTAATTATCAATCCCACACTAATACCATTAAGCTCTGTTTTGATGACACAGCTCAACGACGGTTTGTAATCCGGCCAGTACATTGCGAAATCGTGCAATAACAGTAGCAGATAACCGCACTTAACTCACCCTAAAACTACTACTAAAAAGTCTAACCAATTCCAAGCATTTCTAAGATAAGCATATTTGTGGAGCGCAAATCCACGACCTATGATCTTGAGGAACATTTCAAGTGTATAAATGGCTGCGAACACAAATCTGTGGGATAGAATAGATACAATGCACGGTATTAGTCACGTATAGACTCTTGAGTTAATAATTTAATAAGTGGATGAGGTGAATCTTAGAAAGGGAAAATCAATATCAGTTGGTGTAAAGAGACAAGATAGAGAAGATTCTGAGTTTGATTATATTTAACTCTTCCGACTTTAGACGGACAACTTATAGACCCAGGAAGATATATCAGTCTGGTCAGGATAACCTTTAACGGTTAGATGGAAATGAAATAATGATGCTTTGTAGGAGTTATCGGAAATGGGTGCGATAATGATCCACATCGAACGAAATCCGAGTATTACAAGATTATGTAAGAGTTAATAAACGATCTATTGACACAAAAGTCACCAAAGTTGACTAAAATGTCTTTAAAACCCGATGATAGCCTTCACTACTGCAGAAAGAATGATAACTATAAATGACCAAAGATGACTAAAGAACAAAGATGGGGAAGAATGCCTCGGTTTAAGAACAAAGCAACTCATGTTCTCGGACAATTGAAGCCCTTAATATTTCAAGATGTACCATCATTTCCAGCAAGGCATTAAACGATTAACATCACAGGTTACAAGTGGCGAGCAACGACCGTTCCAGTTTCGAGATCCAACTAGTAATTCTCATTACTGATCGTCACATATTTCTTTAGTTTTTAGTTCTGAGAATTGGGGGTTACACCAAGACAATATCCGCAGTAAAGACTGGACCACCTGTCAGCTAGAGAATGCATTCATATTTTGAGGAAAAATTAGATGTTCATGACTTTTTGCAGTTAATAAGTTCAATACAATCAATTCGTTTTGACTAGACGTCTATCAAATTGGTGTTAAAAAAGACAAACACAACGTCGTGTCCATGGAAACAACCGCCTACGTAATCTCAAAAAGATTAACATTATGCGTCAGTCGTGATAACATAGCAATTTATGACACGAACAAAGCCAATTCTGCTAAAACTGTCGGTTAGCGACAATCAGTACACACATAAACAAATATTTCTCTGGAAATTGAAACAAAATTAAACAAAAAAGTCGGCAATGCAGTACCACAACCACATTGGTGAATTGGTTGATTGGTGAGTGGCATGGCCAAAATTTCACTTTACATCTGGATCGCGGTACACAACGGTCAAATTCGAAAACTCATCAGGGAGATAATTCAGTCTTACGATTCAAAAGAAAAAAAATGACAAAAATACCAAGATAACCTTGACAGTTTAAGTAAGTTGTTAAGAAATCCAGATTTTTCGATTAATTTCACATGGTGTTCATAGCACGAGAACAATATCGATTTGACCATCAAAAGTTGCCGAATTTATTTCAAGTGCTGCACTTATTGCTAATGACCACGAAAAGATAATTAAATAACTCTGGTTTACTGGCAGATAAAATGAGAACGCAAGGAGAACTCGTCTGCTTCATAACTTAAATATTTGAACATGCCATACAGGCTCAAAATTTATCATTTGTTCAGCGGTAACGTCGAGAGAGGTCTAAAGTTTTATTTGTAACTGAAGAAGATTCTTTACAAGTTGATCCACAATTAATTCTGGCCGGCGCCTGGTTGTCTCTTTTACAAGTTATTCGCTTCACAAAACAAAAGCTGGATTCTACGAAAAACCACTATATTTGTCTTGCTACGTCAGTGTCCACTGCCAGTAAGGAACTCTAGATAAAATCACGGAACTCGTCAACCAATAGACTGACATTCAGAGCGATAAGAGTGAAGCCAAAACAGCTTACACACATAAAATAGGGCCACTATTAACAATCTGCCAGACAAGCTGACTCGCTTGCTCCACTGCCCAGCCAAGCGAGTCATCATTACATCAACCGAAGACATAATCATGTTATTTACTCCTCGTTCAATAAATCCCCTGCCAAAACAAACGAACTGCCATATACTTCTCTTCTCTTTATTTTTAAAAGCGACCCTGCCTGTGTATTTGCTCTACCAAAACTTATGACGAAGTCGTGGAAAAACAGATATAATCTCAAAAGAAAAGTGGTTTTTTAGTCTTTTTTTCCAATTGAATATACAAAATTAGGGGTTGTTTGCAGAGCATCTAAACCTTTTATTTGCTCTACACGTTTCTTACAGCGTTCGCGGGTCGGATTCTAGGGGACTGAGGAAAGAGACCCTCCCCCCCCCCCCCTTCGAGAAAGTGCACCCGCCATGCAAAAGATAACCGAAAAAGAGAGGAAGGGAGGGAGGGAGGGAGGGGGGGAGGGGGGGAGGGGGTAGAGAGAGGGAAAGGAAAAAATACTCACTCTGCCTCTTCTGGTGGATTGCTCATAGCCAGGAATACACAGTTTGTTAAAATTGTCAGTAGAATAATAAGTTCAAAATATGTGCGCTATGGTCAAGGAATCAAACAGCACAAGGTGACCAGCAAATAACTCACAAAAATACACAAAAAACGTTCAAACTAGAGTGACCTTAGGTGTATTAAGTTTGACCCATTTCCCCACATTTTACAACCAACCAACCTGGCAAATGTTGCGCCATGGTAAAGGTTTTGGTCACTCTCTTGTCACGCCGTCTTATAAACGGAAGGTCACGCGAGTTTTTTTTTTTTCAGTGGACAGTTTCTTTTTTCAGAACAAGATTGTCTGTACATGTGGTACTGATCTTTCAAGTATTTGAGGTTGACACTGTAATACACAAAACAAGACGGGTTTGCAAAAAACAAAACAACAAAAAGAAAAACAGGTGTATGAGAAATTTAGTCACATGAACACGACAAACGCACAAAAACAAAAAAACAAACAAACAAACAACTAAAATAGAGCAGGACGGACCCAAACGTGCTAAACACCAGCAGTTTTTTCTGCGTATAACGTAATTAATGTAATAACTGTCTATAAACTAGTCTGTAATAAAGGATATTGATGTGTTATTAGAAAAAGTACAAATCTTCGAATCCTGTTCCTAGGACTGAAGAGATAAAGGGAATCGGAGGCGTGGAAGCGGTACACATACTGTTTACCAAACTTGTTCGCAACGATGAGAAAAGTCTGAAAACAGAAACAAGAAAAAACATCACATAAATAAAATCAATTACCTACACAAGCGATATTTATATTTAGCTCGATAAAAATAATACATATTCACCGAATCAGAAACAGTTTTACGAGGTAATGACAATTTATCTCGCCGAAAACACAATAATTTACGCCTTCAGGGAAGTAATAAAATCTACCTTCCGTTTTCAATGCGGTCAAAAGTTTGAATATATATCCGGCAAAATCAATCTTATTTTGGAACACGCAAGTCCTGGTAAGGATAGGTTTTCAAGGCGATATTTTTACACTGAATGAAAATAGTCTAGACGAACAAATTTGGTGGAAGACAACCAAATGAGTTGATATCACTGCCATGGGCGCAACATGGGCACAAGCGAATATCGGAAAGGACTTATTCAACAAAAGAATAAATACATCACGGTTATTGCTTTGTTAGACGATAAGTCTTTATTTTAATCCTTCTCAAAAGCCTGTAAATTGCTTAAAGGAAAAGTACGCTTTTCTTTGCCGTAATGAACACAAATATACTGTCATGGCGTACAAACAGAAGCACGAAAATTTAATCAACCTGAAATGCTTGTAAGCTGGCGAGAAAGTGCTTCCGTATTCAACAACATTCGATGTCAATTTGCAAGTTCATGACAAATTCGGAAGCTATCTTGCCATTAATCGGAAATAGAATCGGATCTGATCGAGCGGGAATAAATAAAGGCTAGTGCATCACATTCTGTTTACGAAGGGGAATGTAATTTCATTGCAGAGCGCCACTCAAGCCATTCAGAGTACCTGGGATTGGTCGATAAGAATCTCATCTCCAAATTAGGCGCAGAATTATGTGGGAAATATCCTGACAACAGCGTAGATATTCTCTATTAAATTAAAAAGTGAATTTACTTATTAAGCGGCGGGTTCGTGTCTCCTCGGCGAAAATCAAGAAGGTAATTGATAAATTCTTGACAAATAGCGCAAGCGCTACTTTTAATTTCTAATAAATACGAGAATAGTTGAACAAAAGGCTAAATAATTTTGTACAACTAATAAGAGATTAGGCCACAGTTTCGTAGTGTAACTAAATTTGAATATCTTATAGCAATATGGTAATTTCAATCTTTCGTCGTTTTCGATGTTTTGCACACCAACAGTCGAAAAATGCGAATTATTAAAAATTACATTTTCTCAACCATCTCGTGTCGTGCAGTGACAAAATCGTCAACGAAACTATGTTGATCAACTTCACACAAACACTTTAAAATATTTTTTCTTTCCCGCAGAGGACCTATGCTTCATTTAATTTCATCTTACTGATTAGGTCTATGTCTCGTCAAAATAAATTGCGGAAAAACCGCGCGCATTTCGGCGAGCAAAGGTTCTGGAGATGCCTGTGTGAGACGGAAGAGTTTCGAAAAAGATTTCTTAGCAGTCCCTTTACGACGAGAACGTGTTTATTCCCCTAGGTAACATAACAAGGCTATTCTTAGCTGTATTGAATTCTACATGGAGTTAGTCATATAACATCTCCCTCAGTTTGAGAAGATTAAGAGCTTAGCGTGAGTATAGGAACATCTGTCCTACACAGTATTGTCGTTCTGTACGCAGCAGGGGCGCTAAATATTACCCGATTTCTTATTCAGCCTCTAGATTTGCAACCGACAGGGGGTCGCGTACAGTGAAAGAGACTCTTTTGTCATAGACATCTTTGTTTTGGTCAAAGTCGCGGACAAAGCTTTTTCTAGTACGGGTAACAACCCAACGCAAACAGTTGCAGATGCCCGCTGTTTGAAGAATATTCCTGTTAACGACATTGAAACGCGCCTGATGCGAGCTTGTAATAAGGGAGGTTCTGGCAAAGGCGCGCTTCTCTTTTCCAACAATGCTAACCACATTGTGTAGCCTCAAAAATGACTTTTGGGCGAAAATCACAACTGTCTACCCCGTCGCAATATGATGTTTTGAAACTCCTGTGGATACAAATAACAAGCTTCAAATCGACTTAAGATTTCAACAAAAGTTAAGGCAACGTGAGTCAAACGCAAGGTTTTGAAGTCGCGTCTAGAATCCCACTGTTAGTGTCAAAGGAACTGTACACAAGCGAACAATGTCCCTGCAAACTAAATCTCGAAACCAAAGCAAAACTTATTGCCCGATCGCTTCGGCGAAATTGAATTATCGGCGATCTGTTTTAATGTTCACGCACTTCAGCGTTAAACTGACGAGGCTTTCGGCCGATGTGGTTCAATCAGTTCGTGCTAATTGGACAGACAAGGCCTCCAAAACCGTGCAATAAAAAAGCGATACTCGATCAAATTTCACAAAACAACGAAAAACCAACGAATTGGCGTTTAATGTTTCCATAGTTCTCATTAAACGAGTGAAGGTTTCAAAATCCTCAAGACATCTTCAATTTTCAGTTAGGTAAACAAAGCATTAGGCTGTCACTCGCCGAGGCAACGAAATTTAAATATTTTATCAACTTAACAAATGGGGAAAAGGGCCCAAACAAAAGCTTTTGATGAATTATTAAAAGTATGTAAATCAATTCTTTGAAGGGCAAAATTTACACTATTAATATTTCATTTACTGTGGCATCGAGAGCTGTGGAGGACCTATCTCCTCACCGCCCCGAATTTAAATAGAGCATCTTTACAACAGAAATATTTGCGATTTGCCAACACAGGCAACCTCTTCTCGAGAAATCCAAAATCGATTAAAGTCAACTGGTACCTGTATAATTATCGAGTCCGTGACAGGTTTATTTACCAAAAAAATTGAGCCCTGTTTAAAGGAATGTATGTCAGGCCACTTTAGTGGGGTGAGGAGATGTCACAGTTTACATGTTGCAAATTTTCGGCTGTTCTCCTGTACAAACAATTTCAGTGCCTAGTCACATGCATTATCGAGTCGTTTTCCAACCCCTCCCAATTTTGCGGTCTTCCGTAAATTCTTGTTTTATTTATAGCTGAGCAGGTTGCTGGATGTAACATGCCGAAATCAAGTTGAAAACGAACGTTAAAATCTCTGCTAAAATCGCCACTTTCAATTTTCTCACAAGTTAGAAGTAAAAAGTGCGTTAATGTTTTTCGTTTAAATAGACACAATGTCGTGTTTTTGTTCAACTACTCGTTAAAATCAAGACAAGAAGCTTAGTTTGCGATAGATTAAAAGAACTGTCATTTTCTTGATAAAAAAACTATTAATATTCATCGAAACTGCGGTTCAGAATCTCGCCTAAAAGTATTTACAGCGTAGCCAACAAATTCTACGCATATTCAACTATAATTTTCCCAAGTGTGCGAAATTTTAACAAAAAAATTATTATTCGCAATTTTGAAAATTAAAGTCAAAACGCAAGGATGCCGTTTCCTGGACTAACAAAAACACCAATGACTTTTGATTAAAAAATAACACTAGTGAAGGACAAAGCGATTTGGATTTTGTCAATGGCAAAAGTACAGTTTCTATCATCTTTTCGTCTGGCAATTTTCGATTACTGTACACACTGTTTATAGTAAATTCACAATATTCTTCCAACGCGCGAATTATGCCTAACTTGATGCAAGGGAAAGCTCCCAAAATGAAAACTAAGAAGCAGCTATCGAGATTCGACAACAAAGAAGCCGTGTTTGACTTTTCTATTGCTGTATGACATTTCAAGAAAAGAAAACTTGTAATTTTCGATGTTGTTTGCATGCAAAAAAGCAACGGAACACAATCAGAAGAGATTTATTTACAACAGACATGATTCTCTCAGCGTAGAATACGCTCTAGCTTGAACATAATCACTACAAAATAAAATTTACCGTCGAAATTTACTTGACACTCTCGTTCACTCTCACAGCAGTGTTTAAATTGGAAAACGAATTAATCGCTATCGGACATAATTCATTTTTGTAAAAGGACTCAACATTAGTTGTCTAAGCGAAAGCGATTCCTGAATCGACGATATTCAGTTACTCAATTATAATAAGAATAAAAGAGCGACCTAAAAGTAGTGGCTGATTTTTAACGTCACGAATTTAAAAGCGAAGATTTGTCTCGGTCTCGATACAACTTAATAAGAGAAACGTCTTCATTATTCGCAAGCGACCTTCGGTTTTTCGGTGGTGAATCGCGACGAGGAAGTCATAATTAATTCGTATATTTTTACTATCAAATTCCAGTAAAGAAGATTGATTTTTGTCGCCGATCTGCACGTTTCCGCCGAGTCTAAAAGATCCGGAATTAATTCGCCACTGTTGTTTTCGGCAAGAAGAGGATCGATCGGCGAATTGTGAGGAAAATACATACTCCACAGCAACTCGGCTCGCATAATATTTAAATATTTACACATGCTTAAGGTGTATGTATAAAGTTTCCTTGCCGATTTTCACAGATAAAAACATGACTCATCGACTGAAAATTCGCGTGAGATCCGTCCCAATTCTTGGTCCGGAATAAACGTCAAAACCTCCCAAAAGTAAGGCAGGGATCGTGCTAGCCGACAGCTCCTAGTGGTGGCGAATAACTATGAACGCTAGCAGCAAGATGGCTCAAAATCTAACCGCCCCGGCACAAGTTTACAATATTTGCGAGCCAGATTGATTTTATAATCAAGCGCTTGAGGCACAAGGTCTAGATTGCCAAGACAAGTGAGTTTCATCGCTACTTACTTGCCCATCTTGTGGTTCGTAGTCGCAATCCTTAAACGGTACTAGTAAGTAATGTTCGGCGAGTGGTGTATAGGGTTCTTGGGCGGCTTGTAAAGCTTCGCCATCTCCGTCTTGAAGAATCAATTGCGAGCGTCTAAGCGCTTCTTCTCGAGAGTGCTTTTCGGCTTCTCGAGTATGGTGAGCCCTAACGGCAGCCGAAGCAGCTATCATGTTTCTCGAGATGCTACTGCAAGTGAATTTCTGGTTCTCAGTCCACCTGCCGCTCTATGGCACTGGCATAACATTTGAACTCCACTTTACAAACGACGCAAGGACAGCACAAAGTCGCTGAGCACCCGCCGGTAAAAGTCGCCAAAGTTACACGTTAACAATCAGTAGACTAGCAGCGAGTGTCTGCTCGCATTCTGTTCGCTTAGCGCCTTCAGGAAACCCAAAAACTGGTGGAAAAACAACAATTCGCCATGACGATGGTTCTGGTAAACACGGCTTCATTAGAAATAATCCACCACCTGGTCTGCCGCTTGCCCGTGCCTTGAGCATGCTGGGATACACTGGCTTGCACGTCACTTCAGACATAAGGCACTTGATTGGATGGATCATAACAACGCCGGTTTTCCCCGCACGAAGTGGCTGCTGTAAATTTTGCCTCGCCAAACACCACATACTTGCGGCTTGTCCTTGGTTTGAGTCTAATGCCAATGTGTTAGGCAATGTGAGGAAAATATTCAATTGTACCGAAACCTTCGATGATCGGGGTTGACATGGAAAGTGATTGCAAAATCTGCCGAGGTTTTAATAGCTGATTTAAAACGGCATTTTCACGTGTTAAAGTCGTTCCATGAAAAGTCGAGAAGTTGATTTTTTGTGTCTGTGTCTTCCTTGAAACAGAAAAAAATCGGAAAAAAAAAGGGAAAAAATGAGACTGCTCGGACTATTTTGGACATCACGGTGGTAACTGTTAATCACTTCAATGGAAACAATGCACACTAACACAGCCCTACAGATACTACACAATCATCTTAAACTTTAGAAAATCAGCTTTACGATTGTTAGTCTATTCTAACAAAGCGGAAGACAGCGTTGTTTAAAAATTCCACGGCTTAAATTTCATCTTTTGGTTATTCTTCATAGTGATATTAATTCATGACTTGCTTTCTGCTTTCATCTTATTACTCAACAAATTATTCGCCTCCAATACACCAATACAACACAGCGAACTACCCACCGCTAAGAGAACTCAAAACAAGCGCTGACTCGTCATCATTACCAAACATTTCACTTAAAAATATTAATAAATCTAGCAAAGCAAAAACCCTGGCCAGTCTGTAAAAAGCAGCCAGTTTACTTTTGCTGATTAAAAGTGGCTGCGAGAATACAGGGTTTGAAGGTCAGTGAACAGACGAAGTCAATTACAGCTAACAAAAACAGGTGGCAACAACAGTACACTTATCGAAAGGTGCAAAATTACAGCATGAATATGCAAAACGTTACCCAAAAAAGTCAAATTTTCTGCGCCGCATTTTCATAATTTACATCAGCACAGACTCCAAGGTTATTACTCGCGACAATAAACCCTAAAAAACTAACTTTGTCGACGTTTTTCTTTTTTGGAGCGCTTAGGTGACTTTTAAACTTTGTGTGAAATAATTAAAGTTGAACAGTGTTTCATCGACTTAGCGAAGTCCGGCACACGAGCAACGACATAAGTTAATTGCAACTGGCCAAAACAAAACTTGACCGTGTGATACTTTCCTTTTAAAAGAAATGTTACAGTTTTTCAAACATTTTCTCGTTTCCGAAAAGTCTTAAACTATGTACAGAGGAAAATACAAAGCATTGTCAATGGCAACAATGAATCGCCGAAACTCAACAGCACAGTATAACAAGCGCAACGACAACAACCCCCGACTTCTGCTTAAAATTAATCCTCTACGAACGGAAATGGGGTTCTTTGGATGTTGAATAATTCCCAGCGATTAAGTGTTGCCATGCAAAGTTCGAACACTTAGGAGGTGGTTTATTTTGCGATTAGGTGTTCGGAGATACTTAAGATATTTACGATCCTTAGTAAGATCTGCGCGCTTGCACGTACCTCAGCTCTTGGGCAGCCCTCTGGAACTTCTTCGCGTCTAGTTTCCTTTCCTCTAGAGGACAGAAACGTAATTGTTTCGGACATGGTACATTGGTGGCCGTCATCCCGTCGAATTTCGCATCCTATAGGTATCAATACAGAGCCCGATGTTAATACTTAATGCTTGCGATCGCATTGAAGGGACGTAATTTTTTTTCCACGGTAAATTTTTACATAAAAACCTGCTGTTCTCTTTGTTCTCCCCTCCAATGATAACTCCCTTACCAATTACGGGAGGACCTCTACGTTTGCCGCGAAACAATGAGTTTTAATCAGGAGCAATCTGCTTCTAGTTGTCAGTTCAGCACGCGCTCTAAGCTGAGCATGGTTTAACAACTTTGAAAAAAGAAACACTTGCCAGTGAATTACAGGAATGCCTTTACACGCTCAGTTTAAAAAACAGACGTGACCGGTCAGTGTCGCTAAAGAGGAAGAAAAAGTAGTTTTCTGTTTAACATGATAATTGGTTCAATAGACAAAACGCCAGGGGAAGTGTCAGCAATGAGGAAAACCAACAGGACGACATAACAAACAAGATGGCTGAGAAAAAAGTCAGTGAAAGGAGTTGAAAGTGTTTGACAGTAGAGATTGTCCTAGAGAAGGATAAAGCGAGGAAGATATTTTTGTCAACAGGATCTGTTACGAAAGGAAAAAAAGAACTGAGGAGAATTCTTCATGGTTTACGATTTCAGCAACAGAAGCGCTCTTTCAGATGTTTGCTTTCTTCCTTCATTCTTTAAACCGCAGCAACACTCCAATAAGTAAATAAGCTTGTTGGTCAAAATAGTGACGAAAGATTACAATCAACTCCGCTTTGTAGGATTTGAGCACAGCGGATTATTCATCAGAAGCAGCCTTTCTCTAACGTAAAAAAGTGTACAATGCTAATATTGCACATTACTGTAAATCCGCGCGTGTATGATGAACTTTCTCTTAAGCTAATAATTTTAACACCTTCAAAACAATGTCCGCTATATAGTAATTTTGTTTATCCTGTTTAAAACCAGTGTGGTTGCGCGCACATCGCAACCTGCTAACTCTCTAATTAGCACTAACACTATAAAGCGGCATAGCATTTTTATTCCTATTAATAGTCACTTCTTCAAACAATCATCTCTCATCGTATCACGCTATATCTAGATAAAGTATTTACTGCAAACGTCAAACTAGCTTTTAATAACTGCATGTGTGATCACGATAACGATCTCGCCTGAATCGCCAAGGGGTTAGGAACCGCCGGTGAAATACCATAAATGTTATTTTCAGTTTTCAAATAAGTGATAAGCGATCTTAGATTTACACAACAACACAAAACACGACAAGTGAATATTCTCTTACGTCAGCTGTTCTTGGCTTTAAAAGCACTTTAATATTTAAATCTATGAAAAGGCTTTTCCTTGAACAAAAGCTAAGAAAGTTTGAAGAAAAGCTCAGTGATAATATTACAATATATCACCGGCTTAAAAATCAATATGGTTTACTTTGAATCATTTCTGTCCCACGCGAATTAAAGAAGCCATTTCAGCGTTCAAAGACAGCCGCCAAGCGAAGACCATGAAAAAGATTGGTTGGTTTTATGATTGATTGACTCATAGATTGACTGATTGACACAATCAGCAAGAGGCGGGCCACATGGACAAAAGGATAGTAGAGATCAGCAAGAAAACGTCACTGTGAACAAAAGCGCGCATAAGTTAATGTTACTGTGTGAATAATTTCCCTTCAAAAACATGCATTCAAGACAGGATACTTGATTTATGAAAACAATAAGAGTTAGAAACGCCCTGAGACAAAGCTTAAAACCACAGTGAGATGCCTGTATGGTAGCTTACTGAAAGAGCAATAACTCTTGTCAAATGACAAAATAAAACCCGCCAGTTTGGCTTGTTCGCCTCAGCTGGAGTTTCTAATCAACTGGGTAACATCCCTGAAAGTTTAATTATCCTGCTAGAAAAACGCTGTTAAGCAAGAGACGAGCCTACGCAGGAAACTTTAGCTCGCAGGTTGATCAGGAATGACTCAGTAGATAGCTGCATAGATTGCAATGAAAACCCCGTCAACAAATTAGCAACCAAAAAACAACAACAAATCATAATGGAAACTAAAAGAGAAAGACAACACCGAGCGAGATAACACAGAAGAAAAGGCGTCATGTCCAAATGAGACGTTTAATACTCAGTGTACTTCGGCGACAAAAAGGTATTAAAAAAGCGATAATTCAACAACAATATGGAGGCTCAAAGAACAGCCTTATTGGTAATACAATATTGACCACGAATTTGCTCAACCTGTGGCGTGCTGAAAGACAATTTTACAATCAGAATTGTCATTTTCGCTCGTTAACTTAAGATCCTTGCTAACTGGCAGGACAAAAAGACAGTTTTTCAGTTTTCCGACCGTCAAAAGCGTTTTTATTAAAAAAAAACCTAGCACACTGGGAAACGCACACAAGTACATGAAAAGTCCTTGAATCAACAGCATAAATAATTTACAACAACTTCCGCTCAAAAGGAGCCGGCGCCAAGCAATATTAGGCACATATTATTCAAAACTTGAAATAGCAATCCAGACGTACACACCTAAAATCCGGCGAAAGTTTATTTTATCATATTACTATCAAACAAAACCGATAGTTTTTGGTGATTGTTTCTCTTTTTTATAAGCGGCTGAAATGTGAACTCAATTGATATCTTTTTATCAGTGCGCACTTGGCCTTAAAGAATTTATACTTTTCTCTATTGAGTATTTTCTGTATTTTTTATATACCATTAGAAAATTATGTCTTATTCAAACAATGCAAAAATAAAAACTCAAATAGTTTTCCCTTGTCAGTCAAAACATTCACGCATTTTACCAAACAAGAGATATAGAGAATAGCTCCGAATGTACGCCTTCCAGGCCTCAAATGGAGCTCAGAAACAAATGAAAGGTTCTTGCAAGCGACATGTCAGTGTCTAATAAATTCGGCACCGAGCGCAGCCTAATAAAACGATTTATGACAAAATATCAGATATCGGCTAATTCGATATCTTGGTCACAGACCAGTCAAATCAAATAACAGGCGCCAACCCGAGTGAGAAAATATCAAAATGCAAATTACAAACCACACAAACTCCTTCAATGCGAATGTACACATACGTTCTTTAGCCCCAGCAATATTTGTACAATATTCCTTCTGATTAGAGTTGGTGTAATATTTCCTAGCAAACAAAGCTTGGCGGAGTGGAAAAGTCAACGAATGTTCAAAATGACTTTCTGTTTACTATTACCTCGCCAAACCTAAGTAAACTCGTTTCTTCTGAAGATTCACTTTCCTAAAAGTCGATGCTAAAGTCAAATTGACGAATGTAGATTCGAAAGCGTTCGACAAGTTGATAGACCCAAGAAAATATCGTGTTTCAGTTTGAAGGCCGAGAACAAAGGTGTAGGATCGTATAATCTTATAAATTTTACAACGAATAATTCATGATTAAAGAACGCTGTCATGATGGTTTTCACGAGTTTCATATGACCCTAAAAAAAAACCTGGCCGAAATGAAAGGAACATCAATTATCAATTCACACTTTTTACATTTGTAATTAAAATGTCACGAAATAATAATAAAAAAACCTTTATGACAAGTTTTCACCTGAACGAAAATGCCCAAGTTCAATTTCATTACGGAAGTAGCAACCTGATATGTCTACATTTATGGTTTCCTCTGAAAATATTACACACGAGTAAACATCTTGGCCTTCTTTGCCTAATTTGGACAAAAAAAAAACCGAAAGTGGAACGCCAGGATAATGTAAAATCGATGACGCTATTTTAAAAATTCAAAACAAATATTCATGGCACCAACTTTGGACGTTTACAACTAATTTATGAATTATGCTTAGCTTTATTAGAAACTGGGCCGAGATAGCATCTTCCTCCATGTTACTATTCAATCTGCGGTATTCCATTAATTGTTATCACGTGGTTATTGATCGTTGACCTTTGTCCAAAACAACTTGTTTCCCTACTTGACTGTAGATTGGAAATAAAAGTTAGGGAGAAAATTCGTCTTCACCAGCAACAAAATTATAAAATTAAATTTCTATAACAAGTGAAACTTTCCTGTTCTTGGACGCAGAGCTGTTAACAGTATTAACCTTTCACCGCAGATTTTATGATCGTTTTTCCGAATAAAACATGACAAAAGGCTATTAGGTAAGCCTTGAATCTACTGAACCACACACAAGTAAATTAGCAACAACAATTTCTAAATTGAGCGTAATTTCTTCTAAATATTTGGCTGTTAAAAAGTATTGAATGCTTGCTACAAAACCATTTACAAGTTTTACTAAAACAGTTTATTATTGATATACAGCAAAAAAACATTTTCCAAGAAAAAAGAAATTATTCACTTAAGAAAGTCCCAGTTGTTTGTGCAATAAACAAACTGAATGCAAACTTAATTTCATCTCACAAATTTTGAGGCTACAAAAACAAGCAAAACTTATCCGTTTTGCTGTAAAATGTTGATTGTTTACCATAAGCAGTAAACCAAGGGCTAATGTAGTTACACATAACCACAAAACTAGACGTTACAAACCAGTGTTTGCGTCAACTTGCAATCAAGCACGTTTGAGAAAACTAATTTGATAAATTATCACGGAGAGTGAAAGAGCTTTATAACACAGAACATCGTAAGTATTACTTCAAATCAACAGTAACGAAACACCTATACACTGAGTATTTGCTGCAACATGTGGGCATCAAAACACGCGCGTGCCAACACCCCAAAACAAATACATGATTCCTCTTTTATGCGGCAGCGTCAGACTAACAGTGAATGGCTTGGGTACGAGACTGGTATTGACATCAAACTGTATAACGTCACAAAAATGGAAAAATCTAAATCATTTCGGCTTCCTTCCTTTAGAGATAAGGGACAGCTTATCACAGAACGCTCTTTATAAATACATAATCCGTTATTTCCACTCTATCAACCGATGTTTAAGCACAGAACGTCCTCAAATGTGAAATTAAAGTGAATGGGATGATGGCTTATGATGCAGTCTTATTTCTTGCGAAACGTTCGTTCGCTAATAACTTCGTTACGAACATTCCATTCCAAGTTCCACTCTCGAATCATCGCCAGCTTATGATGAACTGCAACACAGGTCGGAACATAAAAAAATCGAACAGTTCACGGGCACTTCTGTTCGCAAGACCATTTCCATACTTTTTCTTAACCATTATTTTCTTTTTCCAGATCCAAAAAAAGAAACTTTCCACCTTTTCACAATCTGATAAGGTTGATGCTTGATCGTTGCAAAGCCTGGCAGTCTTTGGAACCAAAATCTAGCCATGAAGCACAAGAAAGAATAGTAACTGCGATGAAATAGTAAAAATTCAATTTGGACAAAACATTGAAGTACTTTTCGAGGTCATTCCAGAACATAATTCTAATTTTTCAAGGACTCAATCCACCAAAAAAATACCATTAGAATGTGACACTAGATGCTCAGACACAAAGCCGCCATCTTGAATTTGAAGTACGTCAGTGGCCGCCATCTTACCGCATTCCATAGCACTGTAGAGAGATGTCTTATGTCTGAAACTACTGAGAACTTTTACACACCGAGATGATCAAATACTCAGAAGAGTTTCCTACACACTCAACGAACTTAAGGTCTTAAATAACTTCGAAACGATGTAAAAACTGTAGATTAAACACTTTTAATATGGCAGACGATTGAAGAGGCTCGAAGAAAGAAATATACATCGAATAACCGCGATTTAACAGTTTCATTTCGAAGTTATTCGAAGTGTGTCGAGTGTGTATAAAAGACGACATGTCTTATTCTTCTCGTCAACGCTACAATGCTCCTGCTGGCTGTTTTGCATCTAATCTCACATTACAGTCATTTAAAATCGTTTTAAAACTGCCCGTTTTCCACTCGTGACTCAAAGAATCTGGGTAGGACACTAAGGTACCGTAAATATTTAAGTCGAAATTGCTATAATTAGCTTTCAAGTCATGATATGAAATTAAATCCAACATTTAACAGCAGGTGAGAGAACTGAGGATAAAAAGAGCTCAGCAGCTGTAAGGGCAAGAAGTAAAATTCTCAGACGTCAATGGAAATCGAAGTCATCTTTGCTACAAAGCTGCAAACGCTCTGTAGCTACTACTGAGATGCGAGGCCACTGGGAACTGGTTAAGTGATGCCGGAATACAACACACGATAGTGCATAAAAAGCTTAAAACAAGGAGAATTCGTAAAGACAACGCGATAACTAAAAAAATGTTTTCTAAAACACTTCGAAGAAATACAAATCGTGTTATAGAGGTCTGGTATCGGGTCTGACATGAGAGGCGATTGAACGTGTTTACAAACCTGCTTCATAAGGTCAGGTTATGAAACATGTAGGCTGACCCCAAAACAGCTAAAAAATATTACTTCTACATTTGGTACACAAATAGTCGCATATTGAAGGGGTAGTGAAGATTTTTCAAAAACTCTTAAAAGCAGGTTGGAACAAATTTTTAATACAAAAACATGCAATTTTTTATTACTACTTCACCTACTCTCACTTGTTTCAATATGTAATCCCTATGATTCAGCCATCTGCTAAACAGGCTTCAAAAGGCACGTTTCACGCAAAAACTATCCTTTTTATATTTTTCTTTTCTCTTATGCCAATGAAATACTTAATAATTAACTGGGGAAAATTCATTGTCAAAACATCATAAATTGTACGGGAAATGTAAAACCGATATTGCACGAATGACGAATCAATTTACGCAATAACAGTTTTTAAGTGTCAGGAAACAAATGCTCTTCAACGAATCACATGGTATTTAAATTTATGCATTATCAACTAGTACATTAGCATGCACAACACGAACCATAAGAACTCTCATGACATGAAACCAAGCTTTAACGCCTCTTTGGATCATTAACAAATTATCAACAATGCTCCCTGCATAACTTGAACACGTTCGCGTTGGTCATCCAAACAGACGTGGCACGAAAACCTACACCTGTTTAAGTCGTTCCCACATACAGCGCACTTTGTCAAAACTATAACTTAACAATTTCACAAGGGGTAAAAAAACTTTAAGTTAACAGCTTTGATAATTAACAGCAAAAGCAGAACATTGAAGATTTATTGTCGGTTTTCAATTTAATTCTCTAGGTTAACCACAGGTTTTCTGGAAAAAAAAAAACAATAACTAAATGAAAATAAAAAAAATGTTCCCACTTGAAAACGGATGCAGAAATATCTGCAAACTCGAATTTTCAATTCCGCGCTAAGAGTGTTCAACTTCCTATTTCTCCTACACTTGACCATACTTCGTTAAAGAAACCGTGTATGAGAATATTACATAGCCAACTATGAGACATTGTTCTGATGTAAGAACAAGTTCTCCAACCTCGTTACGAGGTTCTCGCTCATTGGCAAACGTCGAAAGCCACGGAAAAAACATTTAAATTTTCAACTAGAACATTCTCTGCAATATGTCGGCTAAATTACACGCTTTTCACTGTCACATATATCACTGAGGTCGAAAATTTCCAATTACTTTCGAGAAATTAAAGCCGTGAGAAAAAACGCATACAATCCAGCAAAATTTACAACTTTTCAAAGCGACCTGTTTTAAGTTCTTGCTTGTACTAACTCCAAAGGTCGGAGATAATTTGCAAAACAATAAAAGAAAAACAACTTAAAATAAAAATGGGGTCTGACAAAAACAAAATCTGCAAAATCATGCTTTAACTTTAGAACCAGGAATAACACGGACTCCTACGCAACCGAAAAATACAAAATGCTTTGAGAGATGTACCTTTAACGTGCTTTGAAAAATGACAGACGGATATAAATTCTCATCAGTCGAAGTTGTACTGCGACAATTGTTCTGAATACTGAATCATCTTTCAAACTTCTCCGCATTATAACGAGGAATAAAGCGCTGGTTTCTCGGAGGACCACGTAATACTTTGTGAATATTATACGAAAAAAAAAAAAAAAAAACGCGTGGCGCTGTGAGCTGAAATGAAAATGTTCTAAACACAGGATATTTTTAGCGACACCCTCAGGCTGATGACATCAGCAATTAAGTCCTCGGCCGATATAACTTGCAAACAATACCGTTATTGACGGATCTGCGGTAGATACGTTAGAAATAAACACCAGTCAAAAAAATAAATAAATATTAGAACAAAAGTATCTAAGATCTGTTTTAGTTCATTTGTTCTACAACGAATTAAGGTAAAGAACAGTAAATATATTACCTTTAATAACACAAAAGTTCTTATCAGAAAAAATCTAATTACTTATCAACAGCCTTCAAATGGCTTAAAGTGGAAATATCAACTAAACTGTCCACTGAAGATGGAAGATATTTTTTTGTTTATAACGACGCCCAAAGAAAGCGAGGTCCAAGAAAACAGCTATTTTCAAGGTCAAGGTAGCTGATTTGGTAACGTGCTAATAAAAGAAAGCTTTATTAATTATTAATTTTACAAGAGCTGGCTTTAATCATGAAAGCCTTAAAAAGGCTCAATGTAGTTGAGTACAGCACGAGTAAAGTAAACAATAGGATTACATAAAAGCGAATCTAACTAACAGTTATACAACTGTGCAACTCCGAGAACAACTGTACTGTATTGGAAAGAGATTCTACATGTACTGGATGTATATTCACAAAGATGGAAAAAGGCGCTTTTCCAAATTGTAAACGAACAGAACGAACAATCTTGAGTCTAGCAAACAGAAGCACAGTGATTAATGAAACAGCGATATGAAACCTCCCTTTTAGAAAATCAACTCAGTGACAACTGTCTTCGCATACGACAAAATTATCAGGGTGGAAAGAACTGACTTTTCAGCTTGAAACTAAGAAGTAAGATATACACGTGACATTACCAGTCAAAACTGACCAAGCAATATAACGAAGTGGTGAATTCATTAAATGCAAATGCAAATGACATTAATCTCTTTTTAATGATATTCGACGCATGCGTCTCCATTACAAGCTAGTGCCAGTCCAATACCGAGAACACGAATATGGCCTATTTAATATTTCATTCTTTTTCCAGTTCAGCTTAAAACCTCCCTCTCATTCTAACTGGTCTATGTTTGGTTTTTCACGCGATAGCACATGAAAATTTGAAAGTATCCCTAAACTGCATCAAATGAAAACCCTAACTCAGTCAGCGACAATTTTACGCGTTTCATTTCCTCACTGGCCTTTTTAATACTGTAATGATAATGATAATGATACTGATAATGATAATGATGATAATAATAATAATAATTTCGAAATTACTCGCGTGATTACTCCCTGAATGGAACTCCACTCAGTCTGGTATTACATTACTAATAAAGCTTATATGGGGGATTAACTGTGTTACCCGTCATCCTCTCTTGGTATTATAGAGAGCAAGGTAAGAAAGACGGCGGCTCGACACGAGGTTCCAGCGTTAGAAAATTGCTCGAATTTTAAACGGCTTTCGCTACCATCCTACTTCGACGTCCTCATAGGAAAAGAGTTTAACAACATTTCTGCAACATTCCTGTGAAATGAAATTGCACATGCCTTGTTCCTGTGCGGAATTAGCAGCTCCATAAATATCAAAATACCATTTTAAAATTACCGTCAAGAATGCGTGAAACACAAGACAGACCACATGAGCACGGTCAGTATTGGAAACCAGGTCAAATGCATACCAAGGGAAAGGCGCGTTATTTTTGTTACCACACAAAATGAGGATTATATTCATATATTGAGGAATACATTTTTCCATTTTTTTTGTCCTATTCTTCCTTTGGATTTATTTATAGCCAGTCTGAAGACTTAGCGCATACCTCTAAACAGCATGAGAGGAGCAATTTCATCTTCTTCAAATGTTGTTGGTTTGCTTTCTTCTCCAACTACATGCATGTGTCTTGAATTCGTCGTGACTTGTAAAGCAGTTTGTTTCGCTTCGTATTTAGCAAACGGCCGGAAAATACTCGATGTAGCCATTTTCTGTTTCTGACAATCTTTTATTCCATATTCTTGACTGAGGTGCTGACCAGTTCAAAAAGACAAGTGATTAGTAAAAGATCAAACAGACAGCTTCAAAAGAAACTTAGTAAAGGAAATATTGCGCGGTCAAGTCAACTTTATCTGTAGAATCGAGAGGTCCAAACCTCTGCCCAATACCTTGTTTCTTTACGCACTTAACATTACGTCAGTCAAATGAATGTTAATATACTCTAGACTGATAGAAACTCCAATCCTATTAATTAAAGTCACACTTGTAGTAATCTTGTATCACTTACCTGACTTACCACGCTCGCATAAAGTAGAAGAAAGAGGGTGAGGATGGATTGGGGGTTTTGTTTTTAGATCCTTTTTTTTTTCGTTTAAATTTACGGTTTGTCGGCCTTGATATCTGTTGCGGTTTTCGTCTTTTTTTCCTTTTTCAACATTTCGGTTTTCGGTTCTTAGTGATAGGAAAGGTGGGTTTTCGGTTTTGCTTATTTTGTTATTTCGCCTCGTGGCGAGTCTTTCACTGCAGCCAGATTTGGCGGTTCATGTGGTTGATTAGCCCCAAGCCGGTTAGCCCCCAACCAGAAGTCGAAAACACTGACTATTTCTCGTTCTTTAAGCATGAAATCGAGCGTGTATACAGGGAACGACCTCGATTGGGCTCGAAACCTCCACAATTCGCTCTCTCAATGATGCACAGTCAAGCATGAAAGTTTTAATCGACTTGTGATTGAGCTACAGAACTCGACGGGTCATACATTCTTTTACCACAAATCATGAGCATTTCGTTTTCAAACGCGACCAAGTTAACCTGCAGTGACCTCCACGTCAAACCCACAACTTGAGCACTCCTTCCGCGCTTCCAGTGCGATTACTGGCTAAGAAAAATCCTCTTTCAGCGAACCGGAAATCAAGTTTTCTTTCTTTATTTTCAAGTTGTTTTGACACTTCTTGTCCACAACTCATACGTTTACGTCTGTAGCAATTTTGCTTAAATATTTTCGTCGAAACGTAACTTTGAGTGCGACCCAATAGTGTTCCCGGGTTTCCCTTGCGAAAGCTCCAAATCATTCCAGGTTAAATTTTACATTTGTTCAAGATGAATTATTGTTTTAAACATAACTGAAAGAATAGCTGGATATATTTGAATATAACTTTCATTAATTCTAATTTCTAACAATAGGTAGGTCGGAGAAATAAGCAGCAATGCTACTGTGTAAATTCGAGGGTAAGTAAAGTTTATGATGGTGGTGATGATGATGATGACGATGACAGCGTTAAACAACTTCAGAGTTTCCCTCCTGTTGCCACACGCTTGCGGGGATTTCGCCATAGAGTCCATCGCGACCGAAAAATATAACTTTTTGCGAGTTTGAGTTTCACCTGAATTGCAAGCAACACTTGATATTTCATCAAGGCACATTGGGTTTACGCCTGTAAATACTGCTCAGCGTTGTTTGTGTAAAAATCCAATAAATTGTTGTTGAATGAGACTGCACTTCGGCGATACGTGTTTTGAAGTTATACATACACGACCAATTGGACTTCTGCACTTTCGTGTAAAAAAAGTACATTGATCATGAACTCGTACAACATCTCTAGTTTATGAATGATAGATGTTTGGGAACATATTAAAAGGTTAACTGGAAATACGTGAAGACAGCAGCGACAATCAGTAACGTTACGATGACGCTTTCTTTAATCAACCTGAATAACGTTTTCGCTCTTGTTGTTTGAGCTCTCGAAACTCTTTGTCTTTTTCACTTCCGCAGTCTAAAATTTCGCTATGTTGAAGAAACACACATGATGTTAGTAGTTTTTTAGCGATGATGACAATTGTTGCAGCATCTCAGCACAAAAGATAGCGAAAGAAATCTTTGTATTTGTCGACAATTAAGAACACCGAAATTCAGCAGAAAGTGTGCGCGCTGCATCACGCAAATAAGCTACATTGTCAGTACGCGTCAGATTTTCTCTTCGGAACTTCTTTCTGCAAACTCGTCAAACAAACAGAAACCATAAAAAAACTATTGAAAAAAAGATTTTTCTAATGAAGCATTCTTCTGAGAAACTCACAAATTAACTCGATGTCAGAGTATAGAGTAAACTTAAATAAGTCAGAAGAAGTGAACAAACAGAACAAATAGCGCGAGCAGATCTTATTCATTCACAGCGCGGCGAAAGTCTTGCTTTCAACCCTGAAAAACTCACCTTTTTCCATAAGCTAGGAACAAAAAGAAATAGACCAGAAAAGCTGCTGATTCATATAAAGGTGGATGCCATGAAACTTCTTTAGAACTCTAAGCTCCAGCGTGGAAGTGTCCTAGTTTGATATGAAACGCAAGCGCTCCTTGCGTCACAAGAAAAGCACGGTTGTTGAAGACGTCATTCGCCACGAACAAATAGTCAGGGGCGGGGGGCAAAATGTGAACCAGTTCCTAACAAAAAATCTCGATTGTTGTCGTTCGGGTTACACACAGGGAGACCAAGACGAAATTAGAATGCGTTCTCGTAACGCTCGAACGCAATAACGTCGTACCGATAGATGTTATGGGCCGTCTATATAAAGCGTTTATTTTACCACATCTAGAGTATTGTGGGCCCTTATTACTTGTTTGGGTAACACTCAGGCTAATAAACTAGAGGACACGAACTATTATATTCTTAGATCGATTTTAGGCTTTGGTAGGCAAACCCCTTATGAATTCCTTTTGAAGACTGTAGGCATTAGCTCGTTAGAACAGCGCAAGAAATTTCAGACCTTAGTCCTTGTGTATAAATGCTTACATAATAAAGCTCCAAGCTATATTCAAGATCTCTTTAATTTTAAAGTAAGCTCATATAACCTACGGGGGTCCGGTACAATTTTGGAGTTGCCTAGATGCAATTTGGAATGGCGGCGTAAGTCCTTTTCCTTTATAGCCGCCAGGATTTGGAACTCAATACCTCCATCTGTAAGGGACGCTAACGATCTTTTAACTTTTAAACGATTACTAGGTAATTATTTTAGGTTTAAATAACTCAAATCTTATTATATTTGTACATAACTATTTTTAGGCATCTATTGTATATTACATATTTACATAGATTATATAGTCCTATTTCTTCTTTTTCTTCTTTTATACAATTTTGAGTTCACGCACACGATTTAACGAGCGCTTGCGCTCCTAGGTGTCACGTGGTTAAATGAAGTATTTTATTATATGGAGAAGAGTGTTTTACTGGGAACTAAACCACTCGTAGATTCCATACGCCACTTCATCCGGGACCCGAGTGGCGTATTTTCCGTATGTCACCTTTGTGAGTGTCGTATC
>Ga0126338_10000164_pt1 | contig 28080 bp, 13 predicted proteins | sample OrbCmetagenome_2_FD_92529 | JGI IMG/M metagenome (GOLD analysis project Ga0126338, IMG submission 92529) | Coral microbial communities from Petempiche,Puerto Morelos, Mexico - Orbicella C C metagenome | ecosystem: Host-associated > Invertebrates > Cnidaria > Coral | place: Petempiche,Puerto... | reverse complement strand
TATTATTATTATTATTATTATTATTATTATTATTCACCAATTTAAGGTGTTATCCTTGATTCGAGCAATTATCGCCCTTGAGCTTTTCGCACCGACAACATCCTGGCCTGCGATATAATAATTTTCAGATTCTGAAAACATTTAGAACATTATTCTTTCTTCGGTACCCTTGGAATGGCAAACTACTGAAGGTGGTTGAATTTAATAATCAAGAAAAAAAAAACAGCCCTGCAAGCAGGAACAGTTCGTTTTCGATGCTAACCACCAATAGAACAAGGCATCAGAATTTAACTTCAAGAAATAACGTAACTGAATTAGTTTGAACGTATAAAGACTGAATTGCGAGATGTCGAAATTGTTGGCATAAATGTGTTTGCATTTCTCTGATTTAATTTTTATCAAGAATCTTGTCGTTTTCAATGTTCAACTGAATAACAACAGATTTTTGACGAATTTGAGAGATTATATCTACACCCCAGTTTTGTTATTGCCCCAGTTGAACTTAGTTTCTTATCATATCTTTTTGAGTTATCAATCATTTACATCTGGCGACGGATAAAAGTTAAAGTTTGAACGAAATGTTGCATTAATTTCATAAGAATTTCCTTAATTTCTGTTTATTGATTGACATTTCTTGTTTCCTTTTGTCATTATTGCAATCCAAAGATACAGAAAAATCCAGAATTATGTTGATGAAAGCAACAGAACGCGCAAGAGCATTTGATTGCCTATCTACATTTGGTGCACAGTAAGCTGTGATCAAAGGCCAAAAGAAAACTCGATAGCGAAGTTTCTTTTCTGTGCTAGAGTCAACACACAAAAAAGTGGACTTTCCTACATCTATTTAATAGCGGAATTTTTTTAAATCAAATGACGACCCTTTATTTAGTCAATTCGAATGATTTTAACACCAATTCAAGTCCATGCGCTTATTATGGATTTCCATAGGCTGATAATGTTACTGATATTTAGGGCATGCATTTCGTGGAACATTAAATGAACTGGGTAGGTAAATTCGTTTGCGCTCGTGTTAACGTTTACTTTGTGAAACCAGTTTCACCTTTTTAACATTATGGACTATTCTAACTAACTGCACTGACTAACTGCACGTTTTCACCGAGAGAGGCTCTTTTTTTATAGATATCATGTTCTTGGGTTTTTTATGAACAAGAAAGCAAGTGAAATTTGCATCTAGGAAAGGAATGCAAAAACACAACTTTGACATGCAGTTGGCATCGTATAAACTGGCGTTAAAATGTTTCAAATTGCTAATGTCTCTCGTTTCCTAGAAGTAACCCTCTTTTGTTTTGTTTCTTTCTTAGTAGAAAACTTAAAGGTATCATCATAATATACCAAAGCAATAGTAAGAACCTGGTACAGGAATCAATCTGAAACAATACGTCTTCACAATCGACAAACAAACTTCCGCAACAACCATGGAATGCCTGATTGTTTTAGTGAAACGACTGAATTTTTAGCAGTATTTTAAAAAATGATGCGGTTTTTGTCCCGACTAAGATCTAATGTCTTGTGCTTTTAGCTTAAGCTCTGTTGTAACGTGCGAGAGCGAACAATTCATTGTATAAGAACAGAATCAGTTATCAAAGAGAACCAAAGTCTTCCGCTGGAAAGATCAAACGTGTGATCGATTTGGTGTTGCCTGATCGTTTGAGAAGAATACTTATCAGGTCTTGGACGCAGCCTTAGTTTAAAAGTGATTCCATTCGGCATGAATATATGTGCTAAGTTTTCGTGGAGAGTAACTGGATTTACAGTATTACTCACTTGTGGTACTATCTATGGCAGAACGAAACCACCTATATTACAAGGACAAGAATACGACAGATATTTATCAAGTTCTCCAATGTTTCCCCAGGAGTGGCAAATTCAAAACAACAAGTTTTCGTTATTGAGCTATTTTCTAACACAGAGAGTTGTTTTAGGAAAATATCTTTACGTGCCGTATTACTTTCATTTCCGAAGCAAATCTTTGAGTGTTTGCTCTATCACAAGCAATCACCAAAACTGGACGCGCAACATTTACCCTGTGATAATATACACCTGAGCGTGTGACCAGGCTATAACTAACCTTATCCAGTGAGATTGTTGATAGTTCGTTAAACCAGAAGGCCTTGTTAACGATGTCAGATTTTTTTTTTCTTTTAGTCCCTTTTCAAACCTGATGTTTGTTATCGCAGGAATAGTCAAATGTTAACACCCGGCAGTAACAAGCTATCACATTTTTTGCATTTCAATAAACTGCTGTCAATCAGAACTTTTAATTGCCACCTTCAAAGTAAACGTTAATGTCAAGCCAATTGAAAATTCATGAGAGTTGAGTGACGGAAATCTACCGCAAACAACACAGCAATTGTTCCTAATATCTATAATCCTACGCGTGTTCTGAAGATCCAAGAAACTTCATCAACTTCTTAGTTCATGAAATGAATTTTCCGGAAATTGCAGCAGGAACGTGCAACGTTTGTAATAAGAAACGGAAAAATAGAAGAAAAAGTTATCGGCGTTGCTTTTAAAATGGAATTAAACGTTCAGCAAACAAAGTTTACTCCGAATTACAATAATTTCATCTCGGAGTGAAAGTTTTCAAGCGGAAAAGTTTATCTTTCAGTTTAAGTCGTGGGATCTTTTAAGGTCCAGAACCCAAAAATAACTTGAATTACTTTCTTACAATACAAAACACCAGGAATATGGCAATAACGAAAAAAACAATACAAAGTGTGATTAAGTGAGATACTAAAAAGATTAGTAACGAAGAAAAAAGTTGTCGAAAAACACATCGTATTCATTAGTCAAGAGTAAAATATACAGGAAAGTGAAAAACAAGACTTGATTGCGAATTGAAAATCAGTAAAGAAAATACAATTCTAAGAACGCAAATTACACATTTTTAGTTTCAATCATATTTGATTTTGCAATAAATCCTACCTCGAGTCAGTGTTTTTAGTAAAAAAAAAAAAAGGAAATAAATGAGATCGTCAATCATGGCGGCACTTTACCATCAGAAACTCATTTATATTCTAAGCCATACTCCGTGACTATTTTCTGGGTGATAATCAACCAAGAAAAGTCGGATTGGTTGACGATTGTGGCAGTTCATAATTTCCTGTTCCTACCCTGTTCATGTCTTAGGACAAATTTTAAACACCGATATAAAAATGTGTGAGAGCTAAACTTCACAGCTTTGCGGGTCGATGGTGTGCGTTTTGGGCTCAGATGAAGGAAACTAAATGAAATCATTCTTGACAAGCGTTAGTGCGCGCAGGAAAAGAAATTCAAATGTAAAATTAAACAAGCAACTTGCGAAATTGTTCTTTTACCCTTGCCTTATACTAGTTATCGATCCATTACGAAAAATGTTAAAAGAAATACCCTAATCCTGACTTTTTAGATGTTCATTTGAAATACGCTTGAAGGAAAATATAAAACTTACGACAAATCAAAAACCGAAAATTAAATCGATCTCTTATCCCGTGCTAATACTATGAAAGCTACTCATTTCCTACCGGTCAAAAACACAATTCTTTGTCCACTGTTTTTTTGTTACTTGGATTTCTTGAGTGCAAACTGTCAAGAAAAACCTAAAATTGACTGGAATATTTTCCGAAGGGAATTCAGTTCATCTTCCTCTGCATTGAAAATCTAGGTAAATATGTCTGTCTACTTAATTCTTAATCTGTAGACATAGCGTCCGCCTACAGCTGGATTTATTAAAAGCTGTAGGAATAAATGAATGGTCAAAATTCAACACAACAGGTACGAAGGCAGATTTTGGGCCATTAAAAAGTTTAAGACGCAAATGGGCTTTGCGAAAATTAATGACCCTTTAAGTGCAAAAAAAGTTTTACGTACAGCTGCAAATGGCTTTTTATCGCGTTTTCTCTCTGGGGAATTAACTGCTAAAAGTGCTTATGTCGCCTTTTTGACAACGTTTAAAGAAATATTAAAAATTGGGAGCCTTCTGCTGACTGACACAATAAAAACACAACGATAATCGGTTATTTAAATTGCTTCAGTGCTTTTTTTCCACAGACCTATCATGTATACCCAAAAACAAAACCCACCGACAATTTTGAATAAAAGTTGAAAAAAGCCCGCCAAAGAAAAGGGAAATCATGATAAGCTTGTTTTGTTTCCTTACATACAAGATGTGGGCTGGTTACAGGATCGTACTGGCAAATATTACAAACCACAACTTGTGGACGACACTGGAGAAGTGCCTGACGATGTTACACATGGGGAATAAAAAAGTGTAGCATTTCAATACCTTTTGCGGAATAGATCCTTGAGTTTTCTGTGTAGTTAGTTTGTCCCAGTGACTCTATAAGCTCTGCCGACTGCAAGGTTGCATGTTTTATACCCTTAGCTTATGTTGGCCTCTCAAAGCGAAAAGCTTATACAACAGGTCTCCTTGAAGGTTTGGAGATTACTCTAAACAGTCTCGTCACTCGGACACAGTAACGAAAGCTGCGCATGTGTTAAGGGGATTTACATATATATTGTTAGAATCACGTGGCTTTGCTGATTACCAAGACTGAAGTGTTTTTCCTGTTGGCTATAATAACGTCAGACACAAAGCTACAGTTCACCACTGAAATGAGATGACATCGGACAGGACATTTTGAAGATAAGCATGAAAAATAAGCGTTTTATCAAAAATCTAACCAAATTTCCGTTCATTTCAAAACTCTAATGCTGCAGTATAGGTAAACAGACAAAGTTTAAAGCCTTGCGTGTAACATTGTATAAAGAAGCTAGGCATTACTTTGTTTGGCATGGATTATATTTGGCAAGAAATGTTTTGGCTTGTCGTCTTACAATGCTCTGACCACGTACTTAGCTGGAGTAGTTTCGCGGTAAACCCAAGTTCATCTCCTCGTCATGCTTGTAAATCGACAACTGGTCTGCTTCCCGCCAATTGTAATTTTTAAGCCTGTTATGATTCAGTATTTGAAAGATTTGTTTCTTTCAGTTTAAGTGCCATGTCTGAGAACTAACTTTAGATGTAGCTAGGCGTATTGACTGGTATCAACATTCAACTTGTGACATAATTTAACATGTAACATAAAGCAGTTGCTCTTTATGTCTTATTCAACTTTTACTTTCAGAATTCGTTTCAACATTGCTGTTTTCCTTAAAAATGCATAAAGATCATTAATTTCATCGATTTTTCTCTGAGCGCCTGGCTTCAGAGCGATGAAATTATCTTTGACGATTTCCAAGTGTCGCACATTCACGAGGGAATAAGTACCTGCGTAACCATCCTTAGAAAACAATTATTTTGTTTTCGCCTGTGGTAACTGTTTAATATGAAGACTTTTTGTGTTTCACGAACACGAAAGTCGTTGCAAATAGTTTCGAACTTTCGTTGTTGCACAATTCCAACGTTCTTTGAATTATCTATCAGACACTGACCGAAAAGTGTAAGCAAGGCGCAGAATGTATCTTCTTCATAATCCAACTCCACAGGGATATATCCTGTTAGACAATCGACCAAGCATATGCTCCAATAAAATTGTCGCTGTTTGCCATCATAAGCTTGTTTTAATGCAACTTACTTATGAAATCGCTCCAAATGATAACATTTTCGAAATATGGTGGGAATAAGCGACCAAGCTCTATCGACTGGCTATAAGAATACTTTCATAACAAAAGAACGGTGCGTTCAAGAAAGTATTAAACGAAAGAGCCGACAAACTTGCTCTGAAGGAAAGATCATACATACATACATACGTATCTTTGTCATATGAGATAGAAATGTCTTGAAAATGCGGGTTTATGTATAGAATTTCACGCAGCTTGGTTTTCTCGTAGACATGGTAGATGTAAAGTTCGATGGTTCCCTTAAGACATTTCGCTTTTCGATATCCCCGCTATACTATCTTTTTCACACAAAAAATAATATGAAAAAACAACCAACCTACCTTGAATTTGAATTTCTACTTTCAATGTAATTTCCAAACTGAACAAGAGGATTAAATGAGGCAAGAACCAACTACAGTAATTATCATAGATGTGATTTGCTTGACATGCAGGTGATTATAACTGACTGGCACTATCACTGTGCTGTTGACACAATTACGAGCCATTAACCAGTATAATAAAGCTGGCTAGCAATATTCAAATTCGCCAAAAGTAGAACCTGTATTTTTTGGCAACTAAACTCTCGTTCGGTTAAAATATTTTCTTTTCTTATTTTCGTGACAGATATCGGGCGGAAATTGCTGATAAACGTCTGATTGGAAAATTCATCCAGGAAAACTGATCCATAGGAAATATTGCAGTTTTTTTTTTTTTTTTAACACGGTCGGTTAAAGCCTATGTTTTTTAACGATAAAGAAACGATAGCGACACATCAAACATTTTGTCAGGAGAATTTTTATAGGCTAAGATCAGACAGTCGAAAATTTTAAATCGTTATATAAGTTTAGTGAGCCAACAAAAAAGTACTTCACAACACAGGACTGACACTTAAACCTGGAGTAGACAGTTTCTCCTATGGGATCACCGTGAGAGGAAAATCGATGTCTTGCTCGCTTGAGGCGATTTTGTTACTGTTGCTGTGCGTGTGAGTGAAATACTAGATGGTGTATTAAAAACAATACCGGTACAGAATGGCTCGAATGCAAATAATTTAATATTGTGTGTTTTTCGGATACGTGTCATCTTAGAAAAGTAATTTAATGTACACAGTAGCGCAAAGTAAATTTGAAAAAAAAACCGACACAAAAGAAATCAAAACAAAGATATATTTTACTTACTTTTGATTACATTCTAACCAATCACAACTTATCATTTTATTTTGCTTAACCAGACGAAAATGCTCCAAAGAGAAAAATCATGGTTGAGTACTTAGTAACGTGTGGAAATCATTGTAGTTCTGAACGCATAACTTATTAGTTATACACTATACTAGTTTATTGCATTGAGCTATCACTGGCATCCTGTAAGATATGAAATTAATCAGTCGTTGTTGTGCCCCTGTCAATCCGCAGACCACCAAATTAAACCACGTCGAGGAAAATTTGAATAGTCCAATATTTCTGATGAAACCATGATGAATTTGAAGTTGGTATATTTATTCTAGATAAATAATAATGGAAATTAAAGGTTAATTCTCCAGAGAGGATATTCGGAAAAGCTGGTCATGCGTGGGTTTTAGAGGAAGATGGATTAAGAAATGAAACACACACAGGGGGGCATGTGTTATAATCCAGAATCCCATTTAAACCTGATGAGAACTGAAGTATCTCGGAAACACGATTATTTTAACAATTAAGTTGAAAATGAATGGTTTGGCGTTCGGCCTTAACAAAGAAGGTATTCAACTATTTTGAGAAAAAATGTGAGAAAAAAAACTGATAAAAAAGTAAAATGAATTTTGTGATGTTGGAATTTTCCAAGAAATGTCACGGACTTCTACATAAATATGGAGTCTAAATGTACATGGTTTCAACATGTTGTCTATAAGGAGTGCTTCAGTCTCTGCTCAATATGCTAATAAGGTAGGACTATGAATTAAATACAACTGAGCAAAGAAAGAAATCTTTCTCAGTCCCTTGGAAACCTCACTTGCTACCAGACATCTCCATTTCCACTATTGTTATCGTGTAATTTAAAAATTACACATCATTGAAGTCGTTTCTCCTCAGTTCAAACTAATCGCTTAGCTTATAACAGTACAAAGGAAGATATCCGGGGCAATAAACCACAATTTCCTTCAAACTACTTGGAAATTCACAAGAAAATCATCGAACGAGAAGATAACAAACAGGATGAAGGTAAAGTCTCATATTTTCATTAACCTAGCTTAATGATTATATTAGTATAATAGCCTCCGAGTTTTACCATGTTTACAGTTGTTTATTAACTAAAGGAACATTCCTTGGTGAAGTTAATTTGTTCTGCTGTACGTATATGTACAGATTTATCATTTGCAGGTCCAATCCTCCATGGGCAAAAAGATGGCGGCTATACGTATTCGTACAATACCTTGCAAAACTAACACAGCCCATCGGGCGCAAGGAAGGCCATATTTTGGCAAAATCTGACCATGTGCTAACAGCATTGTGTATGTTAAGTTTGAGATTTTTTAACTTTTCTGGACGTGTTTATGAGCGTTGTTAAGGTTTTCGTGCGCTACGAATTATGGGTAAATGCACCTGTCGCCATCTTTTCTCCCTCTCCCTTATTGATCGTTATCAGACATCATTACTTGTTGCCCAACATTTTTCTTGTAATTAAGCTCTAAGAAATTGTTCGTAAATCAAGAATATATCTTTTTAATTATCAACTCCCTGCTGTGCCTATCAGTACCAGACAATATTTGCAATATATGATTAATAATTAGAATTTTCTCGCCTAGGAAATAACTAAAAACAAAAAAAAGCCTATGTGGCCAGTGAGTCTGATAATTAATAATTATTCACCGAAGTGGAGGAAAATACCCATTACTTTCACCGACACTGAGGTGAATAATTGTTTTAGTATATACCACACAAGCTGTATAATAAGCGGACCAAAACGTTATTTTATGTGCGACAAGCGGTCAGAAATTTTAAAATCTCTCGCTCCAGCCGCTCGGAGGTGAATAGTACTTGCTCATCACCCCCGAGTTAACCAATCAGAGCGCGCGAAAAGCACTATTCACTTGTGTGGTATATACTAACTCATAATAACTACACAAATCATAGCCTCTTATCGAACGCCTGGGAAAAAGATTATTGTAACAGCAATGGGAATTTATTTGCGTTTGCCTAGTTAATATCCTTGCAAAAAGGCGCCACTATTGATAAACAAACAGAATGATCAGTCACGGCATATTGTAAAACATGGACTGGAGTGGACTGGAGTGGAGTGGACTCGATTTGTAAAATATGGAATGGATTTGGAAAACGCGGAATTGTAAAACATGGATTTGTAAAAGGTGGATTTGTAAACGTGGATTTGTAAAACATGGATTTGTAAAAGGTGGGTTTTTAAAACATGGATTTGTAAAAAATGATAAGCGCGCGACGAGTACAGTACGGATTTTTTTTTTTTTTTTTGCGCTGATCAAATCGGAAACCGTGCGATAAAAACTAAAGATTGTGGCACCCAGGTGACAATAAGCGGCAAGAACGTAACAGAAAACCGGATGCTATCCTACAATATAATTAGGCAGAAGTTTGTGCAAGCGGCTAACAAAATCAACTGTTATTTCATTCCGTAAATCTTTGCTTTTTTAGTTTGTGCAAAAGGTGGATTTGTAAAAAAAATTGTAAAAAAAATGTAAAACAATAAACTTTATTTTGTTTGCAGATCCTTCGAGCAAACAGGATATCAATGGTATATATTCCAAATAATTCATTCTTTACTTTTACATGCATTTACTTTTACATACATTTCAAACAATTCATTCTTTACTTTTACGATTAATTCACTTCAACATTAACTGTAACGAAAGCATACAAAGAATTATAATTCCTCTATATTTTATCACAAAGTATATAAATGCAATATTGTAACACTTCTTGGTGAGAAACGGATTAATTCCAATCAAGAAAATGAATTGCTTGAGCCGGTGCTACACGTTTCTTCAACATTTTATTTGTTGAAGGAATGACTGTAAATTTCTCAAACACTAGTTAATAACAACACATTGCTCCTCGTCGGTGCATTTAGCCAAATAAACTGTTCCAAAAGTACCGCTTACTATTTCTTCCTTTAGGTTTATAGAATTTCACCCAAACTCGGGCAAAGATAACTGCCGTCTTCGCTTTTTAAGAGAAAGAGATGGAAGCTTGAAAGCTGCCATCTCGATCTCGAGCTCGCCGTGTAAACTTTCGCCCCAGAATTTAAATTATGCAAGACTTTATTGTTCAAAGGTCAAGACATTCACTCCAGCTTTCTGTTTATGGATACATGTAACTGACAGCAGCGCCAAGCTGTCAACAGTGCCAATACTCAAACGAAAAGAAGTATCCCGACGCCCGACAAAGACCTTTGGTAGCCAGGGTAGCAATAGCTAAAAGCAAAGATTTATGGAATTAAATAACAGTTGATTTTGTTAGCCGCTTGCACAAACTTCTGGCTAATTATATTGTAGAATAACATCCGGTTTTCTCTCAATACTGTTACGTTCTTGTCGCGTTTATTGTTTCCTGGGTGCCACAATCTTTAGCTTTTATTGCACGATTTCCGATTTGATCAGCGCGAAAAAAAATTCCGTACTGTTCTCGTCGCGCGCTTTAACTTTAAATTATCATTTTTTACAAATCCATGTTTTACAAATCCACCTTTTACAAATCCATGTTTGACAAATCCACCTTTTACAAATCCACCTTTTACAAATCCATGTTTTACAAATCCACCTTTTACAAATCCACTCCATGTTTTAAAAATCCAGTCCACTCCACTCCAGTCCACTCCAGTCCACTCCAGTCTATATTTTACAGTATGCCATCAGTCACCAATATTAGTTAATTAATATCAGAGCACGTGTTACTTCGTTGGTGGCCGAATGGAAAATCCATGACTGAAAGATCATGATCATCCTAGCAATTTCCAAACACCCATCGACAGAGAATGCCGTTTGTTCTACGTACGATCCCGGGCGTACGGTACGTTCGGGATTTGCTTGCCCAATGTAGCTGTCCGGTTTGCTAAATCACAAGTCGATTCAATTTTGCTGAGCGAGACATCCCCTTAGTTTTTATTCTACTACAAGACCCAAGATCCGGCCCAGGATTCAGCGCTGGAAAGTTCTTCATATGTCATCGCTCACTGTTTTATTAGTTTTTAAAATGACCTAGATTAGTCATTCTTGCATGCAACGTACCAAGAGCGGCTTAGATCAAGTGAACGTTTGCAAAAACTATTCACGCAATATATTGACAGAAGAGAGTGTTCCAGCAACTCAATTTCTACATTTTGCAAAAAGGAAAACGGTTAAGGTAAGCAGTTGATCTAAATGCTTAGTGTAACACGAGCCATGACATTTTCACCGCTATTGTAACTGGATTTAGTTTGTCTCATTCTCATACCGATCTACCAAAGGCCAGCCATAAATTATTTCACTTATCTACATTCATCAGTCCTACAACAATGGATACAAGAACACCAGGAATCGCCCCATACCAAGTGGCTACACTTACTTTAATACGTGATACTTCTAGATTGGCAACTGAATAAATGGATCCCACCACGAATCCTAATTGTGCTGGCCATGACGCATTTCAAGATAACTTACCTTCTTGGTACTTATCTTCCTTTATTTCAGTCTTTCAAAATTCAATATTCTTCTCGTCGTTAAAGCACGTTGTAGTTTTAGCACTGCAATAGCTCACATGTGTGTTCCGGTCCAAATCCACATCCTTCTGTCGCACTGATCTGCGGCATCTGGTCAAATGAAGTAACAAGAGCCACCTGCACATATATGAATGTGTAATCCATTAAACGAATGAAATCAAAGTTAATTAACAATTTCTAAATTTTTGAACGTATCTTAATATTGCATCCCTTTCTGTAGCCATTCGTCAGTCGTTTTCCCCTTCAATCGTTTAGGTTCCTGAGAACTAACTACATGTGTATGGCAAAACAACCTGAGAGACGCAGTTTATTCAGCATCCATTCTTCTGATCCCAAACATGATGAAAACCTGAAAGTAGACGTCTTCTTCTTCTCGTTTTCCCGCCATTCCGGTTTTCTTTTCTTTCGCTTCTTTTGCTCCGGTTCAAAGCAACATTCCGCCATCAATTTCTGACAAAGAGATTACAAAATCATCTGTTGAGAAAGGAAAGCTATCAAACGAGCCGAATATTAATTTTCAAATGACTTTTTTTTTTAGCTCCTAAAGCCGAAGCTAGGTTTATTGCGCCCGCTTGCCGACGTTTCATCTTGAGAGTGCTGATGGGAAAAATACACTCTGAATACATCCCTGAATAATCTCCTTAGTAAACAGATGAAATTCGTTATAAAACGGCATTACTGTCATGTGTCAAATAATCGGGGGGAAAAATGCACGAAACTACCTTTTAATAGATATATCCCAATGTTTGAAGTCGTACAATTCATCGATGATTATCAAGGCAATGTATTATTTCTTTACAACAAGGTTTCGATAAAATCAGACTCCAAAAATGCCATAGAATATTGAAAGACCACATGTTTCTTTCGAGAGAGCAACTCCTAAGTTTTCAGCTATTAGTGCTGATAAATGATTACAGATGGCAGCAGAAAACAGCCAAATTTAGTCAAAAGTCGAAAGTGCGGTAGTTATTCTTAAAGGTACTTTTCATTTCTGTTTATTAATTCCTTACTAATCGGTTGCAAAATCAACAACGACAGAATTTTTGACAGCTGATCTATAGGTTGGCATTCTTGCGGCATTTCGGGAAAAATAAGCCTAAAAGCCAACTCACAATACAATAAATATACTTGGATTCAATTTGATTTGATTCGCACGAGCACAAACTACCTCTTGAGATGTGAGAAAATTGTTGCAATATACTCATGTTCTATCGGTTAGGAACCACCATGTAAAACACATCAAACGCTCTTTCGTGAAAGGGAACAATTACAAACAAGAGAGATATTTTCCCACTCTCACATGAATTCACTCATGAATTAAAAAATCTTTAAGAAATCCGGCATGCTTGCCGCGATTTCTAATTAAAACAGCACTGGCCGAAGAGCTTTCTTGAACAAGGGTTAATTCCAGTTTTTAATTCAGTTATTCAGTTTTGCAATCTAATCGCAACAGGATCGTCAATGAAATCGGTTTTGCTAATGCTGGAAATCATCATGCCGTTTGGAAACAGCTTTTCACGCTGAAGTTGCGAAAGATTGCATGGTTACCTTTCAATGGTGACTGATAATTGAAGTTCATTTATCTCCAAATATAGAAGTCTTCTCAACGGAACAACACGAAAGGAGCAAAGAGAATTCCAACTGAGAAACTTCCATGGCTGCATGCCGTTCCATATTTCTGTCGCAACGGTACAAAAACCTTTCCGGGTTGACTATCGCCAAACACCCGAATTACCGCTTGTAAGTAGTAAGAGCCTGTCTAGAGAAGGTTATTCACTTTTACTGAGACAGACATACTTAACAGATTACAGCACCTTGTTTCTCGATAGCCAAGACTTGACCAGCACCAGGTAAGTGGCACCGAAGTGAATATGTTCTGTGCCCTATCATAATGTGTTAAGAGAAAGAGAGAGGATGATGTATTGATGAAGAGCTATGTCGTTGTTTTCATAAGGCCATTTTTGCGATCTGAAGCAACTCGCCCTGATATTGAAATAGAAAACAGCATACATAATATGTAATAGCAGTTCGCTCATCATCAATAAAATGGTTAGGTACAAGGGTAGTTTTAAAGATCCGCAAAAATTGACCCTTTTTTAATCAGAAAATAAAACTTAAGACTTAATACGGAATCCATCAGAAGTTCGATTAACGAGTGGACAAAAACCTAGTACCAAGATTATTTACATCGTATTGCAAACTTCTGTACGACTGTTTTCAGAATATCCTCTCAAAAAAAAATCATTTCTAGCAACACCAAACGTCTAAAGCGAATGTTGAACTTCGTATGAAAAACTTGAAAGAACTGGTGAAATGAAACTGATGATGAAATTTTGCCTATGTTTGCGCAAGTTCTCTGAACTTTGACATTCATTTTCTCTCGTTCCCATGGGAAATTGTTTTCGGTGTTATTTCAGGCAATTATTTATGTATTTACCTTTAAGAAAATGTAAAAATGACTGTAAAATACTTAAAATTATTCTGGTACCAGATTTTTGTCCACTAAAACATGAAATTGCTCGATTTTCTATCGGATTTCGTCTTAATGTTTCGACACACACAAAGCGAATCTCTTTTAAATGATTTTTGTTCTCACATCAATTAGTTCAATAGTTCAATAGGCTGTGTTGGATGTAAATTTTCAAAACGAGTACAACAGACGCAAGACGATATCGATCACTTGTTTTTGGCATCGATTGACTTCGAAAAGATGCATGGACACAAGACATGTTTTTGTTTTTCCTCGTTCGTTTAATTGGTTGGTGGTTGCTTTTCATTTTCAGACTCAAAACTTAATAAGTTTGTATTTTTATCAGGCTATGCAAATATATAGAGATTATTTACTGGGAGCCTGATGCCGTTATTATTCGCGAGTTAATAATACTGTAGTGCGAATGAGCAAGTCTTCGAGCGGGTTTGATTTCGTTTTAATAAAGAGTACAATTTGTTCATTATATTGAAAGAGTACTACCTCTGTTAAAAGTGCTGTTTTGAGGGAAACTAGCCCAACGGGCGGAGGTACCCCGTGCTGGTATATCTAGCCAACAACAAAGTTCAACCGGGAAAAGTTATTTTAATATTAGCTTACTGGTCTTTACTAATCTCTCAGTGTTCCTTGCCTTCTTTCTGAGTCTCTTTCTCTTCAATACTTTTCTTCATTCACTATTACTTCTAGATTTGGCTAACCTCATAAGCCTTCTTCTGAGATTCTCATCTTACATTATTGCGGATATATGTTTTCGGAGATTTAATCACAGGCGCATATATTGTGTATCTTTCCCGAACAACAACACGTCAGCGCCCAGTTAAATAAAATTCCAGAACTAAAAGTGGATCAAGATATCTAGCGGATACATCAGAATTTTATTTCCTTGCGTTCTTCAGATAATGCATTTCTAGTAATTGAAGGATCAACTAAAAGCACATTCATAACTTTAAATTTCAAGACGGAGCCACGATGTCCCATTATGGACGGAACAAAATGTATCGGTTCCGTTATTAGATCAGGTAGATAATCACGGAACTTCATAAACTGGCATTTTCCCTTAACCCAAATATCATTCGAAGTAGTTAAAGGCAAAAATATACACTTTTGGGCACAAATGCGCGCTGACTGTGCGTCAGTCGAATAGCTACGTACAGAAATATTTCAGTTTTTCGTTGTAATTCGTACTTAAGGTATAATCAATTAACAGTATTTAATGTTTGACATGTTGGTAATCATAGAAGTTTCTAGAAGCTAGGGCACTGAATTACCTTCTTAAGCGAGTCGGCGTCAGTAGAAAATAAAAATGCAAAAAGATATATTTGATTGAACGATATAATCAGGGAAGTTATATCGTATCATTCCCCAGGAAATGATATCGTATCCCTTCCCTGATGGCATGAGATATCCGCGTTAAATGAAACAAATTCTATTTTTGACCTAAATCACAAAATGTTGCGTGGTGTGGTTGATGATCATGACAGTCCAGAACGGTTCAGTTAACACACAACGAACAATCAGCACAATATTTTGACTGGAAAACTTCAAATAATCCACATCACAAGATTATGTACTCCAAATGAGATATTGCGATAAACGTGATGGTCTTGGATTGAAACACATTCAAAGCGAAACTGATTTTGGATAAAAATTTCTGCCATGCGGGAATAAGTACACGATGGAATAAACTTTGAAGGAAAGCGCACTTGGAAAAACAGCTTCTCGCTGAAGACTTTTGAAATTTAGAATTAACGAAGTCTGAGTTGGAAAGGCAAATTGCGTTTATGTGACGCTTACATCTCGCCGATTACTACTTACACACATGCTGTGATCGAAACAGCCGAAATAGTCCGAATGTGGTTCATTTTTCTCTTTTTCCACCATTTGAGTGAGATGGTCAAGAACAGTAGGTGTTTCAAGAAGACTGTTTTACCCCGGAAACGTTCTCTACTTTTTTTTTTTTAAATTGCAAGTCCGATGTGATAGAATATATTCTGACGAAACGCAAAGATGCATGTGTATCTTTTATTTTGTTTTTCGACTCTATTTTTTATGTTTATGAAGCAATCGAAAAAAGTCCCTATGTTGATGTCTGCATTCTCTTTAAATTTCATCATCAGCTGATACTAATAACTAAGTGGTAATTGCAAAATATATACTTTCTTCCACTTTCACTCTGAAAGTTTAACAACATCTCTGAAGACTTAGCATGGGCGCTTGGAACTAAGAAATTCCATTTTTCGAATTTATAAGGGGTTTCATCTCTTAAAAAGCTGGGCTATAAATCATTTTCTCAAAAAATCAGGTACTTAGTTTGTATATTATCTGTTTTAGATCAATTTAATTATGAAATATCTAGATTAAATGACAACCGGAATGACAATGTTGCTATTTCAATATTTCAACAAAGCCATGTGGCGTTGCAATAACATGTGCCTCAAAACAGTCAAAAAATTAGCATGCGGGGAGCATATGCGGCATTTCGTTGCAAAAGACGAGCAAAACACACAAACCGTGTGTAGATACTACTTTCTCACCTATAGCTCCTCAAAGATAGAGCAATCCTATGGCTAGTTCTCTAATTAACAAGGCAGTCTTGTGAATGAGATGTCATTACAAAAGTTTTAGCAAGAAAATTAACTTCAGACTCGTTTCCTAAAGACTTTTGACAGCATGTAGACTTTCATGTCTTTCATACGCATGGTGCACTCGTGAGTCGACTGTGGTGGTTCATATATAAAAGGCATGTGAAACGAGAAGCTGCGTCAAAGCACCTGGTCATTTTGCAGCTGCGTGTACGTCTAATTCAGAAGTTTGCACCCCTTTTTTCTAAAGGTGCAAAATTAAATTTGCTATCGCTCCAACTCTGCGTGAATAAAGGTATCTTTTTATCTTCTTCTAAAAGAAAAACTGTTGTTATCAAGAAAATCTTTTTTCATCACTCAGCTTGATGCTTGAAAAGTGTCTTAATTTGGAACGAGTGTATTGGCTGAACAGTATGCGTGCTACAACTGAAAGAATATCTTATTTGCACGCACAAGCAGGTATCATTCAAACTCGGTAATATTGATTTAATTACTCAATTAGCATAGGACCCCCAAACTTGACACACGTTGCGTATTTCTACTAAAAAAGCATCATCATCTTAGAAAAAAACGCGGGTTTTCATTTACGAGGGTGAAGTGAAGTAAAACAGTAGGAAATGATTCTTTGAAGTTCTTTAACAATAGTCTATATAAGAAAACGCTTCTATTTATAGTGCTACTTACTTAAGACAGATTGTTAACGATCTATAGCGATCCATTTTTATTTTAATTTTGTTTCGAGAGTCTTGCAATTCATAACGACGCTTTCATGTCCAGCTTTGGTACCATCTAATTAGGGTTGCCTTAATATGGTTTCTCACGAAAGCGACACGCGGAGTTTACTAGTTACATCACACCACTAGAATGGACAAGTAGTAATGGTAAAATAGACTGTATAATTTCCAAGTCTCTGCTTGAAATTTATATCCTCTCTGTTCGATCACTTACGACGAGATTAATTATGTATCAGGTACAAATGTCAATTCAAATTGTGTCAATAATTTAATGGAAGCTCCACAGGCATTCGTCAACAAAATGTACTTAATATTCATGAGGTTACTCTTCTCTTTATAAAACTCAATTAGTTGTGTCAGAAGGAAGACCAGTCGATGAATCTCAAAGAGAGAGCGTGGCGCAAATCAACAACGCGACGACGACGTGTTTGAAACACTTGGCAACCACGTTTACACGACCCAGAGGTTTGGCCTTAACAGTCAAACTGTACAAAGTCCGTTTTAGCGCCAAAGTAAAGAGTGAAGGGTCGCTTAAGGCGTAAGTAAATCGTCAAGAAGACGAAAACAAAAAGCACCCAAGTACCGAGAACACATTTCAGCCGTCTAAGGTAAACAAAAAAACTAAAATGTTCTGATGTGATTTTTAAAATTGTGCACCGAATTCGTTTGAGACAAATTCCAAATCACAGCATTCGGTCTGCCCAGCCTAGACCACTATAGTTGATAACCGATAGTTCGACCATAGAGGTTCTGATTAGTTTCATTCCTTTCGCCTTTGTTCGGTTTATTCCAAATATTTAAGGTAAACACATCAGGTTAGAAATCTTTAATCTGACTAGCGAGGTACCCTTTCAAGTAATTGGTTCGTAAAAGCTTATTTCTCATCCTTAATATGTAAGGACACTTTTCCCTTGAAGATTTTAAAGAATTCAATTAGTACATCTTAGCTTCTGTGCTAGCTCTCCAATCCAATCTCGAAGTTACAGAGGAATTTATGCTTAAAATCCCTTCGGTCTTTTGACACCGAAGATAAAGCTTAGGTTCAGACAGCGACCTGTGGACAATGAAAGTCGTCGAAAATTTTCGTAAGTCAAACTTTCTATTAAAAGATGGTTTCTGCATTTGTTTTCATCGAAAGAAACCGCGCCGGACGTTTCAATGCATATATCAGAGCATGTTATGTCTTGACGAATTTATCAGAGATTCTTATATTTTACCATTTGATGACACTTCTCAAAAACTATGTCGGAAGTAGAAATCTTTCAGTTCCAGATCACAACATTTTCACGGAAGAAGGTTAAATGTTTTCATGTTTGTTTCGCGGTTCATCGTCAGAAAAATTTCTGGGTCAAATGATTAAGTTAAAGTGCCACTGTGTATATTTTTATTTTCTTAAGTTATGCACAAACCGGAATTTTTTTTTTTAATTCTACATGGACAAATCTGATAATTTTACTTTTAATTTCTAAAAAGAAAAATTCAAGCAGAAGGGGAGGCTTTCACTCGCTTACGATTTTCTTTAAGAAAATTGCCACCTCGAACTTTCGTGATATGAGAAATTTAATGCATGCAGAGTTTTCGGATTGGTAAAAGTGTCGTTTAAGGTGGAAAACGCAGTAAGACCTAAGGTTTTCAAGAAATGGTTAACTGAAAAAACGCTAATAAATTCAAGAAAATTCAAGTTCCTTCTACAATGAAAGAACAGATACAAATCTTATAGCGCAGCCTATAAAATTAACCTACTGAGCCGTTTAAAGGCACCCCAGGTTGCCTAAAACAGCATTTTAAAGCATTTGAGAGGAAACCTAACTCCAACTGAGAGTTAAGCTCTCGTCATCAATTTTCGTTTACATTGTAACAATTGAGGACTTTATTCATACATTATAATATTTGAACCTCTTTAACTCAAGAAGTGGACTGTTTTCAATCAAATTACAAGAGGAAGATATATTTCCTAGTTAGGGAAATAAACTTCGATGTTCTGTTTGAAAATCACAAACTGGGCGGTTCCATTTTTTACACTTAGCCACGGTCCACGACTTTTTAACCTAAAAAGATTTTAGTACTGCATCACTGCTTCCGCCTCTCCCACTGATGGAGTCTTCAACGTCGGCTGGTGTTATTTCGCGATATCGGGCAAATGAGGTCAATTGCCCATTTTAGCCTAGTTTCTGTCTCAATCTCCTTTCCTTGCCGTGGGGATCTTCTGTTATTTTTTCCCTATTTTTTTTTTTTGTTATTTTTACTCATGAACACGTAGACTTGAGCCTCTTTTATTCTTATGACCTTTTTGAAGTGACAAAACCTTTTAAAACTAGTGAAACTGGTGAACTTTTTGCCTTACTTAAACGTAGGTAAAAACCTGAAAGGTATATACCAAATATCTCATTTCGATAAAAGTTAAAATAACAGAAGTGGCAGAGGTATGTTCAACTTTCGTCAATTCAGAGATCTTTAGTCTCTTGCTCCCATGCATATTCTGGTAAGATCCTTTCGCTGACGAAACTCTCACTTAATAACCCATGAAGACAACAACAGCTTGTGCATTTGAACTAAACCCCCAAGCGACACTGATTTGGGCGTCGCACCAGCTTACTTTGACCCCTAAAGGATGCACTTTAAAACAGACAAAAGTATGGGCTACAGTGGTTTGAATAATGCTAAAGACAATTTCCATGGAATACTGTCTCCTGCAAATAGATTCTGACAGCATGTTCACAAAACTCCAGTTATTTCTACTAGTGCAACCCTAAAAGATCCCTTATAATAGTGACGTTTCGTCCCGAAACACCATAAATGAGACCAAAATCCGTGATTTATACAGCCAAAAGTGAAACGACGACCACCTCTAACCTTTTCATATGGTAGTCCCTCCCGGAGTGTATGTAGAAACATACAGTAGTACCGTATTTCTTTGCGTCAAAGGTGCGCCCGTCAATAATTTTATTATTTCATTCTCTTTTTAGGAACTTGTGAAATGGCCAATCATTCTAACCCGAGTGCTGCTCGTCCTCCTCCCATGATCGATAGCCCATTTTTCAAGAGGGAGGCAGTTATCGTATCGTGCACATTTTACGTCGTCATTGCATTCTTGGCAGTATTCGGGAACGGACTAGTTGTGGCATCGTTTAGCCGACACTCGAGATTGCGCACGATAACAAACTATTTTGTGGTCAGCCTTGCTGTGGCAGATATCTTGGTGGGCGTCATCTCCATCCCGATTTGGATCTCAATGTTACTTTACTCATCTGGAGGCTACACGTTACAGCAAGTTTATTACGTTCTCGACCTCTTTGCAGGCACCTGTTCAATTCTGCATCTGGTCACGATCAGCCTAGAACGCTTCTTTGCTGTGGTCTACCCAATTCGGCATCGAAACACATCCGCCAAAGTTTACTACGCATCTCTTGTATTTGTGTGGGTTATTCCAGCGGCAGCTTGTGGATCTGCGCTGAAGCTTAGGGTAGAAAACCGGCAAGCAAACATGCTGTTTCTTTTCGTAGTGTTTTTCGTTATCCCCCTGCTGGTTATTCTGTTTACCTACGCGAGGATATGGCATGCGGTCAGCCATCGAATACAGCCAAGTCAAGATACCTCACGAACGATGAAGCGTGACATGCGCATTGCTGTAACAATCGCGCTTGTGATTGGGTTCTTCGTGATTGCCTGGCTACCTTTCTTCATTGTTCAGTTACTCTTGGTGTTCTGCAATAAATGCCAGCCTGGAATTTTCAGCATGGAGCTTCTTTTGTTTCTCAAGTTCATGCATTACAGCAACTCAGCGGTCAATCCCATCGTCTACGCTGTTAAAATCCCAGAATTTCGTCGAGCTTTCAAGCAGCTTGTCTCATTATGCCTATGCTGTTGCACCAGTCAGAGCAGTCGGTCTGTCACCGAAATCGTATCAGGTACTGACATGCGCGGCATTTCAAACTCTCGTGAAAGAGTTTTGTCGCAGTGAAGATTGTCGTCATCATACTTCGAGAACCAACGTGACATGATGGAAGCCAAAAAGAAATATTTTAATTAAAAAGAAAAAAGAAATGCGACAAAGCAATGAATACCAAGGTTCTCTTAAAACTTTTCTTTGCTGTTGAAGCCGAAAATTAATTTAATTTATTCATTTCACAAAGTGTTGAAAGGAGCAAGAGAAAATGAGAGGACTCATTTATGAGAGGAACCGATTTATGAATGAGATCACGAGACACCAAGCTTAAACCCTTTTTTACGGAGTATGAAAATTATTGTGATATTTGACTGTAAATAAACTTGTAGTTATAGTAGATAATATTCCAGAGAACTGGCGAATGAGCTTATAGGTCAACACATTTTCAAGGTACTGGCAAAACTTGACAATTTCTAGCTTGTAAATATATTGTCCATCCTAGCCCGACGCCGGGCTATCATTCCTGTATGTGACAGGTGATTTACAGGCCGAGGCCACTAATTTTAGTATACTGTAATAGAGTGAATTTACAGGGTATTTCTTGATGAGCAAAAACTGCTAGTAAGGCCCCATCCACACAAAGCCGGTGGAATTTGAAAACGGAGGTTTCGCTCTGAAAACGCATCAAACGTTTTCCGCAACAAATGACTGGTCATTTTGGATTTGTGTTTGAGGAAAACTCGGTCAGGGAAATCACGTAGCTATCGTGAGAACATCGTTTTCGAAAAGCTCCGTTTTCGTGACGGCTAAGTATGGACGCCGGGAAAGCCAAACCGTAGAAATAAAGCTGCGTTTTAAAATTTTTCCTGCGTAGTGTGGACGCTGTTTAAATAGGAGGGTTCTGAAAGGCACATAAGGTACCAACGGCCGAATAGCTAGTTCGACTTAATATAAGAAGTTCTTTTTAAGTAGATTATACGATCCAAAACGCTCATCGGTTTGAGAACGTGTGCATTTGAAACTCCGCTCCAGATTACGGACACTGGAGAGGGGTGAAGATCATCGTATGAGGAGGTGGACCACTATATTGATGGGGGATTGTACAAATACCAAAAATACATGGAGCAGACGCTTCAGATTACAAAAACTATATATTTAGAGCGAAATGGTTGCGGAGGAAAGCCGAACAACAAGCAACAACGCTCACCCACCCCCACCCCCACCCCCATCAATAATCTAGTGATCCACCCCTAAGTATGGATAACGAAAATAGAGGCTTTCGTAACGCTAACGTTATTTACCGGGCATACCGGCATAACACGTTTGTTTTCTTTGAGGATAAGGAAAACACTGCGAAGACAGTACAGTGTGGACCGGAAGGTTTTGAAGCGTTTTCAGGAGGAAACTGCATCATTGGAAAAGAATCATTTAGAAAACGCTTTGGTGTTGACGGGTTCTTAGACTCTCAAGGACAATCTCGCACGTTCGACCTTACTGTGAAAGCTGGGTTCGCTTCCGGAGGAAAGTGACGGGAAGGGAAACCTCGGCACTGAGTACTCTCCGGATTGGTTGTCAAGCACCCTCACAGAATAGTTCCTCATTTTGGTTCAATAAATGTTCCATGTGTTTTTTAGAGATTTGAGCAATTTTATAGCTCACGAGCAGGTTTTCTCGTTTGAGGTTTCGCGTAGGCATCGACTGGAGTTCAGAGCAACGTCTGTGAAAGCCCGGCCAAGCGGTGAAGAAGTCAAAATTTCGATTTAACTGCATATTAAACTGTATTAATGGTGCAAGGTTATGCAAGCACCCTTGTCGCATAAGATCTGCTTATATTGTTCCCAAAAGAGTTTTGCCAAACTCATGTCTTCAGCCTGGATCTTCACGTTTACAAAAGCAAAAAAAACAATGCGTGGGCAGTCTTTGCTGGGCACTCACGGTCCATGACAGGCTGATGTTGGCGCCTTGCCGGCGCTTTGCATACCAAGGTCAATTCTAAAATAGTAAATTCATTTCTGCGGAGCCTATTGAATCACCTTGCCGAACGCATGCCCAGACCATGAAGGCTTTATTTCGAGTATTAGACGCTTCAATACATAAATTGATTCCTTCTTGGTCTTTGGTATTTGCATTTAGCATGTGATTAACCGACAATGTTTGTACATATCCCAAGCCTTGTAAAAACAATGCATAGAATGCGTTTCAGCTGGACCGAATTTCTTCCAACTTGAAACGTCAAATTCTCTATTTTGCACAGCTTTGAAGCGAATTTTTCGCGCCCGTTTCGAGTGTCTCAAGTGTTTTGTCCCGAGTAAACACTTATTATTCGTTGTTTTGAGTAATGAAGAGGTTTGATTGACAGTTCACTCGGGTAGATGTCCACAATTTGCATACGTACTGCCTCATTTGTGTGACTTTCCGTAATGCGAGATTCAACTCGTGATCAAAATACGCACTTATTCAAGAAGTAGTAGGGGGTTAGTAACGAATCTAACTTCTCAGATTTGCGAGGTGCTTTTCACATCTGGAAAAACAGCCATCGAGGTCACGAAAGGATCGATCTTCAATCGCTTCTAGAATGAATGAGAAAGACATCAATAATGGCGTCGTTATAGACGGCGAGAAAGCAAACGGAGACTACGGAAGACCAGAAGACAGCCGCGCTGCCCTTGTTGAGCCGATGATGATAGAAGAGAATGGTGTCGTTATTGAGGATGATCGGGAGAAGTGGGGAAAGAAACTGGACTTCATGCTTTCGTGCATCGGGTACGCAGTTGGTCTTGGCAATGTTTGGAGGTTTCCATACTTGTGTTATGAAAACGGCGGAGGTACGTAAAACGAGTGGCTAACTGCGTTGTTAGCTGCAATCCGAGCAATTGGACTTGTGGGTGACTCGGGTCGGTCCTTTCACTTATTAATAAATGCGCCGGTAGATTACATAATTCTTAAATGTGGCGGCGAAATCCATCAAAATGCGGTCACAATACGAGTATTTTCATCTGAAAGTTCTTTGTTCTTAAACCTTCTGGCTCAATGCGTAATATACTTTTGAGCTGCACTTACTTGTTACCCTTATGGTTTTGTACGTGACAGAATGCAAAATGCACTCGGGAAGTAGTTTGAGTAACAAGAGGAAAATCGTCAAGTAATTGACAATTTTTAGCGATCAGTCATTAAAAACACAACAGCATCCTGCCACGCTTCAGGGCCCCGACAGATTCAGTACGGCGTCGTTGAAAATGTGTAAATTTAAACAAACGGTTCCATTGTTGTGATTCTATCGTTCAAGCAAACGTTCACGACAGGTAAAAGCGCGATCACCTATCTTGGTTCCATCGCTTCGCTTAGCAACTGTTGTGGTCAGCAGAAAGATGTTTACAGGGTTATCAGCACAAATCAGAATAGAAGTGTGATCCAAGAAAAAAAGCGATTGAATGTGGCTGTAAATATAACGAACAGCGGCGAATCACGACACGCTTCGGCGATAAAAAATACGCCCAGGACAAAACATTGCAGGGCTTGTAAAACAGATTAAAAAGACAATAGCATCCCTCAATCTCCGAGACTGGATTCATGATAACTTTGCAACTCCAGCAGTTACAACGTAATGCCTCTTTTCTGTTCACTTCACGGGAATTAATTCTGGAAATTATTTCTCATTTTGCCGTATCCCTCAATGTTCCTGCCAGAAAGAGAAAATGTCACGCTATTAGATACATTTCTCAGGGTAAAGGTGTATACGGTACACGTTCTTATCACTCATCGGCGGCAAATAACAGATCCACCTCGTTACATGTAAGATTGAAATGTCCACTCAAGAGATAAGATTTTCGGATTTTCGGACAAAAGATTTTCGGATTAACACGACTTTAATAATACGGTCAAAACCGTGAGAGCGGATGTAGTAATTTAGATCCTTGCTCACTGCTGTATGAACTGAACTGAAATGCTGGCTATAGACCTGGTATAGAGCAGGTTCCAATTGATTTGGATGACTTGCAGACATCTTGTCGGTAGAGTGAGAGGCAAGCCTTGAGCGTGTAGTCGGTGCGGCACCAGCAAGCTCGGCTGGAGGACTAGGCTGGACAAAGACCGACTGTTTAGGCACCATTGTTTTTATCACTCGGCTCCTTTACACCCCTCCTGCCTCCTCCCCAATAGAACCAAGAGACCAATAATTGATTTTGCTTCGACAAATGATTTTGGTGGCATAGGGCAGCCAGTATCAGGCCTGATGGCGGGCCTTGAGAAAAACATAGTTGAATTGATCGTTGCAGAGGAAACAGTTTTTCTTTTTTTCTGTTTTGTTTTCAGGAATTATTCCGGCTGGTCCTTCTCAGTTGGGTAAAAAAGATCCCAATGAGTACGATTTTGATTAGTTGTTTTGAAAACGACCCTAATGAATACGATTTTAATTACATGTACATGTAGTTGTTTTGAACAAGCTCTATTTCAGAGACCGAAGCCTCGAAAGAATGGACGTAACGTCTGACAGTAACTCCAGGGAGTAACCATCTGAGGTCGCCGCTCGCTAATTGTCCGACAAATCAAACTGTTGTGACTGACGAAAGCGAAGTTATGAGAAGCATTTGAAACTTGACGCAAATGATTGAGAGCGATTTTGGCACGTATCGTGATAACGACACGGATATACGATAATGAATTACCTTACAACAACATAACAAACCAAAAATGCGATTGTGAAGAGTTGTAAGCATAAACTAAATTTCAGTAGCGTTTTATTGCTACGTTAAACAAATCAAGTAAATTAATACAAATTCGTATACTATGGACTATATCAAGATGATAAACTTTCCGGAAGGAATCGGATTTTGTGTAACTTCTGTTGCATTACTCAAGAAACTATATCGCAGAATAACAGTTTCTAATGTATGTCGTGCCTGTATTCGTTGTTTCCATTGTTTTTTTCCTTTTTTTGTTTTAATTAAAAATCTTTTCGGCGTCTCAGGTCTCTACCTTCGGAGGCTTTTTCGGCGGGGCTTGCAAACCATGAAATTTTATTTCCTCTTTCGGAATGTGACTCTTGGGTTTCAAATGTCAAACGTCAATGTGTAGCTGCGCGCACATTGGATATATGAATGAATTAAATTTAGCAAAACATTAAAAGATAAGAAATTAGCGAGAAAGTTTAACACAATGTTTCGATGTCGCCAGGACATCATTTTCAAGCGACAAAATAATAATTGAAACTGTCTTAGACCCCGTCCACAATACCCCGGAGAAATTTGAAAACGCACCTTTATTCCTACGGTTAGGCCTCCCTACCGTCCACACTAATCGGTCACGAAAACTTTTCGAAAACGCTATTCAAACCGAGGGAGTTTGAAAATGATGGCCTTCCGTTTCATCGGGGACGGAAAGCATTTTGAAAACGGAGCTTTTCGAAAATGATGACGCCACGATAATCATGTGATTTCTCTTCCCGAGTTTTCCTCAAATATAAATCCAAAATGACCGGTGATTGCTGCGTTTTCAGATTTCTGTGCCGTAGTGTGAACGGAAAAATGTCATACGCTTTCAGAGTGAAAACGCCGTTTTTCTCCGGACGGGGAGAACGGGGACGGGGCCTTACGACACAGTTTGAGGTGATAAAGCATAATACGTAACGTATTTAGCGTAACAAATGTCTAAACAAATAGTTTTTCGAAAGGACTGTGGAAATGTTGAATCAATCCGTCGTTAATAGCAATTTGCTAATTATATTTTGTTTGGTTACGAGTTTGAGGTTACTAATCAGATCGGTTTACTTTTACAGCAACGTTCTTGATACCCTATTTTGTGATGCTTGCAATCAACGGGATCCCTCTGTTCTACATGGAACTTGCCATTGGTCAATATCTTAGTCTTGGAACCGTGGGAGCCTGGACGGCCATCTGTCCCTTGGCAAGAGGTAAGCTGCGGCACTAATGTGTACCTACTTCTAAGACCTATTCTTCCAGCCCCAAACGCCGCAAACATTTTTGATCACCTTGCCAGTTTCCTTAAATGCATTGTACATTGCACTGTACTTTGATAAAGTTTAAAAAAATCTGCTCTTATTTGATTTAGGTCTTGCCCCAATCAGGCTGTGTTCTCTATACAATCCTAGAGACGTTAACAAACGAACGTTCAGTTATTGGTGAATTAGTTATGATCATCTTATGACAGAACTTTGCAAAAGTTGTAGCTGGCAACATGCTAATCATTTTTCAAAGATGCAAAGGTCGTTTTGAGAAGATATTCACCAGCGGCTGAAGTTCTCCACAAAGTAATTATGTACAGCTCCTTTGTTACATGTATGTAATGAGAGGGGTAACCATGTGACTCAAAGATTCCAAACTGACGGTGGGAGGATTCGTAGCCAGGTTTTCGTTGAAACAAAGACTTTTTTAAATTTGTTTTCAAACAACATTCTGTTTAGAATTTCCATTTCTGTCACGTTATGGCAATAGACAGATTCGGCTAACACCCAATTCACAATTCCAATTCGTTTGGGAGGTTATAATTGTTCTCTTTGTATACTGATACTCCCATGCAATCAGTTGTGTGTAACAAGTTGCAAAATTGCAATCTCCCGAATGAATCATCAAGTAATCAAAATTTGGTGGCAACATGGGTGTGTAAACACGTCAGCCGAATCAGTCTATTTGCTGCATGAGTGGAGGGTAATTCTTTATTCTTTGTGTCATCTCAGGAATTGGATTTGGTATGATCATAGTTTCTCTACTGGTGTCCATTTATTACAATATGATTATCGCCTGGTGTCTTCTGTACATGTTTGAGTCCTTCAGAAAAGATGTGCCATGGAAAACATGTGACAATGACTGGAACACTAAACTTTGCGCGTAAGTACTGTCCTATCATTCAATCATTCGAGGGCCCCGAGAACATAGGTTTGGCGAGATGCGGGATAAGAGTAAAAAATTAATGAAGGCAGGATGCGGGATGACAGGACTTTTAATGGCGGGATGCGAGCATCCCCGACTTTTTCGTATGGGAGCCCCCCCCCCCCCGGTTATGCCCACTTTCTTTTGTTTTTTCCCTTCACTCGTTTTTCTGCTTTCCTCCCCCCCCCCTTACCCCCCC
>Ga0126338_10000163_pt1 | contig 28157 bp, 30 predicted proteins | sample OrbCmetagenome_2_FD_92529 | JGI IMG/M metagenome (GOLD analysis project Ga0126338, IMG submission 92529) | Coral microbial communities from Petempiche,Puerto Morelos, Mexico - Orbicella C C metagenome | ecosystem: Host-associated > Invertebrates > Cnidaria > Coral | place: Petempiche,Puerto... | reverse complement strand
GGGAAGATGTGTTAAAACTAAAGGCATCCACAGTTGAGTGGTGATCAAAATCCTTGACAGTCGATCCATATCTCAATGGATGCTCAATCGACATCTTGATTGACACTCGATTGACCGGCGGTCAATAGTTGGCTGAGTGTCAACTGACTCAAATGTATCAATCAACACTCAATGGTGTGTCTGTGAAAATTAGTTGACTCTAAACTGACTGTTGACTGAGATGTCGATCGATTGTCAACTGAGTAGTGATTGAAATGTCGAACAATTGTCAATGGAAATGTCGATGAAGGATAGCAATAAACACTTGTCCGTGGATGCCTTAAGTACACATGATTTGGGTCTTGATAGGCAATCAAATTCCCCTGCACCTGGGATGTTCTTGGAAAAATTGACTGAGAGAACACTAATTTATGCGATAGAAATAAAGTTTGAACATACTTTGACACACAAATATGTATAACAAAATTTAATATTGTAGCTTCAAATGCAGCATGCAGCTTTTTCAGGCCATTTTTTTCATCTTTCCTAATGTCATATTTCTCTGATCTTTGCAATTTCCACCATGATTTTGATCAAGGTAAAACAAAGCAAGAGTTCTTTGAAATACTCATTCCCTCCCATGTGGTGTCAAATATCACATCCCAATTACCCTCTCCCCTTGTCAGATGATAGCTCTTCAGAGGTTGGTCTTGATTTCCCCCAATTTGTTAATACTTTGATGTCATAAATTCAAAACCAAGCAGTAACTAATATTCAGAAAACATGTACATGTATGTACAGTAAATGATCTCTCTAGTGCTAATCTCCATTGGTATGGGTTTTTTTTGATACAAATCTCAAACGTCTCTTGTGTGGGTGAAACAGCCATTAGCATGTAGTTATATTCTGTCAAAGGTTTGTGCTGATTGGTTTATTTTTGACATGTCAAACAACCAGAAGTGCTAGGAGGCTTTCAGCACTGGTGGCATTCAAAAGTCTGAGACATCCAGAAAAGCTCACCTGCCCTCCATCTGCTTTTCCAAAACTTGTCGACAGAGCTTGTCTCGCTTTTATTGAATTCCTGTTTCCTGCTCGAGTCCTTTCTTCTAGAAAGTAGTGGGTAAAACGCTGTTCTGTGAACTTTACAATCAGCAAATCATGTTAGAACTACATTGTCATGTTCTATACTTGTAGGAGGCCAGAGCTGTGTTCCGCCAAACCATGGCTGCTGCAACTTATCATTTAAATGCCCAGGCACAGAAGCTTGGAAAGTGTATAGACAAGGCTCGACCTTTTTATGATGTGTTGAGAGAGATGCGAAAGGTAGGAAAATGCAGAACGTTTTTAGAAGAGCTTATGATGATTCGGTTTAGTGGCCTTCTAGTAAGTGCCCCCTTTGTAATAAGCAATTTGTTAGAAAGCACCCCTATTCCAATAACTGTCATCTTCTAACACTTTAATCTTTCAGTTATGCTCTGTCATGAAAAATGTAATGCTGGTTTTCATGTTACCTTCAGTTGTCTAACTGTATTTTACATTGTTGTTCATAGGCTCACTTTGAGTTACAAAAAGCAACACTACAGTTTGAAAAAGCAAACAGCAGGCATGTTTATGCACGGCAGAGAGTACATGAGGCTGAACAAAGAGTGTTTGGTAGTGGAGAGAAAAGAGCATTTGATACTGCACTACAAGAAATGCTTAACCAGGCAACACTTGAGGTAAAGACTGCAGTAAAGCGTGAAGTCTAGAATAAATATTTCTGATTGATTTACCTAGTAGTCCACCTTTTTCTTTAGACTGCTTTCATTTCAGCTAAAACCACGCAATTATGCACTGTTCTGTTTTCAGCTTTGATTCTGGATGTCAGAAAAATATTATAGAAATCCTAGTGTCCAGGCCTGTTTGGTCCAGGTGTACGTGAGGAAACACTGACCTTGTCTACATTAGTGCACGTAAACTTCGTCTCAACAACAGGGTTAAAGACAAAATGCTTGGGCCTCATTACTTTTCTCCATTCCGTCTGTACACTTGGTCAATAACAGCCATAATTATCTCTTACCTTGTTTTAAGGGTTTTTTTCTCTCAGATTATCCAGAGTCACACATACAGGAACTATTTTTTGTTTCCATTAGTTTGTTTATAGAAAGGGGTTTTGTGGGCCATTGGGTTGTGTTCATGGAGAAATTTCTCTTGCGGTAAACTTCTCTATCTGGATGTATAAATAGTCACTGGCAAATTCTCCCTGGGCAACCCATCTTCAGTCAAAAATGTTTTATGGCCTGTTGAGATGGGCTAGCAATGATCCCATGTACTCTATATTTAGTAGTAATATGACCAGTCTTCCTGACCAGTTCGTTTATGCTTTTGAAGCAGAATATCATTAGGTACATTTTGTGGGTGCACAGGTCACTTAGGCTTGTAGGTAGGCTTTGAAAGTTGTCAACATCTCTATTGATAGTGGCAGTGACAAGACCAAGATCCAGCCATTAGCTGGGAATATTAAGAATACACTGTGCTCTATTTTACATATGAAGGTTAACGAGGCTGAAAATCAGAAGAAGGAAAGTTGGTTCACCCATCAAAAAATGTATAAGTCCTATCAGGAAATTGAGAAAACCACAAAGACGATGCAAAGCAAACTGAAAAAATCTGTTGAGAAAGCCAGGTGGGTTGTGTCTGACATGTAGAAATAAGCCTGCTCATTTTATATTTCTATGAAATTACCTGACGTACCATGTTGATTAATTATTCAGTCATATTTCGTTAAATTGCTTTTTTGTCTTCAATTCTTGCACCTCATTGGTGACAATGAATCAAGAATAATTAACATGGCTGCACAGAGATAGGAAATATATCTACATGTTGAAATGTCTTCTATCAAATGCAAAGGACAACTTGACACTCCATGCTGTGGGCACTTTTAGTTCAAAACTACTACATTCTTGAGGTCTAGATGGGAATATTTTCAGCAGGAACAATGGCAACTGAAACCCCATTAAACTGTAAAAGAAGGACAGAAAAACAAACAAACAAATAAACAAACAAATAAACAAACATAAAATAAATAAAAAAAGGAAAAGCCTAAAGTGGTCCAAGATTTGCATTGAAACTTGCAACAACTGACACTAAAAGGCACTGTTTTCTATCTTGTAGGCCATATTTTGTCCAAAAAGTGTCCTTCGATCGGCATCTTTGGGTAAGTATATTTTAATTACATTATGCACTGTAGACCGATGAAGGTTCAAGTTGATTTGACTGGTCTGCTGCTGGTACATGTACAAACATCCCACCCCCTCCCATCCCCCACAAGTAAGATGTGCATGTTCTATAGGTATGACGAGGCAGGCTCTATACATGCCAGTTTGTCAAACAATTTGCCAATGGATTGTCAGGATGGTAGTCCTGCTACATGTAACTGCCATGGTTCTGTCAATCATCTACATGTACCATGAAATAGAGAGTGTGTAACAATGAACTATACAATTTTGAATGTTTTGCAATTTACAAGATGGACAGGTTGCCAGGCTCTGCTGCTATCAGCTGATGAGAAAAACTGAGAAGATCATACACTCGACCTGTTGTAATTATCACAAAAATTAATTACCTCACTTGTAACCAGTAAGAAGAGTTAATACCGCACATAAGTCACGTCTTACTGTGAAATTAAGAGGGTGGAACAGAAGAACGATAAATTCTGTACCACCGTTTGGGCAATCATTGAGTTTACTGGCTACAGGTGTTAAACAGTGAGAAAGATTGAGACAAATTGTCGAATTTTCAGATTTGCCGGCGAGTTCTAGAAAACGCATGTGCTACTTCTAGCAGTGGCTAGTCTACATAAGAGCCTTCACTGTAGTCCTATGAAGTGGAACTTGTTAGTGTCAGAACAAATTCTCCTTTAGCTATTTGTTAGCTTTTAAAAAGGTTACACGTCTTTTCTTCAGCAATTAAAATTGAGGGTGGACTCAATCCACAAAGGTCTCAGTGAAGCCAAACAGAACTACTCCAAGTGCTTGAGATCACTGGAGGTCATCAGCGACGACATTCATCAGAAGAGAAAAGACAAGAAAATGCTAGCCATGTTGGCAAATCTACAAGAAAGAGAGGCAGGTGTCGGTGCAGACTCTGAAGACGAGACGTCCCTTGATCAAAGTCAGCTCGATCTTGATCTTGACTGCAACTCGAGCCTTAGTGACGTTGATGGAATCCTACCGGCAAACTTCCCTGAATTACCACCTCTCCCTGGCTGGGGAATACAGATGGCACCTGGGGCAGAGGGTCCATCTGGCGCAAGTTCATCTGCTGATGGTGCTGCCGCGCAACTGGGAAATACGTGCCTGGGGTCTGCGTCAAGAGTTACCTTGGAGAGGAGTGTATCCGGTGCCGAGAGTACTGAAAGCGTTGATTCTGATTCGCGGGCGAGCATTTCCGGAAGTGGCTCTTTTAAACGAGAGGTTTATGGCTGTGAACAGGAAGACAGTGAAGTGGGCGAGTGTAGTGGGAACGACGTCCCGACTAAAGAAACCGAACAGAATGTCGAAGTATCAAACACCATCGGTGAATCCAATGCCATTGCGATAACAACTTTACCTGAAACCGAAGGCTCAGATGTTTTAGGAGATGGAAATATTGCTAGCGAAATTGTGAATATACCGGGAGAAATTGCGTCACCCATTAATGAAACTGCAGAGGTTCCAGAACAAAGTGAGACTGATACTACTACACATCAAGGAGATGAAGTTAATGAAGACACTCAAACGATGGAGTCAGATAACTCTGCTTGTAATCAGAACACACAGGGTCAAGAGTGTGCAAGCAGTGACTGTGAATCAAATAAAGCGAGCGACGATCCTGTTCTGGAAACTGAAGATAAACAAGATTTTCCCTCGAAGGTTCAAGTAGATAACAACAATGCTAATCAACGAGAACCACGGGAAGTTTCTGATGAGACTATTGCCGATAATTCCCTGGAAATTGTCGCGCAAATTTAATGAAAGGTCTTGAAAGAGAAATAGTGAGGAAGAAGAAAACTAAATTGTTTGTACACTGAAGCAGTTACTTTTAGAGAGGTAAAAAAGTGGGCGTGAACAGGGCCCATTCCACAAGATTGAGAGCTTATTGTTTCTGAAATATTCTGGTGTAAAGGTACTTGCATTGACAACTTCCCTTTCAAAGACAAAACACCGTAGAAGGTAAAGACACGAAAAACCAATTCAATGCAAAACGTAAATTACATTTACCTGTAGTCAATCCAAGCTGATTGACTTCATTTGTAGAAGAAAGAACGGGTCCAGTGTATTTAATTGTAGGACTTGGGAGAGTTATAATACGGCAGAGTAATGGTTATTGCTTGCCATACAGTTTATATTGCATGCAGATTATTATCAACTGCGCTGAGCTATACCAGAGTTTTATATTTGTCTTTTTCGTGGTCGTTATTGAGTTTGTTACTCAAACTCAGCCTAACGGCTGCATATTTCAGAACTGTATTCCTTTCCTTCCATTTCGACGCCGACAACTTTGTCGCCAATTTGCAAAAAGCGACATTTTTTCATCCTGATTCACACAAAGGATGACGTTAGTAGATTGATCCCAACATGACGAACCGTCGATGGGCTGAAAAGTTTTATACCGTTATTTCATACAACAAACTACATTTTCCAGGTCAACATCCAACATTTTGGGACTGACTTCGGTCAAGTGGCGTGTTTTGTAAGTTGCTCGTGCCATAACCTTTTTGTGTGGCATTTTGTAATTTCTAATAACTAAGGTTTTCGATGAGCAATTAAGAATAAAAAGCAGCGATATTAGAGAATGACGTTTCGACGGCTCCATGCCATCATTCCCAAATTCAAATAAAGTACATTATGTGAGTTCATTATATAGTGCGTTTCGACGGCTCCATGCCATCATTCCCAAATTCAAATAAAGTACATTATGTGAGTTCATTATATAGTGAAGGTACGTGTGAAGGTCTCATATGCACGTCATTCTTTAATATCGCTGCTTTTTATTCTTAATTTTGTAATTCGGGAGGTGTTTTTATGCTGATATAAACTATACGGAAATTTAGGTGACAAGGTTTTGTCACGTGGAGAGTATAACATTTTCCTTGTCGGTCAGTGTGTAAAACATTGTATTGGGCTGGGCTGGTCCTGCCCTTATCATGTCATTTCGCACCATTTCGCGGCGAATTTGAAGTTGTTTTCAAGAGAGGTAGTTCTTACCCTGCAAGACAGTTATACAATACAACATTACAATTCAGATCAGTGAATAAGACGTGAATTCCTTTTTCTGCTAAAGGAAATTTATATGTTTTTTTTTTTCAGTTAGTAATCGATTTCATTCATGATTCAATTTTGCTATAAATTGATTTAAATACTATGTACAATAAATTTTACGCATATGATTTAAAAAAGATACGCACAATAAAATAAGTGCAGAGAAACATTCTGCTGGGATCTCCCTGGTTCCCTGGAATAAATGTAAAATAATTGCTTACTTCACTCGTAATAGAGCGTTTTGAAATGACGTCGCGGCAGCCATATTGGTGTTCCAAAACAAAGAAACGGTGGCCATGTTGGTGTACCAAACCAATCCTGTGGGAGTTGAACTCTTTTGTTATATAAACACTTCTTTTGGCTCCAATAAATTTACATGGGTGCTAGCCACTGAATGAAAACGCTCTATTCTGACTTTTTCTGGTCGGTTGCTGAATGTCAGCGAGGAGGGATGGAGTGAGGGAGGCAGTATTCCGTCCCAGTAAACCATTTTTCTGCGGTTATTGCGGCAGAGTTTTGCAACGCGCAAATATTGAAAAATGCCAATTTTCACTGATCTGGAGTAGCCGTCACCTTTACCCTGCGAGCAAGGTCTCTTGGCAGCTCCCAGGGTAGGGAGGGGGTTGGAGGGAAGTGAAGGAGAGAGAGAGCTCGCAGGCGACACCTTATTTGGCGCTCAAACTCTGACCACCAGTGTGAAAAGAGAGCCAATACCTCATTACAACATGATGCACAAGTTGCCTCCTACCCAGGTATCTTTAACACTACGCCTCAAGTTCTCTGTGCCCAATCTTCGCTTATGAAATTTGACGGCGCTTGGGGAATGAGGCAGCAACACAAGAGTAAAGCCCTGAGGAACAAACTGAGCCCGCGCTCTTATAGGCCAATTTTAAAATAACATTTTTAACTTGGCTCCGAGGCTTAGGGGAACAGAACAAAATAAATTAATTTTTCATCCCTTGTCGTCGATGCGATTTCTTTGTTTTATCGGAGCCAAGTTAGAGAATTTTAATGTATCGAAATTGGCCTATTTGAAATACCAATCAGATATATCTCCATTTTCCTATCACTTAATGCAAATAATTTTACAGTGAGTAGACACCCACAAATTGACTTAAGCACTACCCTTTATTTTACATTCATCTCGCAGCATACAGAGAGAAGAAACAGCAGTTTACTAGATCTCTGAATCCTGTTTGACTGCTTTCTTTTATTCTTAAATATATAAAACAGCAATACGAAATCCTCTACATTTTGCTAAAACCCAATTCTAAAGCTCTAAGCTTCTAATTTAACTTTTTGCGTCGTTTCTTTAAATTACTACAAAAATAGCTAATAAGTATCCTGTGAGAGAACATTTTACTTCAAAATAAACAGAGCGAGTGCATTCAGAGGTTTAAGCAATCTATTTTTGAATGCAAAGAAATAATCCCGGTCCCTTCAAGATTTCGCTCACCTGCTAAAAAAAGGCCGGATATTAGAGGAAACTCTGCCAAGTTTTTAAATCTAGCACCAAGTACCCTAGTACCCTAACTTGTTAGGGTAAAAAAGGCGCTTTATGGGAAATCTCCATAAAATCGGTCGACGAGTTTCTGATAGCACGAGCACTTATGAGCACACCAGAAGCTGTCCCGTCAGCGTGGCACCACGCGGGCACTTCTTGTTGCTTAGCAGCATTTCTAACTAAAATCCCGGATACAGTTTAACTTATGAATGAAAATATTTCTTGTTCCCAGTACCCTCTCGCCTATAGGTAATTTCACCGATGACAATCATTGTAGTCAAGCCCGCCACACAAGCGGTCCTGGTCCACTTGAAAGTCATCTGTATCTCCTGAAAACTTGTTACTTTTGTCTTCTTTAAGCACGAGCATTTGGTGATAAGGAATTCAATTTTTCGTGTTTAGCTACTTCACTCCTCGAGTCGGCCTTCTTCGGAGTCAATTTAAGCAGTTCTAACTTTCAAGCCAAGTGTGTGATCACCATTCGAATGACCAGCGCTGTCATAAAGTGCTGTTTACGGTGCTGTACAAGGTGGTTTTAACTTTTGCGTTTGTAGATGAAACCACTGTGTGCGACCATTCAAATGAAAGCTACTGGACAGTACTTTCATATGACATCGCATGTTTTTGATTATCATTAGCACAATAAAATTTTTGCCGATTTTGAAAGAACTTGGCAACTCTTAGGAGTAAAGGACGTAAACACTAGAATATAAATCCCCTATCTTAGCGCGGCCATAGATTATTCTTGCCACTTTCTTTAACATTATAATTTAGGGAAATAATATAATTATTCATTGTCTTGTTTCCTCGTCAAACATCCGCCGATGTTCCTTGTGTGTTGCTCGTGATCATTCTACGACGAACAACTGCAAACACCACAATACAGAGCAGAGCGAGAAGTCCCATGACTACAGACACTCCAATCAGGGGATCTTGTCTTGGCGCGGAATCTGAAGGACAAAAATAAAAGGGAAACAAAGATTTGACTTGTTGCATAGACATGCATTTGTCTACTTTCTTAGGCAGCGTTCACACTACGCCGGAGAAATTTGAAATCGCCGCTTTATTTCTACAGTTAGGTCTACCGTCCACACTAATCCGTCACGAAAACGGAGCTTTTCGAAAACGCTCTCAAAACCGGAAGAATTTGAAAACGCCGGCTTTGCGTTTTAGTCTGGACGGAAAACATTTTGACAACGGAGCTTTTCGATAACGGTGACGTCACGATAATCACGTGATTTCCCTGCCTGAGTTTTCCTCAAATACAAATCCAAAATGACCGGTTACTGTGGCATTTTCAAATTCCTCCAGCGTATTGTGGACGGAAAGCATTCGATGCGTTTTCAGAGTGAAACCTCCGTTTCAAATAGACTTAGACTACAGTTGTTTCACAATAAGATGCTAGATATATGTCTCTTCAAAGAGTCTAGACCATACCTTTAATTTCCTCGAAGTTCGTCAACCAAATCGGGCCATGGCTGAGTAACGTCGTATGCACAGGCGCACTGTAGGGGAGGGCTCTGCGATGACGACTCCTCGGAAGCAGGTCGCAATTTTTAAAGCACTCAGAATTTGGATCTGAAGAATTGCAAACGATGGCCTAGGGAAGAAAAAGCAGTGTTTGAAACGGGTGTGATATAAGACGGACGGACAAACGGACAGACCGGAAAACAGGCCAACTAATTAAGAAACAAACAAAAACGAAGATATACGAGGTAAGGTCGGACACTGCATATGGTTCTTTCATCCCTTTCGTTCAATGATGCGAAACAGTTTACAAATTATGTTCACACAGACAAAGAAGGGACACTGGAAAAACAAACAAGCAAATCAACAAATAAATAAAGGAAGCACAATAAGAATAAACGATTTCAAGACCTGACAGTAGCAAGGAACAAAAATTTAGTTCGTCGAATTTTAATAGCCACAGAACAATCAAGTAGCGATTGCTAAATGCTTGCGTTACCTTGCAGTGGATGTACACAAACGGGTCAGGTGTGTTAACAAACTTGAACGTTTGAAGACTAAAACGATGAAGGCCTTGTACTCCTCCATTATGGTGATACTGAACCGTGGAGTCCTGGGGACAACTGTGAAGAGAAACAATTAACGAACGGATTAGACTGCCATTTTAGAAATGGGACGAAACAATGGACCAAAATAGACCAAAATCGGGGCTCTTCCCGGCAGAAGCCCCGATTTTGGTTACTCCAGTAACCAAAGATTGCAAGCGAGGATTAGTGCTCGAGTTGGTCTCCTGGTTAAGGGCCCAAGGTCTCTGTCAGATACTTTGAGGGCCCAGGTCTGTGTCAGATGCTACAGCGCAAATGTGCATTACTCATTTCGTTAATTTGCGTTACGCCATTTATGTGACGCTGATTACTGCGATTTTAGCGTCTTCATTTAATTGCTCCAATCCCTTCATTTCTGCGGTAATGTATAAGCTAGGATTAGTTGTATATCCCTCATGCTCCAGAAGACAAAATCGAGGACTAGTTTTCACATATCGATCTCGTGGGGAGATCGATAGTGTAACATCACGGTCATATTTGGCAAATCTGGCGGCAACTGATTCTATATGAAGTGACTTCAATCGCTTTCAATCGCATGCCGCGTGCATGATGTACCTTGACATGATGATGAAATGTTAATCGCCCTTTAGCCAATGGGAAATTTATGTTTCTGGAGGAACACTTGAAGCACAAGCGCGCGCGGCCTTGCCGCGTGCCCGAAATCGAGCGCCTCTTCACCAGACTCCTTCTCGCCGGATCGCGTTGCTCTTCGCCACTCGCGCGCGTGACTCAAAGGTGAGCCTGCTCGCAGGTTACTAGAAGAAAAGAGAATTCAGTTTCTCAAAAGAATTCCACAAATCCTCTATTTTTGTCTTTCTCCAGGGCCACCCCTTTGAGTTCGGGCTTTTTCAAATCCTCTGCGGTTAATAATTTTGCTTGCGATGTAGACGAACTCAGATAAAATAGAGGGTGTGTGGACAGACTACCAGAAACGGATTAGATCACGGTGTTGACTGCAAAAGCTGGGGAGGAGAAAAGTCTGGGTGTTGCGTGACATACTCACCCGTTTAGAATCAGATCGTATTGTAGGGTACTGTTCGGATTAGGATCAGGGGTGGCGTGACAACGTTTCGCCTGCACAGCCAAACGAGGATCTTTAGAGTCCACACTTAGTTGAAGGAAAATTCGTTCATTAACTCTAACGCCGATAGGGAAGCTTTGGTCACCATAGGGACGAGTGTAGGCGTCATCTTTAAACACACCCAGGTTAATATCGAACATTCCGATATCTGAGGCGTTGCCTCGGATTATTTTCCTATTGGTTTCCAACTGAATGGCGCTTGCTTGAACTTCCTTGAGGTAACAGCACCTGAAATTTGCAATACATAACAGCAGTTGATTTTAGATTGAATAACCCTTCCCCCAAAAAATATTCTAGCACTTCGTCACTGGTCATTGAAAATTACACATTAAACATTACCTAAATGGAATGTCAACGTCTGCCATCCTCGTAATGATGCCCTCTGTCGGCCTCTCTTGAATCGTGTTCTCGTAAATAAACGCATTGTCCGTAACCACCATCTTAGTACCGCACGATGTAAGGTTAGTCTCAAACAGGAAGTGCGTCCCGTTATCCTTGGGAAGACACCTTGGGTCGTTAAGGCGCACGTCAGTCCTGCGCATGCCCATTAGGAATGCCTTGCTCAGTACCACTTGGATGAGCATCTTTCCGCAAGATATTGCCAAATGCTCGTTGACGACTTCAAGGGGAAAAAGTGACGTTTCAAATACAACTTAAAGAAACATGCTAATGTGAGCTACAATTTATAATAACAGACGACACTTATCATAACAGCTAACCTTTCCACCCTCCAGTTGCTCCAACAGTCTCTTCCGTTTCTGAAAAAAGGAAATTTGACCATATAATTACCACAAATCTGTAGAAACAGGGCTTGAAAAATTCCATTTGGATTCATTGCGCACCTCTAAAGAGTGCCTCTATTTGTTCTATTACTCTTTGTAATGCATACCTTTGAACGGTTTCACTGTTTGTAAAGACAGGCCCTGTGGTTTCATGATTTCTGTACTGCATTCTGGCCCTAACCTTGACCTTGTTTGTTGTGGTCGAGCGTGAGACACGTCCCTCCTCGAATGTATGGACAAATGCTCATCGACTTGTTAAGACAACGCGACAAAATGCCGAGGGGTAAAAATACGATGGACTAGCATCTGACTGGAAGGGGGTTGGAGAGGGGGCAGAGAGATGGAAGTTATGTGAGTTAAGTACCGGCTTTACCTTAATCTCACTTCCCATGAAAACAAACAAACAAACGAACAAAGGGGTGTATCCGCAGTTATTACCAGTCGTAAAGAATTCTTTTACCTCGACAGTCGAAGCCATCTCCCGTATATCCGTCCATACAAGAGCAGTCGTACAAACCAACATTATTTACGCAAAACGCATTCCCGTTACAAATATCCGTTCCCAGTTCACATTCGTCGACATCTGCGAAACAGGAAAGACGCGTTCATTAATTCGTTTGGCTCAAACAAATATATCTATAAAAATGTCAAACATCTTTATTGACCTCTACGCAAAGGAAATTTTTACGGCCAATTTGAACAAAGAATGAAATAAATATCGCAGATGGACAAAGCATGTTTAGGAATCTCATCGACCAGGAAGCAGACCAGTTCCCTGGTTTTAGATGTGCGGCCGAGGACCTGGAAGACAACTCGGGTACACCACACTTAAAGCTTAGCATCCTGCGACCACTCGATCATTTTGACTCCTTTCTCTACTGTACTACGCTCGCCCTAACACAGCGAAGATGAACACCATTAAGTCTTACCTTCACAACTAAAACCGTTGCCTGCGTATCCCATTTTACATGAGCATATAAAGCCTCCATTCTTGCTGAGACAAACTGAGTTCTCGCTACACTGCGCGCATTCATCAGAACCTGTGAGCAAAACCATATCTGATTGATATGCCTCTCGGTACGTGACATTATGATAGGTATTCTGAAGGAGGGAATGGATTTGATTAACTATATAGCAATTCTAGGAAAAACATATCTGTGGACCTGTAGGTGTAAAGGAATTAATCCCATCTTCAACCATTTCAAAAGAATTTCGGAAATCAAATATGAAACAGAAAAATACATAGCTTTTAAGGCAAATAAGATCAGCCAGTTTAAAAGAAATGGGAAGTGTTTGAGGTACTTAATTTAAATTTAATTAAAAGTAAATAATTATCAATAACTTTATAAGCAGTATTTCTTTCTTTTTTATTCATATATTTTCAACTTAGTTATTACGTTGTATGTTGCAAAAAAAATTAATGTCCTGTATATAGAGAAATAATGCAAAAAGATTGTTTATCATAAAAAAGAAAAAAAAAAGCCTTTTGCTTTTAACATTGTTATAAATTCAGACCTAAGAAAATTGTAAGTAAGTAATGACATGTAATATAAGTTTGAGTCATGTAAGTGTTGCTATGATTAAATAATAATAAAAAAATATCTAATTGACACAGGCTGTATTCATGGACACATGTACAGCGACTAAGCAAATTCTTTGCAGTGTGTAGTTAAATTAAGCTACCTTTAAAAGATTATTTAACGTTATATAAAACCTCTAGTCACGGTTATATGATGCGAAAGTTGCTCTGGGATCCCTGCACATACCCAACATAAGGCAATGCTAATATCACCAACACAGACATTGAGCATGGAAACGATAAAACCGAACGCAATTATTGTTTTACTGTAAATTAAAGCAAAGCTAGTGGATTGGTCTTACTCGTTGAAATGGATCACTTCAATCGTGAAGGTACATTATGTTCGAAGCTATCTAAGCAAGTGGTCGACACTTGTGAATTAGTACACTGGCAGCCAATAGGAATAGACGAAGTGAGTGCGGTGTAAAGGTGACAATGCCAAACAACAAGAATAATAGTAACAACGACGACAACGACTGCAGCATCAGATAACTAAGAATGGCGGCACCAAGAACCACAACACTAAACAGCAACAACGAGTACTTACCTTTCACGCCATCGTTCATGATCTTCTGAGCAATAGCAGCTCCATCCTCGTCACCGTCAATTTGAATAACAACTCCTTTACTTGGAGCGAGTCTTGTAAGCTCATCCAAGTCAGCGAGTGAGCCAAATGCTATTGGCAGAACAAGGATATTCTTGTCTTGCAGGCTTTTTGCACTGGCCGACAGCACTTGAGGATAATTCACTGATTTCTGGTCAATCAAAACTACCAAGATTTTGTTCGCATCAGGCCGCGGGGGAGCATCTTCGAAGAGCTTCATGGCTTGATCAAGAGCTTTCTTCAAGTCTGGGGATCCTTCAGGTCTTTGCACAGCGTTAACAGCGTTCTTAAAGTCTTGTGCGGTTTTAAAACCATCAGTGAAGTCGATTTTAGTGCTGGCTTCTCTTCCACATGTTATTAAAGAGTAACGCGTATGTTTGGTTCCGTATTGGTCAATGATGACTTTAGTAGCATCCTTCATTGTGTTCAACGTTGGATTAGATAAGGCACCCATGATAACAGCAAGATCGATCTTTGGAGTAACTGCTATTTCTACATAAAATAGAATGGAATCAATGATTAAAGACGTTATGTTTGAGTGGACCATCTACAGATTTGTGCCGCAGACACATCTGCATTTCTTGCACTAGGAGCCCAAAATCAATAGTTCACTGTTGGCTTATGAACGTTTTCCTGCCTTTATAATGGAACCAGTTCGCACGTAAAATTTACCTTCCAGTTGTTTTTTGTTTTTTGTAATTGCACGCCCGAAATTGTTAATTTGCTTTTGATACTAAAAAGGGCAATAAAACTGTACTTTCGAAGGTAATCAAAAAACCGATTCTCCATTTTCTAGCTCCTGATTAAACATGGTAAAGTAATGCCAACCTAAAGAATTGGTGAAGTACCTTGACATGTTTTTCCGTCTCCGGTGAACCCTTGTTTACACAAGCAACTGAACGAGCCGTCACTGTTCGTGCATTCAGCCTTTTCATCACACGGAGCGGACTCTGCAGAGCACTCGTCGATATCTGGAATATATGTAAAAAATATTCACAACACTCTATGTCTCTATGTCTTTCATGCAGTGGAGGGTCATCCCGACCTTACATCCATCTATACACCTCACTCTTGTCGAAATCTCCACATGAAGAAAAATAGTTGACTTCAGTGGAGCCCTCTCTAACCTCTCTGCTATAGTTTTCTTGTAGTAACGTGACAAGAGTGGGCCTCACGGCTTTACACTTCCTATTTTATTCCTTTTCCGCCACAAACTTTTGTAATGTTAAGTATAAAAGTATACCTTGACAAGTTTTTCCATCTCCTGTGAATCCTGTTCTACACGTACAGCTGTAGGAGCCCTTAGAATTAGAACAGTCAGCGTTTTCGTCACATGGACTGGGATCCGCAGAACACTCGTCAATATCTAGAGAGATAAAAATAAAGTAAATTAACACATTTAATTTGTCACATTGAGTATCGTTGTGCCCGCGTAGTGAAAAGCGAAAAGCGTCATCCAGTTGCCGCTGCATTGAAGCTGGCGAGGTAATGGCCTTCACGTCAAAGTAATTCCGTTTAGGTTTAATGAGTCGCGACGTATGGTGGACGCACCATGTCGATGTAATGATGAGAACGAGAAAATATGATGTTCCCTTGTAAAATCTAGGCCCTAGTTGTTCAAAAGATGGATAGCGCCATCCATTGGATAAGTCACTTTTTAAAAGCTGGTACCGTTATTAACACTTTGAGCAGCTGGGTCCACGGTGCTTAAAGTAAGTTGGCTGTGCTGGATAGTTGCTGAAAAGATTCTGCATCGTAGTTAAGGATGAAATATGATCGAACCTATACTAACGGCCACCTCCCCACAACGGCTACATATTCTCGTCCCAGTCTAGAGATTTGCTCTACCTCTCCACAATGGCTAGTGCTCTGTCTCTAGAATAGCCGTTGTAGAGAGGTTTGCCTGTACTTGCATCATGAAAAAAAGATATTCTATTCATGAAAACCCTGTGTATTGTTTAGGTTGACTGTGCTCAATGAAGAAGCGGTGGATCCATATCCTTGTCACATATAGACACACTGCGCATTTTCATATGAATAATGATTGGATCCTGATCGTCGAAGAACGGTGGAGGAAGTCCTCAGCGATACGTGAAGCGATAGAAAAGAAATGGTAGCGTCTATTTTTATGTGAAATTGTAAAGGCGAAGTGGATAGTTTTTTAATTTCGCACACCTTCACAAATTGCACCATTTCCGGTAAATCCTGTTTTGCAAGTGCAGCTATAAGACCCTTCACTATTGCCGCAGTCAGAGTTTTCGTCACAAGGACTGGGTTCCAACGAACACTCGTCGAAATCTGTAAAATCAGTCAGTACATGAATGTTCAAGTTCAACAAGGATGTTTTCCAGTTTCAAACTGATAGTGTTCAAGAATGTTTTCGCATGTAAGTACCTTTACAAGATATTCCATCTCCATCGAATCCTTGTTTACAAGTACAGCTATAAGAACCGTCAGTGTTTGTGCAGTCCGCGTTCTCGTCACATGGACTGGAATCCGCAGAACACTCATCGATATCTGATGTGATAAGCAAAATCCAGTATGTTGTTTTCGACCAAACTGCGATATTCTAACGCTTGCAAGCCATTAAGTACGTTTGTCTAGTACCATTGTGCCCAATTTTAGCAAATTGACGGGCGGATAGAAACATGCGATTCCTACAAACGGTTCTTCTTGTGTCTCCTTTCAACGAACACCTTACGAAAATACAATAGCAACACTCCCACTCCCAAAATTACATGTACGTTAGCGCCAAGAGAAACTGCTTTGCGAATTGTGAAGTATCAACTACCTTGGCAAGTTGTTCCGTCGCCACTGAACCCTAGTTTGCACCTACAGCTGTAGGACCCTTCGGTATTAGAACAGTCGGCGTTTTCATCACACGGTTTGGAATCTGCAGAACACTCGTCAACATCTGACAAGAAATAAATCAACCAAATGTTGTTCTGTGTTTCCCAAAAGTGTGCCTTTCGATTTAGTGAGAACAGTGAACGTACCCTATGGATGCTCCGATGAAAGAGTATAGAAAATGATGGCATTGGGTCGGTTTGTAACGTTCTGCTTCTTAGCATCAACAAAGCGTATAAAGATATTCGAAGGACTTCAAAGACACTTCAGAACTCGTGTGGCACGAAAGAAAGTTGCCTGAGCACGTTGTCGACGTGGTGGATAGACGTTTGATTCACTAAGAACTGTCGACGAATATTTTAGACAAAAAGAGACAATAGAAATAAAAGTGACATTAAGTTTAACGTAGAACGCGACACAATATGGATACGCTGTGCGTGATGAAGAATTGAAGTGGTGGATAGTGTTTCACGTTCGCACACCTTCACAAATTGAACCATTCCCAGTAAATCCTTGTTTACATGTACAGCTGTAAGAACCGTCAGTGTTGGTGCAATCAGCATTTTCGTCACAAGGACTGGGTTCTAATGAACACTCATCGAAATCTGGCATGATGAAAAGACGCAACAATGTAAACATATAATCAGAATTTTCATCACAAGGAATGGAGATTTCCAGTTTCAAACTAATAGAGTTCAAGAACATTGTCGCATGTAGTACCTTTACAAGATAGTCCGTCTCCATCGAATCCTTGTTTACAAGTACAGCTATAAGAACCGTCAGTGTTGGTACAATCAGCGTTCTCGTCGCACGGACTGGAATCCGCAGAACACTCATCGATATCTGATGTGATAAGCAAAATCGCGTACGGATTGTTTTCGACCAAACTGCGGTAACGTTTGCGAGCCATTAAGTACGTTTGTTTAGTACCATTGTGCCCAATTTTGAGCAAATCGTTAAGAGCAACCATCAACAACACTAACAACAGCAACAGCAACAACAAGAACGACAACAACCACAACCATGTCCGAAGACCCATTTCACGCGCAGTACAGCGGAAGACTTATGGCAACTGCTTTTGTGATCGCGTGAGTCGTAGCCTTCTCAGATCTTCTCGGCCGGTGAAATGAAGCTTTGGACACAGACAACAACTAACTTGACGGGCGGATAGAAACATGCAATTGCTACAAACGGTCGTTCTTGTGTCTTCTTTGAAGGAACACCTTACGAAAATACAATAGGAATACTCCCACTCCCAAAATTACATGTACGTTAGCGCCAAGAGAAACTGCTTTGCGAATTGTGAAGTATTAACTACCTTGGCAACTTGTTCCATCTCCGCTGAACCCTAATTTGCACCTACAGCTGTAGGATCCTTCGGTATTAGAACAGTCGGCGTTTTCATCACACGGTTTGGAATCTGCAGAACACTCGTCAACATCTGACAAGAAATAAATCAACCAAATGTTGTTCTGTGTTTCCCAAAAATGTGCCTTTCGATTCAGTGAGAACAGTGGACGTACCCTATCGATGCCCCGATGAAAGAGTAAAGAAAGTGATGACATTGGGTCGCTTTGTAACGTTCTGCGTCTTAGCATCAACAAAGCGTATAAAGGCATTCGAAGGACTTCATAGACATTTCAGAATTCGTGTGGCACGAAAGAAAGCTGACTGAGCATATTGTCGGCGTGGTGGATAGACGTTTGATTCATTAAGAACGGTCGACGAATGTTTTAGACAAAAGAGACGATACAAATGAAAATGACGTTTAGTTTCATGTGGAACGCGACATAATCTGGATACGCTGTGCGTGATGAAGAAGCTGTAAATAGTTTTTCACGTTCGCACACCTTCACAAATTGAACCATTTCCAGTAAATCCTTGTTTACAAGTACAGCTGTAAGAACCGTCAGTATTGGTGCAATCAGCATTTTCGTCACAAGGACTGGATTCTAATGAACACTCATCGAAATCTGACATGAAGAAAAGACGCAACAATTTATACATACAATCAAAGTTTCCATCACAAGGATTGAGTTCAAGGAGGGAGATTTCCAGTTTCAAACTGATAGTGTTCGAGAACATTGTCGCATGTAAGTACCTTTACAAGATATTCCATCTCCATCGAATCCTTGTTTACAAGTACAGCTATAAGAACCGTCAGTGTTCGTACAATCAGCGTTCTCGTCACACGGACTGGAATCCGCAGAACACTCATCTATATCTGATGTGATAAGCAAAATCGAGTATGGATTGTTTTCAACCAAACTGCGGTATTTTAAAGTTTGCAAGCCACTAAGTACGTTTGTTTAGAACGACCACAACCATGTCTGAAGATCCATTTCACGTGCAGTACAGGGGAAGACTTATGGCAACTCCTTTTGTGATCGCGCGAGTCGTAGCCTTCCCAGACCTTCTTGGCCAGTGAACTAAACTTTTGAACAAAGAAAACTACTACATTGACGAGCTAATAAAAACCTGCGATGCCTACAAACGATCCTTCTTGCGTCAGCTTTGTCAGAATTGCTTACCAAAATACAGAAGAAGCATTCCCACAATTACCTTTACGTATAATATTAACTACCTTTGCAAGTTGTTCCATCTCCAGTAAACCCTAATTTGCACCTACAGCTGTAGGAACCCTCGGTATTAGAACAGTCGGCGTTATCGTCACACGGGTTGGAATCTGCAGAACACTCGTCAACATCTGAAAAGAAATACATCAACCAAATTTTGTTCTGTGTTTCCAAAGAGTGTGCCTTTCCGTTCAGTGAGATGGGTTGAGTTGATTCAGCACATTGTCGGCGTGGTGGACAGACATTTGATTCATTAAGATCGGTCGACGAATATTTTATATAAAAGAGACGCTAGAAATTAAAATTGGTGCTGAATTTCATGTAGAACGCGACATAATTTGGATATGCTGCGCGTGATGAAGACGCATTTTCACATTCGCACACCTTCACAGATTGCACCATTTCCAGTAAATCCCTGTTTACAGGTACAGCTGTAAGAACCGTCACTGTTGGTGCAATCAGCATTTTCGTCGCAAGGACTAGGTTCTAAAGAACACTCATCGAAATCTGATGTAAGAAAGGAAAATCATTTACTACCTTTCAAGTACAACACAAACCTCTTTTAATTCTGGTTTAAGCGCAAGCATATTTTTTTCAACAGCAGTCCTACATGCCTATACCTTCGCAAGTTGTACCATCTCCATCAAACCCTTGTTTGCAAGTGCAGCTATAAGAACCGTCACTGTTGGTGCAGTCCGCGTTCTCGTCACATGGACTGGAATCTGCGGAGCACTCATCGATATCTGACGGAATAAAAAGATGTTATTGTGACTTAGTGCACTATAGGTTGTAAGTCCCACGCACCAGGTCAAGTGAGAAGCCCTAAATCATAATGTAGGGCGCTCCAAGGTACAAGCAATACAATGTAGATTTTGCCAAAATAGTAACGCTAATCTGCAATGGACTCAATAGAGTGGATTTGCTACATATTCGGCGCGCTTACCTTCACAAGTTGTGCCATCTCCAGTAAATCCTTGTTTACAAGTACAGCTGTAAGAACCGTCACTGTTGGTACAATCAGCGTTCTCGTCACATGGGTTGGAATCAGCAGAACACTCGTCTATATCTGTTGTTGAGGAAAAAAGGAGCCATCCTTGAAAATCTAAATTTTAATTTGCACAGTACAGTTCCTTTTCTCAAAGGCTTCAATGCACTTTTCAGGTGTAAGAGACGTATAAACTGTTTGTCATAATCAAGAACGAGAAAGATGTGATGTTTATTACGTCGCAACTATGGAACAACAGAAATCCAAGTCCCAGAAAGAACGTTCGTGGAGCGAAGGTAAAGGTAACTGGACAACAGATTGATCCAGTGTGATGGAAATGAATGAACAACGAAAAACAAAACAACAAAACAAACAACAAAACAAAACTGAGCAGCCTTCACTTGACTTTGATGAAGGCGCAGTGGATTACTTTTCACGCTTATACCCCTACACCTTCACAAACAGCGCGGCCATTTCCAGCAAATCCTTGTTTACAAATACAACTGAAAAAAGTCCGCTGTTGGTTCAATTAGGATTCTTGTTGTACGGACTGGGCTCTACAGAACACTCATCAAAATCTAACGCGATGGCAATGGAAATCATTGACTAAAGTTCAAGTGCAAACACTTTTTCAACACTCAAGAGAGATTATCTGTTAAAAAAATTCCATTAATATTTCCTGGTGTATGTACCTTTACAGGTTAGGCCATCCCCATCAAATCCTTTTTTACAATTACAGCTGTAAGAACCGTCAGTGTTGGTGCAATTCGCGTTCTCATCGCAAGGACTGGAAACCGCAGAACATTCATCGATGTCTGATTTGACGAAGAGCAGAAATTGTTGTTAACAATACGCATATTTTTGAATTAAAGTAGCCCACCTTTTTGATAGGCTATGGCGACATATCAGCCTAGTCTGGTCGAGTCGGTTTGTATTTTGGAAAGGCGTAGGTTAGCCAAAATACACATGGCGAGAGCAAATGAACCTGAAATGCCGCCGAAGTGTACCAAAAGGCACGATTAGGTATTTTCTGTACCCAAACCCGTACAAGTAATAGTGACTTTATATCGGAGGATATCAGGACACGGCTCCTGATTCGCGTATTGCGAATTTGGGTACGCTAATTGACTATCGATAGGCTCTATCGATAGCGCAGAGTGGAATACGGTAAGTGATCCAATGAAACGCGCCCAATAACGTACCTTAAAACGGAAACGCTTAAAAACACTTCCTTTTATAGCGAGTTAAAGACGTTAAATTGTAAAGTGCAAAGAGATAACAGAGTGACAAAGGGATACTTGACGGATGTTTTTAGTTTAAAAACAACAAAAGGAACGGAATACAACCGACAGAAGTCATGATAACCATCTCTGGAAATTCATAAGTACCTTCACAAACTGCACCATCTCCAGTAAATCCTTGTTTACAAGTACAGCTGTAAGAACCGTCACTGTTGGTACAGTCAGCGTTCTCGTCACAAGAACTCGGATCCACCGAACATTCGTCGATGTCTGCAGTGAAAAAGGAAAATTTAAAAATAGTTCTCACATGTCAGAACTTAATATAGCATCAACGACGGAAGTTTTTCTCGAAGACTCTTTAGACCTTTACAAATTGTTCCGTCTCCAGTAAATCCCTGTTTACAAGTACAGCTATAAGAACGGTCAGTGTCAGTGTTGGTACAATCAGCGTTCACGTCACAAGGACTAGTATCGGCAGAACACTCATCGATATCTGGTATGATGAAAAAGACCCAATGATTTATGCATGTTAGACAGAGAAGTCTTTGATTAAAACATTTCCCCTCTTTTCTAATGTTGCGACACGTTGTTTTGCCACTACTCAGTATTGGAAATTTGGCAAAACTTTAAGACTCTAAGATTACTATTTTGGTAATAAATGCGAGCGATTTTAGGGTGCGTTTCCTTGGGAAAAGGTAAGATTGGATTCTTAAATCCAAAAATGGGTTTTGCGTTTCTTTACTATACAAATTAACCTAAGATCACTTGGATCACAGTGCATGAAAGAAACCGAAGAATCCTTTCCCAGAGTGGATTTTTTGTTTCCTTTGATGTACTATGATCCAAGTGATCTTGGATTAATTTTGATTGATCTGTTTATTAAAGAAGTGCAGAATCCGCTTTTCGATGTCAGAAACGCACCCTTAGTTTTCAGCAACTCGTTATTTAAATTGGTAAGTGCAGTAATTTCCACCGGCTAAAATTAAGTTACTGCATCACTGAATGTTTTACTTCTTTTCTCTCACAATTGAGTAGTTTTTTTTCTTCAACACTGAAACCTGGTCTTTTAATCAAGTCGATATTAAGTTGCCCCTAACTTAGACACTTTGCCAGGAATATCCTGTCGCTTAGGTGCTCTTTTTCGTTCTGTATTACAACCTATTGTTGTCATCAGGAGAAATACGAGGGTTATTACCATTGGAGAAACATAGAATACCTTCACAAGTCGTTCCATCTCCAGTGAAACCTTGATTACAAGTACAACTGTAAGACCCGTCGTTGTTGGTACAAGCAGCGTTTTCGGCGCATGCACTCGATTCCTCAGAACACTCGTCTATATCTGGTGTAATACGTAATAGAAATAATCAGTTTGTTTATTGGACTGAGCCCCCAATCTTTTTTGTAAGTACAACTTCACCTTACTTAATCTGGAGTGGGAAAGCATGCATGGGTAATACCTACCGGAACATGACTTACTATCTTGAATCCATCTTCAGTTAATCGAAGCAAGTCTGTGCTATAACCTACCTGTGCAGATTACACCATCTCCAGTAAATCCTTGTTTACAAGTACAGCTATAAGAACCGTCACTGTTGGTACAATAAGCGTTTTCATCGCATGGACTGGTATCCGCAGAACACTCATCGATATCTGATATGACGGAAAGGAAGTATATTAATGTCGCGAAAACTCCAGAACAGTTCAAAACATTTTAATTCCTGAAGGTGATATTGGAACCCTTTCCTCTTAAGTGCATTGGCTATTAGAGAATGGTCAACACGATGATATGGCTTTAAGATGACGTATTGATCAAATTAGGATATTTTATATGTTGATCATTATTTGGAGTACAGTCTTTTAAAAGTACCTTCACAAACTGTACCATCTCCAGTAAATCCTTGTTTACAAGTACAGCTGTAAGAACCGTCGCTGTTGGTGCATAGGGCGTTTTCATCACATGGACTGGGATCCGAAGAACACTCATCTAATTCTGATGTGATCGAAATGGAATTATTAGCTATTTTATGGATTTGCGGCGACCTAGTAAATGATTTGATTCACGTGCATTATGTATACAGATAGGGTTAGGGTAAAAAAAAATGTATACAGATAGGGCCTTAGTTAATGATTAAATTCTGTAAATAGCTAAAATAGTGTTTGTCTAACAATAACATCGTGTATACCTTCACAAAGCGTTCCATTTCCAGTAAATCCCTGTTTACAAGTGCAGCTGTAAGAACCTTCATTGTTCGTGCAATCTGCATTTTCATCACACGGACTTGAATCCGCAGAACACTCATCGATATCTGAATCGAGATAAAGAAGAAACGATCACGAACCGCTCCAAAAACAATATAAGCGACAGGCTGTAAAAGTGAGGATGTGGAATTTTGATTGGAAGAGTTCGTCTAGAGCAGGTAAAGGGTAATCCTGTTCCAACTAGTCTGCCACGAGAATGAAAGAACAGGACATTCAAATGTATGATGACGTGTGATGAAAGAAAGCGGCTGGTTTGTGACACGTGTTGGAAAAAAGTGGATTGTTTTGAGGGCGCAGTGGATTGCTTTTTTGACCACATTCTCCCCAACCTTCACAGACTGCGCCGCCATCTCCAGTAAATCCTTGTTTGCATGTACAGCTGTAAGAACCGTCAGTGTTGGTACAAACTGCGTTGTCGTCACACGGACTGGGTTCTAAAGAGCACTCGTCGAAATCTGATGTAATGGAAGTGGAAATTGTGTATTAAGCTTAATTTCCAGCAGAGGAAGGATTTTGTCAAGACTTAGGACGAATGCTTTTAAATGAAATTAATTAATGCTTTTACCTTCACAAGATACGCCATCGCCATCAAATCCTTGTTTACACGTACAGCTGTAAGAACCTTCATTGTTTGTGCAATCAGCGTTTTCATCGCAAGGGTTGGAATCCGCAGAACATTCGTCGATATCTGAACGAAAAAGAAACGACAATGAATAATTATTTCATAGCTTTCTGATCACCTCTCGTGGCCAGTTCTATCAATGGTGCTGGTTGTATCGTTGTGAATCACACGGTCCCATTTCCAGTGATATCAATCGTTTCATGCAAAACATATCGGAGTTACGCGTCCAAATCTTACGCCAGTTGGTCCGTGTGAAGATTGACTTGAAATGTAACTTATAGATCGTCCTCTAACGCGACCAGTTATTTATTTGCTTCGTCTGTAAAGGAACAGCTAGTAGAAATAGGAAAGAAGTTTGCATACCACTACAGGATATGCCATCTCCAGCGAATCCTCCTTTACATGTACAGCTGTAAGATCCATCACTGTTGGCGCAATCAGCGTTCTCGTCACAAGGACTGGGATTGGCAGAACACTCGTCGATATCTTAGAGGTGGCATGATAAAGGAACGCATTATAATAATAAAGTGGTTTCTGAAGATGTCTTTAATTCAAGCTTAGTTTGGCTTTGGTTGATTACAATTTCCCAAGAAAGGATGGGTCAGTAAAAGAGTTCCCTTAAAACCCGTTTCATTATGTGATTTACAGAGAACAGCCAGATACAAGGTAATGCACAGCGAGGACTTTCGATAGCCACGTTGCGATGGACATTGCTGTACATAAAAAGCAAAAGTCCATCAATAAAGACAAGCACAAGAAAGGTAAGGACGAAAAATTCGCCACCTCATTCTAAAAAATAAGCAACAGTCAAATCTTTTAGAAACACCTTGTGCCGGAAAGTTTTGCTGGAATAACGTCTTCTGCCGCATTTTAACCCTTAGACAATTTTACTGTACTGTAATTCGTAGTGTATAGGCATAATACAGAATTTCATAGTTTTATCATGTAAATATCTATTCTAATGTTATAGCCATGGTAAGTGAAATTGTGCCATAAGCGTCAGATTTTCGTAAAATCATTATTGCATACCTTTGCAAATGGACCCGTTTCCAGAAAATCCTGGTCTGCAAGTGCAGCTATAAGAACCATCTGTGTTGCTGCAAGTAGCGTTTTCATCGCAAGGGCTGGGCTCCAAAGAACACTCATCGAAGTCTGGCGGAGCACAAAGGAAGGTAATTAAGATTTGATTCGATTTGGATTTTACGCACAACAAATAACGTAACACTACACGAAGGATTAGGTTATGATAAAGGCAAACCAGTTTTACCTTCACAAACTTCCCCATCTCCATCAAATCCTTGCTTACAGTTACAGCTGTAAGAACCATCAGTGTTGGTACAATCAGCGTTTTCGTCACAAGGACTGGCATCCGCTGAACACTCATCAATATCTAATGTGACGGAAAAAGAAAGCATCACTTACTAAGCGATATAAACGCACCTAGCGGTTCAGTGCCTACAGGGGCTTGTTTAAAATTCTGTCGTACCTTTACAAACGATACCGTCTCCAGTGAATCCTTGTTTACAAGTACAGCTGTACGAACCGTCACTGTTGGCGCAATCAGCGTTTTCATCACATCGGCTGGTGCCCAAAGAGCACTCGTCGATATCTAAGGGTGATACAAGAGACGTTGCTAGGCTTCCTGTCGAGTTGTTTTAGATAAAACTATTCCTCGGTTGCCAAAAACAAACAAAAGTGAGTTTGCCAAAAGTAAAATTGTAAAGAGCATCTTTACTCATAAAACCATATTCGAATTTAAAGCGATAGAAAGGTAGCCAGGTATTTACCTTGACAAGTCGTCCCATTTCCAGTATATCCCTGTTTGCAAGCACAGCTGTAAGAACCGTCAGTGTTGGTGCATTCAGCGTTTTCGCCACATGGACTGGGTTCCAGGGAACACTCATCAAAATCTGATGCAATGGAAAGGACAATTGGTTGCTTATTATAGCTTCTTTGCCATAACTTTGTATGGTATTCAGCATACCTTTACAAGTAGTGCCATCTCCATCAAATCCTTGTTTGCAGCTACAGGTGTAAGAACCTTTCGTGTTGATACAATCAGCGTTCTCGTCACACGGACTGGAATCGGCTGAGCACTCATCGATATCTGATTTCAATAAAAACGAAGTGACACTGAATAAAGAGCGCGATGAAGAAGTTTTATTTATGTATTAGCTCAATGAGCGATCTACAACTAACAAGACCATGCTGTAACTATACAGCGAGAACATACCCGTGCAGATAGTACCATCTCCAGTGAAGCCCTGTTTACAAGTACAGCTGTAAGAACCGTCGCTGTTGGTACAGTCAGCGTTCTCATCACACGGACTAGAATCCCCAGAGCACTCATTGATATCTAAATGTAGCAGAATACGGAAAGGTTATTCATCGCATGTCTTTATGGAGACCATACTTTGTCCGAAATTTCTTGGCAAAAACGTATGTCCAATAGTTTCAATGATAACGTCTAGTATAATTACCTCCACAGACTGTTCCATTTCCAGTATATCCTTGTTTACAAGAGCAGCTATAAGAGCCATCAGTGTTGATACAATCAGCATTCGGATCACACGGACTGAGTTCCAAAGAACACTCATCAAAATCTGATGCCAAATAAATTAGAGAATTGGAATAAATCTCAGTTATTTTTTTTTCAAAGATAGGGGAATTATTTTCAAATATAGTCAACTTACGTACCTTTACAAATTATTCCATCCCCATCAAACCCTTCTTTACAAGCACAGCTATAAGAACCGTCATTGTTGGTACAATCAGCGTTGTTATCACAAGGATTGGAATCCACAGAGCACTCGTCAATGTCTAAATGTGGTAGAAAAAAAATCCATTATTTGTTACACAACTTAGAGTACACTTCGTCTTATTTTTAACGATCTCCGCGGCCCATACCTTCGCAAACAGTGCCATTTCCAGTAAATCCTTGTTTACAAGTGCACGTGAAAGAACCTTCGTTGTTAGTGCAATCAGCGTTCTCGTCACAAGGACTGGGATTGGCGGAGCACTCATCGATATCGGATTTCAAAGACAATATAATCGATAAATTAAAATCTAAGAACAATTGATCTCAGCTGTTGGTGTGTTTGTTTTAACTTTGACACAAAATAGGATAATCTAGCATAGAAAAGCAATCAACGTGATGCCCAGTTTATTTATTTAGTTAATCGCTTCGCTCATAAGAATGATCATGGCAAGGAACAAGCTCCAGAGATATTTGAGGGTCTGGATGGGAAGCAGTAATACAGACGCCTAATGGCCCACTAAGAATAATAATAAATTTAAGTGAAGTACAGTTCCACTGCAATCTTAGTACTGTTTTTGGCTAAGGTGTAAAGGTGTTTTAACAAACCATCACAAAGCGACCCATCTCCGGTGAATCCTTGTTTACAAGTACAGCTGTAAGAACCATCGCTGTTGATGCAATCAGCATTTTCATCACACGGGCTGGAATCGGCGGAACATTCGTCTATATCTGATGTCAAAGGAACAAAATAAAATGTTAAGTTTGTAGTAACGGTTACTATTTTGCAATTGTTTTTAAAACAAACTCTTAAGAGATGTTGCGAGGATTAGCATAAGTAGCTGTGTACGTTTCTGGTGTGCGGTCACTAAACTAAGAGGAAACACTAAAGCCCCACCCCCCCCCCCCCCCCCCCTCGTGTTACACACTCCTCGCGGCCCGGGAAAGGGGCGGGGGGGGGGGGGGGGGCGCACCAGGATTCGCTCAAGT
>Ga0126338_10000162_pt1 | contig 28161 bp, 6 predicted proteins | sample OrbCmetagenome_2_FD_92529 | JGI IMG/M metagenome (GOLD analysis project Ga0126338, IMG submission 92529) | Coral microbial communities from Petempiche,Puerto Morelos, Mexico - Orbicella C C metagenome | ecosystem: Host-associated > Invertebrates > Cnidaria > Coral | place: Petempiche,Puerto... | reverse complement strand
AAAGTGAGAGTAAACACCACCACCACCCCTCTTCCCCGGAAAAAAATCAAAAGGCATTAGGGACATGGGATTATGGGACAATGCACACACATCAAGTTAGATCAGTTAATATGTAGGTAGCCATCAAGACCAACTGATGAGGATCATCCATTTGACCTGAGGAGGAGGATGGGTAGTCAGGCAGTTAGAAAGATAGCTTTTGAGTCACAGGCAGTGGGGAGGGTTTTCCCACTATGGCAGTGGTGACACTTAGACATGTACAGTAATGTCTCTCTGTCAATGCTGCCTTGCAGGGGAAATCTCCCCAAGGAAGGCCTCCAATGCATGTTGTGGGTCTTCATAGCATAGACCGTCTACAAATTGTAGGCGCAGGTAGACTTCACATCAGCTACAACCTATGGTTATTGGAAGAGAGAGAGAGGACTGACAATGGCCAGAAGACAGAAGTCCCCTTGGCACTGCTATGGCACTAAACAGGTTGAAGAAGATCATCACATGATAGGCAGTTTTAGTAGTTAGCGTGGGTAGATAGGAAGCTGCCAATGTGGTGATGAAAGGCAGATAGGCAGATCGAGACAAGAGTGCTAGTAGGCTAAAATAAGTAGATAGGCACTGTAATTTGTAGTAAGATAACAAACAGGACCTGACATTGGATGAAGATCAAGTGGAGGAGTGGAGCATCTGTGCAAGGATGAAAAAGGACAGCACTGAATCCATGCCAATATGTTATTCTGGCCTTCTTTGCATGGGATATGAAAGTTTCAACAAGCACTGCTATTAAAGCTTCAAGATGTGCATGACTTTTGGTCCGTTTACCCCATGGCTGCTGCAGCCAACATATACAATGAAAGCAATCCAGACATACATCAGCATACTTCAGATGAAGTAAACTCTAATGTCTCTCCATACCTGTCAGTCCTAGAGCTAGGATTAAGAAGAAAGGAGCATTACAACCAGGTAGATAGAGTATGATCTGAAGGAAACATTCAGCAAAGAACAAACAGGATGGCTCTGTATGGGGATAGTGGAAAACCTGCCCTGAAGTGGCAAAGGATGGCAATGAATGGTGAAAGATTACTCTGGCCAATGTACCTGGCATACACAAACACCTCAACAAGCAATACAGTTGAAGATTTTCATCATCAACAAAAAGTGGTTCATATGAAAACAAGGACTTAGTCCACACTTACAAGTCAGTCTTTTCAAGTCACAAGCCTTGCTCCCAGTTAATACTTACAGTTTCTGCTTCTTTTCTCTCTTCTTCCTCTCTTGTCCCTCCCTGGGTGGACATGGTTGGCTTTCTTCCATTCTACTACTAGTCACCCAATGGCAGTGTTCGGCAATATACCTGATGTAATGTTTCTCTATATTATCCAAAATTTAATATGGATTGGAAAAGACATGGACAGATCAAGTATGCACCTGAAAAGTAGTATAAATGTTGAGACAAAGGAGAATTAGGAAACTGAAAGAATGACCCTCTGTTTGTGCTATTCAGTTATTCCCTTATAGTGCAAATGGAAGTTGTACTCTGTGACACCATTCCTTTCTCAGTCTAGGTACTTCTGCAGCATTTCGCCAACAGTTCTGGACAAAGACACCACAAAATGGCTTTATTGAAGATTTGCTTTTCAAGGACACCAGAATGATAACCTACAAGTAAATACTATTAGGCTGAGTGGCTTACCTGAAAATATGTGACAGCACCCTTGCTACAGACAGTTGGTGCCCCTTAGTCATCCTACACTTTAGAACATTACGAGTAGAGCAAAATAAATCTGCAGCCAGCTCAGCAGGTTACTTAGAATGATCAGCATGAAGCTGGTCTGGTCTGGCTAGGTCCACTACCACTCCTCTGACCATTGATGAACCCATGCTCATTATTTTATGAAACAATCTTCCTCAGCACCTCAGACAGGACATTAGTTGACAGTTCTCTTGGACCTACTTGTCAGACCTTTCTCTCTCCAGTACTATTCTTGATCATTCCTAGTTTTCAATACCACACTGTGGATATGACTGATAGGTGTTTGCACTTTTGCAGAGAACCAGATATTTACAATGTGATCTTCTACAATCTACCTTGCTTGTTTAAAGCAAGTGGACTTGAACTATTTCAAAAATAGAGGGTTGATAGAGTTCTTTAACAAGAAGATTTAATTATAACTGGACACCTTCGTGGCTGACAGTAATTGTCTTTTGGACGACATCACGATGACTCAACAGATGATTTTTCTTGTAAAGCAGAGTGATACTAGTTTGCTTCAATTGTAAGGATAGGAAGGTGATTTCCTACACTCGGAACATTCAGCCTAAGCCTGCTTTGTCAAGCTCTTATAAATTGGTGTCATTGATGATGGCCTTCTTCCGTAAACAGGTCAGTCGATGTCTTTTTAGCATTTCAGATACCAGCTGGCTTTTTTAGAGCCTCCTTGTTGAGTACCAGCCACCTTGTCACTAATACATGTGGCTCAGTCTGTGCTTTCTGCTGCCATCTGCAAATTTGCGGCCTCTGCCTTTCTTACAAGGTTCTCAACCAGCTTTGTTTTGTAACTGACAAGGTTGTGTACACAAACCTTGTCTGGAAAAAGACTTCAAGTGTATTAATGACCCAAGTGGCCCATCAGGATGGTGCTTATCTCCAGTTTCTGTAGCATGAAGCAACTAGAAGTATTTCTTCTTCCCCCTGGATGGGATGCTAGTCCATCGTAGGGTTACCCCCAGCATTATTTGCTGGTACCCTAATATACAACAGGGTAGAGAGAGGCACTGTGAGATTAACGTGTCTTGCCCAAGAACACAAGACAATGTCTCCAGCTGGGACTCGGGGTGATCGCTCATCTACACAGAGCTTTGGCTGAATCTAAAATGGTACAATGTCATCAAGACCTTTTACAATCTATGAGCAAGTAACTACACTTGTATTAAACCAGACAGCCAAAGATGACCGGAGTGAAACACTATCAAACAAAGGCAGAAAGTAAATGACCAGGTGATAGCAGCCTTGACCATGTTCTGCATTGTTATACAAGACTAGTGCCTTAACAGTACATACTTGACCTTCACCATAGCAAAGCAACTCAGGGATATTTACTGTCTTGTATTATCCACACTGTAGCTGGTCTTCCAAATCCTACAGAAACTGCCATTCTCTTATGCAAATTTATCAAAGAACAAGTCTATTTTTCCCATTTGATAAGGAGATGTTCAATGTGGGCATTACCCCACTTGTTAGGGTAATTTCATGAAATCTTGTCCCTGGGTGAAACAATACCTCTGAGTGGGTTATTCAAACCAGAAACACCCTTCAATCCTTTCACCCTTTTGCTAATACTTAACCTTAATAATGCAACAGTCAAGACTTTTCCATTACTAGCTTAGTTATCTCCCTCTTCAGCATTCCATTCAATGTAGAAGATATACATTAGCCTCTTCAGGACGACTTTACCGAACATTTTGTCCTGTTAGAATAACAAACTTATAACCTGCTAAATGTGGTTGCAGCGAGCCAGTGTAACTTTCCTCACGAGTGATATAATGACACATTTGCTCCAGTCACTCTTTATCCCTTTAATACACATGCATCTCTACAGCCATCTCAAAGGAATATGTCACATCATGCAACTGGATCTTGTGCAAGTGCTTTGACATTCTGAAGACTATTGGAATACTTCTGAGGATCCCTTCCTTTGGAGGTGGGGTCAGGTGTCATCTCAACAACTTTAAAAGTGTACATTTTCAGCATCTCAGATATAATTAGCTGACAACTTCAAAGCCTACATGTTATTGATCGTCAAACATGTTCAGTTGTATGTCAGTCTAGTATTCTTTCTGTTCCCTCTCAGTTCTTAGTAACACACCTTGCTTGTCAAAAGTACTGTAGGTACACTGTACCTAAACTTTGTGCCAATAGCCACAAATTTTTCCTATGATCCTGTAGGCTGCAGCTCTCACCATTCTGCCAGTAAAATTTTCTGTGGCCCCTTACAGATGTTTCACTGAACTAGTGAGGATGTAACAGTAATGGCAAGCATCGTCTTCAAACCAAGGCCACTGGTTTTCAACAGAGGTTCTAGTCATATCCAAGGACTGGTGGAGCTCCTGTAGAAGAAGTCTTGGGTAAAATTGAATGTTAAAAGATCACCGAGACCTACCACACTGTAGTTTAGGAGGAACAAGCTGGGAAGAGCTCGAAACATGTGTGAATTCTAGAAAGACTGAACATGATGAAAATGTTGCAGCAGATCAGATCATCCTTGAGCATCTCTACTCTACTGTAAATATCTTGAGCATCAAGCTTTGGTCTAACCATGCAACAAAGTTATAGTGGTCACTACCCTCCTAACATGCCACGAAATGCTTCAAGAAATGTTTTATTTGTTAGTGATGAGAAGATGGCTTATTAGGATCTTATGCCACCTTTAAGGAAATCTTGTGAACCTCCCTACGTAGAAACAATATGCTTCAGGTGGAAAATCCACATAGTCATCCTTCAAGTTATTTAGCCTTATCATGATGCTGTCGGTTATCTGGTCCTAACAGCATTTTAACTTACAAAGCTCCATTCTCACCTTATGTGTGTAGTGTATGCCACTACTCAATCTGGAAACTATTGTACTAGTCAAGAAATGTTTAAACGTGGGCTACCTGGAAACAACTGGCCATTGAACCACAGGGCCACTGTGTGGAACATCACAAAAATGGCCAACTTTGCACTGGTTAAATGCTACCATGCTTGTGTTTTCTTGGCCTCTACACACAGCATTCCAGCTCTCAACAACTTCAAAACACCTTCTAATTTCAGAGATGGGAGGCAGATATTTTTCAGATGTGGTCTTGCTACAGAACTTAATATGCATATTTCTGCTCACAGTCAGCATCATTGGAAAACTAGTGTGGATTACAGTCATCATCATCTTATTTAAGTAGAACAAGACGGTGATCTACCTCTCAATGGTTTTCGCTCAACGGTGAATTCTCAACACCTCTTAATTTCAAAGAAGACTGCGATTCTCTTAATTTCTTGGTCATCATTTTTGACCAAGAACAAAACTCTTTCCCAGCCTGCATTTTTGATGAGCCAAATTGACTCATCATCATTATCATCATCTCCTCTTCTGTAGCACCAACAGGTGTATATGAAGTGCAAATTGAGTCCACCATCACTAAATGATGTCAAGGATTATTCTGGTAAACACTTTTCAGCTGTCTATCTGGTAACCTGTAAATGTCTGTAAATGCTATACAGCCCTTAAAATCATAAAGCAAATTATAGTCTTTGGCTTAGTACTTGAACACAACTTGTTCCTGTTTTTGTGAGATATTCACTTTTCATGGGGTGAGGTTTTTAGCCTTGTGCCTAACCCAATGGACTGTCCAGCAAGGATAAACATCCCAACACTGGAAGTCTCTCTGAATTGTTGAGCCTCGTAAGTCATCCAACCACATCAGGATAAAATTTTTAATGTGTATCTAAAAGGATGGAACATAGCTGGACAAAACCACTGGATAAAAGTGAGATGCGAATTACTATGAATTATGGCAACCTCTTTTAATCTAGGTCTACCTGGTGACCTGTGAATGGCTAGAAAATATACACAGCCCTTAAAATCAAGAGACAAAAAACAGTCTTTCACTTAGTGCTTAAACACTGCTTGTTCCTGTTTCCACGAGATGTTCACTTGTCATGGGGTGAGGATAAGAGTAAGATGTGATCTCAGAGTCTGTACATGTACCTCTTGGTTGCTCCACTTGGATGCCTGTCATGTCAATGAAGCAATTCTCTAGCAACAGTAGTGCTGAAACAGCAGTATCCTTTGCATTGAAGGACTAAGAAATGATAGACAGTATAAAAGATACCTACAACCTGAAAGACCAAGACATTATAGACAATGAAGGATATTTCTACAACCTGGACCAAGCAATGACAGACGATATAGGAGTTTTCTACAACCTGGCATGGGGTATGTGGATACAAAGTATGTTACATTGCAATGCAAGATAACATCAGTTCTCAATCTTCACTTCATAAGTCTAAATTATAAGTCAGATGACCTCTATTGGTAAGACTTGATTCATCATGTCCAAGAAATCAAAGGAAAAAAACTAGTAGAAAGTGAGGTTTGAAATAACTGGTGTTGTCTTTCAGTGCAATATGGCATACAATTGCTTTTAATTAGCTAACAATAATTAATGTCCGGCTTTAACTTTGGTTTTCCGGCAGTTCGGCATAAGTTCGATTCTCCACGCTTTTCTTTCGATGCATATTCCGTCACAAACATGTCAAGGCTTGGTATCGGTATTGACTCGTTACCAAGCCAAAGCTTACCAACAAATGAGAATCATCCAGGAGGCCCTGGGTGTTCCAAATCAAGTGTCAACTGACACTGGGACATTCTTGGCTTTTGCTGGATGCTAAATTATTCAGCTTAAGGAGCGCACCCCCTCATGGATTAATTTATTAGGTCCTGTGGATTTTTTGCATTGTAAAAGTTAATAATGACAATTGTAAAAAGCATAGCTGTCAACATAGCTTGTGGACGCTGCTCATTTTTGGGAGCACACAGAATGGAGAAGACAGCAAGACAGAGTGAAGAGAATAAATATTATTGTAACTAACTTAAGTTAAATATAATACATATTGCTAAATAATATTGACAATAAAACTAAACAAAATGGTGTCAGTATGCTTTGTTCTAAGACTTAAGTTTCTAAAGATATTATCTAGTAGCAAACTGTAACCAATAAAACATATATGATCTTTTTGCCCACTTTCGGGGGCGATTTTTTTTCTGAAAGCGTCCATTTTCGGGGACGTGGAAAAATGAGGTGAAAAGAAGACCTTTCACTTTCAAGTCATCTGATTTTTGCTGGTGTGTTTTATTTTCGTTCATTTATAGGGGTCTTCACTTGGGACAATGAACATCATTGACCTGAGTGAAGGGATCAAGACAGTTGGATCAACTTATCACAAAGGTAAGCTATATATAAATGTTGGCATCTCATTTTACTGCACTTACTTGTACTGTGCTTTAGTTACCAATAGAGCGACACTCTTAGCGCAATGTCAAACAATGAAAACATCAAGCACAGAGAGAGCAGTACAAGAAAGTCATGCACAACCTTACAGAAACCTTTACACTGCTACTGGTGGAACAAGATTGGAGAATTATCAGCTTTCATGTACCCTTGAAACAACTGGAATGAACTACCACAAGAACAAGGCAGTCTTGAGAAGGGAAGATATTACAAGGTTGCAAGGTATGACGAGTGAATTGACAGAATTCTAGTAGACATTGTCCTGATGTACAACCAAATTTTCATGATATAGTTTAGTAAACCATAGAGTTTTGAGGGAGCAAAGAACTTTATTCGTGGAGACATGTCTTGTTTTATACCACCAAATTCTCAGAACACACTTTCAAATGGAAGTATTACAGAGACTGTAGGTGTGGAATTAAGCAAGACTTGACTGGTGTTTTTTTTTTCACTCCTTGAAAATTAAAGTTTCTAACCTCAATCTTGAGCAGCTTTGTCTTCAAGTGACTCAGCAGGATGTTCCAGCCACAGTTTGAGAAACACTATTCAATGCTGTCAAGCCATTGTTGTTATCACACTGTACTTGGAAACAAGGGTAGGTTATTGTAACAGATAACAGCATCCATCTGAGAAAAACGTAAAATTTAGAAGTGCTTGCTAATTTGCTGTATTTCTAAACAAGGTAGGAAGTTTTGATACATTCACTTTGCCATAATTCGGAAACTTTTTTTGGTACTACAATAAAACTTCCATTAAATAAAACTTCCATTTTAGGATGATAATCAGTATGAAATCAAAAGGCTGTAGGTAATATTGTTTTGGTCAGTACCAACAAATTTGTGCAGCCTACATTTAAGGAATCAGTCTGGAGAGGGAAAGGATTCTACCTCTATGACAAATACATTTAAGCTAAACACCACATTCTCACTGCTTCTAACAACAGGCTAGCTCCAGAGGAGGAGGATTCTAAAGCATAATTCAAAAGAAATTTGATTGTCTTGGTGTACCACAAAATTTTTAGAACTTGTATTAGTCTTGACTAGCAAATATAACAGAAACTAAGGAAGATTGAAGATTTAACTCAGGCTTACACTTACCAGTAACTACTAACTTACATCATGAGGAGCTCTGGAAGCTCTGTTCATCGGAACGAAGTTCCAGTGACAAGAGAAAGCTTTAAGTACCTTGCTGGTGCTCAGTTAGTCCAAGTCTACTTATGTGGAGATGAAGGTTAGTTTAAGGTTGCTGAAGACTCCATGACACAAATGTGCTGTTAGAAACCAGGAAGGGTCCTCCTAATTGACAACAACATCTACCTGATTGAAAGAGAAGTATATCGTTAATACACAGTAGCAATTACAATAAATAAGGATTGCCATCTTACAATATCCACGGATGACAATTTAAGCGGTAAGAAAAACAGGATACCAGGAGATGTTGTCTTGATGTGCCACCAAATTTTCAAAACTCACAGCAATACAGCAAACAATAATTTTAATGGAGAAATACTAGCATGATTACAAGGGATATATCGTCTTGATCTACCAACCCTCATCTTAAATTCTCAAAGTTTATGGCAGTATAGAAATCAATATAAAGAAAATCTATGATTATAGCTTTGTTGTTAGAATACATTGTCTTGATTCTTTACCAGATTCTCACACCTCATGTTATAATAGCAAACATCGCAGATGGGAAAACTAAATTCAGGTTTGATTAATATCTTACATGACTCCTGTGATCTATTTTGTAATTATTCTTTATTGTTTATTTACACATGACCCCACAAGCTGCAAGCTTAATTACTTATCGTGTTTAAATAACGGTTATTTACTTATTTACTTACTTACTTAGCTTCCAAAAAATATTCCTCTCTCTTGAGCAGCTTTGAGTGGATCAGCAGGATGAATCATGTTTAAGCTTCAGGAACATAAGTCAGCCTTCCTTGTTGGTGTCCAACTGTTATTTAAATTGCCACCAGTGGACCTGAAAATGAGGACAGCTTCTTGTATTAGTAAGAGATGACAGCATCCACCTGAGAGAAAGAAAATGCTGAGTTGAGTTTCTCTGTAGCTGCTACACCCCTTTATAACAGCAGTCATCCAACAAGAGGTGTGAAATTTCAGTGCCAAAACTGATTGTGATTTCTGATACTGTTTCAGTATTCATTACCCATAGTTAAGTCCTGATATATATATTGAGGCAAAAGTCTTAGTTATCAGAGGGAAAAACATGATTGTGGAAGATATTGTCTTAACATACAGTACCACCAAATTTTCAAAATTTACAACTAGCGTGTAGTACTGCAGTTACTATGGAGAAAGAACAAGATTGATCAACCAATTCTCAATAAGTTGCATCAGTATAGAAATAAATACAAACATGGATGAGATATTATCACGATGTACCACAACATTCTCAGAGCATATAGATGACAATGACAAATATTACAGAAAGGAGGATTAAAATAAGATTTACATTTATTCTTAATTAACCTTTCTAAAAGTTGCTAAATATTAAAAATAATTCTGTCTTGAGCAGTTATGTGTTACAGTGAACTGGCAGCATATTCCAGTCATATTTCAACTGCAGTGACAGTTTGAGAACATCCCAGGATACCAGCTTTTCTTGTAAGAGTTCAGCCGTCTTACTGTCAAAGTAGCTGGAATGCCAACTTGGGCGTCCTTAAGTGTGGAGGTTGAATCCAACCAAGGGGAAGAGAAACATTGAGAGGTGGTCTATTGTAGAGCTCCATTAATAGCTGCATTGAACCTTGAACAGTCATCTTTCTGTAAGAGGTGAGGAATTTCAATGCATTAATTCTTAGTCCTACAACTATTGCTAGTAGTGTTACATTGTCCATCCAGCTTGCATATTGTAACGACAATACGATTTAGTGGAAATCGTGCCATAATTACCTCTCTGGACTATTTGGTATGTAATATGAGTTTAGGTATGGTCATGATAAACTGCCAAATTATCAGATCTTGATACCAGAGCAATCAATACAAATGGATACGATTATTCATTATTCTGGCCCGAGATATTGTTTGATATGACAAGAAATTCTAAGAACTGCCAGTCATTATAGACAGGAGGAAAAAAAAAAACAGTAATAATCTCTGTTTAGAACACCAGTAAATTCACTGGTCAGGCAGGTTTGCTTTGTTTCAACATGTCTAAAATTTACTAAATGCATTCCTCTGTCTTAAACAGATTAAAGCAAGGATGCTCTAGCTATGGGACCACTCCAGAGAAAAACAAGTTCAATTGAACCACTACATATTTGCCAAAAACCCTTGGATTCCGTCAGCTTCAAAAATACATTCTCAAGGTAAGCCTCGTTACATTTACAACTGAAAATTTCATTAAAAAATACAACTTATAGTGTTTTTTATTTTGTTATTGCATATTCAAGACTTTGCAAATGCAAAGATTACAATAACTAATTAATGTTTGGCTTATGCTGTTGCCATGGCAACATTTGTATGAGTCATGATTTTTCATCACCCTTATTCACTATACTTTCATTACCACTGTAATTTTTACCTGAAGTCTACTTCACTTTTCAGTAACATTATTCCTTCTGAAATTTTTCATTTTCATTCATTTTCCTCCATTTCTTCAGCATCAATTCTCTAAACCAAGAATCCACTGCAGTGAACATTTGTCAAACTTCAACCCAGATCAGCCCGACTCTGCTCAGTTATTCAGCCTCATCGAAGCAAGACAAGATTCTGATGAGTGAGACATTGCTGGTGGTTAGTTAAATTGTGGGCTGGGAGGGGAGGGTAAATAGAGCTCTGGATGAACCTCACAAAGCAAACAAACACACACTTTCGGCCAGAAGTCCATGTACTTCTGATTCGGTTTAACTTAATGTAGATAATTTAGATAAGTTTACTAATGGGCCCTTGTGGATGGGGTGGTTCCTCCCTATTGCCTTTAAATTCATTTGGGTTTCTTTGCAGGTTATTCGGCCAGTGATTTGCATTCAGGTTTTTTTATTTTTCTCCGGCTTACTTTCGACTTCACTTCACTTCAATTCACTTCACTTCACTCCGGCTTTTTTTAAATTCACTGTGGCATGCTTCAACTTCTTTCCGGCTTCAATTGGCCTTCACTATGGTTTACTGTTGACTTCACTCTGGCTTCAATTTGACTTCGTGTTGGAGACATTTTGTCATCTATGTTGCATTCCGAATTCCTCCCTGCTCAGTTGCGCCTAGGCCAATTTATTCTATTACATTTCACTTGACAGACTATGTGCTGATAAGTGAGATTCTCTCAGTAAGGTTCAACCAGACATACAATGTAAGTTTAGAACTTATGATTTAGGATACTAAAAACTTAGTTTAGGGTTACAGGTAGTTAAGAAAATACATAGATCAGTTGTCAGGACTCTAGGTACTTGCCCTAATGCCTTTCATTGCTGTGAGGTTTTGACTCTTTGAAAAAGTTTAAAATATGGGCCGGTTTATTTGCAATATGATTCATTCATGTAGTACTTTATCTTTTTCGTTAGCATTCAAGAACTCTATAAATAAGAGTAAACCCTCCCAAAAATTGAGAGGCATCAGGGGCATGGGATTATGGGACAATGCACACACATCAGGTTAGATTGGTTATGTAGGCAGCCTTTGAGACCAGCTGACCAGGATCATCAAACCAACCAAAGGAGGAGAATAGACAGTCAGGCAGTTAGCAAAAATAAATGATGAGTTGCAGGTAGTGGGGAGGATTTTCTCACTGTGGCAGTGCTGACATTTAGACATCTGACATGTACATCTGTCTCCTTGTCAACGCTGCCCTGTGGGAGGAATCTCCCCAAAGAAGGCCTACAATGCATGTTGTGGGTCTTCATAGCATAGACCGTCTACAAATTGTAGGCGTAGGTAGACTTCACATTGGCAACGACCTATGGATACTGGAAAAGTGAACGAAGAGGACCAACAATGGCCACAAGACAGAAGTCCCCTTGGTACTACTATGGCGCTAAACAGGTTGAAAAAGATCGTCACATGATAGGCAGTTTTAGTAGTTAGTGTGGGTAGATAGGAAGCTACCAATGTGGTGATGAAAGAGGATAAATCCAGGATCAAGATAAGACAAATATTTTGTACTTTGTTCTCATGCTAGCATCATAAGGAAAATTACCTATTACTACTGATAGGCAGATCAAGACAAGAATGTTAGTAGGCTCATGTAGGTAAACAGGCAGTTTAATTTGTCGTAAGATAACAAACAGGACCTGGCATTGGATGGAAATCAAGTGGAGCATCTGTGCAAGAGTGAAACTGGAGAGGACTAAATTCATGGCAATACATCATTCTGGCCTTCTTTGCATGGGATATGAAAGTTTCAACAAGCACTGCTATTGAAGCTTCAAGATGTGCATGACTTCTGCAGTTTACCCCATGGAGCATAGGCTGCTGCAGCCAACACATACCACAGAAGCAATTCAGACATACATCAGCATGCTTCAGATGAAGTTAACTCTCAGGTCTCTCCATAATGGTCAGTCACACAGCTAAGATTACGAAGAAAGGAGCAGTAAAACCAGGTAGGTAGAGCGTAATCTGAAGGAAACATTCAGCAAAGAAAAAACAGGATCCCTTTGGATGGAGATAGTGGAGAGCCTGCACTGAAGTGGTGAGGGATGGCGATGAATGGTTAAAGATTACTCCGGGTAATGTGTACCTGGCATACATGACCTCAACAAGCAATTCGGTTGAAGATTTTTGTCATCATCAACAAGTGGTTCACATGAAAAGACAGACTAAGTCCACACTCATCAGTCCTATCAAGTCACAAGTCTTGCTCTCAGTTCATACATACAGAGCTTCTGTTTTTCTTTTATCTCTTCTTCCTCTCTTGTCCTCCACTAGGTAGAGATGGGTTGGCTTTCTCCCCTTTTACTACTAGTCATCCAATGGCAATGTTTGACAGTAAAACTAATGTCATTTTTCTCTGTATTACCCAAGATTCTAGAAGTCAGGGACAGATGAAGCATTCACCTGAAGAGTAATATCAGCCTGGAGAAAATGAAGAATGTGGAAACTGATAAAATTGACCCTCTGTCCATCATAATTATCCTATTAAGTTGCTTTTTCAGTCCTAGTACTCCTCCTGCAGCATTTTGTCAACAGCTCTGAATAAAGACACCTCAAAATGGTTTCATTGAAGATTCGCCTTACAAGGATAACAGAATGATTACATACCAGTTACTGACAGCCTGAGGTGGCTTACCTGAAAGTAAGTGTAACAGCACCCTTACCTATAGACAGCTGGTGACTGTTGGTGTTTTGAACCCCCAAAATGGCTGACTTTTCCCTTAGTCAACATTAGTGGATGCCCTTAGTGAATTTCTTCATCTGCTACACCTCCCCAATACTTGATGATAGACTCTTCACACTGACTTGACAAAGGAGTTTGCTTTAATCTCAAGGATAGGAAGATGATTTCCTACGATCAGATCATTCAGCCTTAGTCAGATGTAACTGGAGTTCTTGTAAATTGGTTTCACTGATGATGGCAGGCTTACTCCAAGGTCTCTTCTTTTGTAAAACAGGAGAATTATTTGATGTCTTTCTAGCATCTCAGATATCAGCTGCCTCTTTTACAGCCTCCTTGATGAGTACCTGCCACCTTACCGCTTATACACATAGGTGTCTGCTTTCTGCTGGAATTTGCCCATATTTGTGCAGCCTCTGTCTTACAAGTTTCTCAACAGGCTTTATTGACTAGGTTGTGTAAGTAAGTCTGCATACCAGTCAAGTGTGTCATCAGGCTGGCACTTATCTCCAGTTTCTGTAGCATGAAGCGACTGGGAGTATTTCTACTCCCCCTGGATGGGAAACTAGTCCATTACAGGGTTACTAGCAGCATTAAATTTGCCGGTACCCATTTATACACCTGGGTGGAAAGAAACACTGTGAGAGTAAAGTGTCTTGCCCAAGAACACAACACAATGTCCCTGGCAAGAGCTTGAATCTGGACTGCTTAATCTGGAGGTGAGCTCATTAACCATCAAACCACCACCATCAGACCTCACTATTAATCTCACTAAAACATTGAAAGGACTGTACAGATCGGAGCTTGAAATTTCCCTATATACCAAGCAAAAGTAACCTGTTCTTGAAAGAGGATGAGTGGTACGATTCTCTATAAAGAGCTTTGGCTGAATATGAACCGGAACAATGTCATCAACACCTTCAATTCCATAATTGACTATAACTATACTCTTGAATTAAGCTAGACAACCCATGAAGAATGGTGTGAGACACTATCCAATGAAGGAAGAAAGTAAATGACAACATGATAGGAGCCTGGAACATGGTCTGCATTGTTAGACAAAATTAGTGGCTCAACAGTAAATACCTGACATTCAACATGGCAAAGCAACTCAGGGGCAATCTTTGTTTTGTACTATCGACATTGTAGCTGATCTTCCAAATCCTACAGCAACTCCTATTCTCTCGTGCAAATCTATCAAAGAACAAGTACATTTTTCCCATTTGATACGAAGATGTTCAATGTGGGCATTACCCCACTTGTCAGGGTAGTTTCACAAAATCCTGTACATGTCCCTGGGTGAAACAATACCTCTTTAAGTGTGTTATTCACAACAGGATTATCCTTCAATCCAGTCACCCTTGTTCTTATACTATCAAATGGTAACCTTAAAAATGTCAGCTGAGGCTTTCCCATTACCAGATTGGTTATCTCTTTCAGCACTTCAGATGATATAGAACATATAATAATTATAGACTCTTCAGGATGACTTCACAGAAGATTTTGTCCAGTAAGGATAACAAGCTAATACCCTGCTTGTTGATGGACACCTAAGTAACTTTCTTCAGAATAATTGATGTAGACATGTTTACCTCAGTCGGTCTATTGCTTTAATACACATGCATCTCTGCAACCATCTCCATGGATCACACATCACTCAACTGGATCCTGTGCAGGTGCTTTGGCACTCTGAAGACTATTGGAATACTTCTGAGGATCCGATCCCTTCTGTTGGAGGTGGGGTCAAGAGTAATGTCAACAACTTCAAAAGTGTACTTTTTCCGCATCGCTGATGTCACCTAACAACTTCAAAGTGTACTTGTTAATCATTTATCAACATGTTCATTCCCGTATTCTTCCTGCTCCCTCTCAATTCTCACTATAGTAACACACCTTGCTTGTCAAAAGTGGGTGCCTGCAGTGCTTCATGCCAGTGTCCACAAAGTTATCCAATGATCTTGTAGGTTGCAGCTTACTCCTATGCCTGTGGAATCTCCTATGTCCCTCAGATGTTTCACTGAACATTGATGATGTAACCATTTTTGTAATTGTGAGCATTGTCTTCAAACTAAGGACACTGGTTTTTCAACAGAGGATGTATATCATAGGACTGTTGCAGCTCCTGTAGAAGAAGTCTTGGATGAAAGTGAATGTTACAAGATGAAGATAAAAGTGAATGTTACAAGATCATATTAAGACCTACCACATATGGAATTTAGGAGGACCCTGTGAAAAATGGAGTTGCACACACCCCAAAATACTAAATATGAAAAGCCAGGAAGAGCTTCAAAAACTTGCCTGAATTCTAGAAATACTGAATGTGATCAAAATTATTCAGCAGATTGCATCATCGTTGAACATCTCTACTCTCTTATAAACATCATGAGCATCAAGTTTTGGTTTAAATATGTAACAAATAAAGTGATCGTGATCACTTCTAACAGAGGCTGCCCTCCTAACATGCCATGAAATCTTTCAAGAGACATTTTATTTCTCAGTGATGAGAAGATGGCTTATTAGGATCTTATGCCACCTGTCAGAAAATCTTATGTACCTTCCCTGTGTAGAAACAATATGCTTCGGGTGACTACCCCACATACTCATCCTTCACTATCATCATTTATACTGTACTAGTCATTTTGCCAATTGCCTCATCCCTGTGACTCTTTCCTTACCCAGATCATCTTTTATCTGGTCCTAACAACAATTTAACTTACAAACTACACTGTCACCTTATGTGTGAAGTAGACGCCACTACTCAATCTGAAAATGTTTATAATTATATGGGCTACCTGCGAACAATCAGCCATTGAAACACAGGACCATTGTGGAACATCACAAAAATTCCCAACTTTGTGCTTGTTAAATCTTAACTCGATTATATTTTCCTGGCCTTTACACAGAGCATTTCAGATTTCAACGACTTGAGCACACCTGCGAATTCCAGTGACGGGAGGTAGATATTTTTTCTTAATGTGGTCTTGCTATGGAACTTAATATGTATCTTTCTGCACACAGTCAGCATCATTGGAAAACTAGTCTGGATCACAGTCATCATCATCTTCATTTAGTAGAACAAGATGGTGATTTAATTCTCACTGGTGTTCACTCAAGGATGAATTTCTCAACACCTTTTTCAAAGGTGACCACGATTCTGTTCACTAATTTCTTGGACATCAGTTTTGACCAAGAAGAAATCTATTTCCCAGCTTGTGTTTTAAATGAGCCAAATTGACCCATCATCACTATCATCATCTCCTCTTATGTAGCACCAACAGGTGTATATAAGGTGCATAAGGTGCATATGGTGCAAATTGACTCCACCATCACAAAATGATGTCAAGGAGTATTGTGGTAAACTTTTTTCAGCTGTCTACCTGGTGACCTGTGAAAGTCTGTAAATGCTATACAGCCCTCAAAATCAAAAAGCAAGTTATAGCCTTTGAACACAACTTTTTCCTGTTTCCATGAGATATTCACTGTTCATGGGGTGAAGATTTTAGCCTCGTGCCCAACACCAATGGACTATCCAGGAAGGTTAAAACATCCCAACAATGGAAGTCTCTCTGAATCATTGAGCCTTGTAAGTCATTCCACGAGATCAGGATACATGTGTATCTCAAAGGATGGAACATAACTGATAAACCACTGGATAAAAGTGAGATGTGAATAACTATGAATTACGGCAACCTCTTTTTATCTAGGTCTACTTGGTGACCAGTGAATGACTAGAAAATATACACAGCCCTTAAAATCAAGAGACAAAAAAAACAGTCTTTGACTTAGTGCGTGACCACTTCCACGAGATGTTCACTTTTCATGGGGTGAGGATAAGAGCGAGATGTGATCTCAGAGTCTGTACCTCTTGGTTGCTCCACTTGGATGCCTGTCATGTCAATGAAGCAATTCTCTAGCAACAGTTGTGCTGAAACAGCAGTATCCTTTGCATTGAAGGACTAAGAAATGATATACAGTATAAAAGATACCTACAGCCTGAAAGACCAAGACATTATAGACAACGGAGGATATTTCTACAACCTGAAGGACCAAGCAATGACAGACGATATAGGAGTTTTCTACAACCTGGCATGGGGTATGTGGATACAAAGTATGTTACATTGCAATGCAAGATAACATCAGTTCTCAATCTTCACTTCATATGTCTAAATTATAAGTCAGATGACCTCTATTGGCTGGACTTGATTTATCATGCCCAAGAAATCAAAGGAAAAAAAAAATAGTAGAAAGTGAGGTTTGAAATAGTTGGTGTTGTCTTTCAGTGCAATATAGCATACAGTTGCTTTTAATTAGCTAACAATAATTACAATAAATGTTTGGTTTGGCATCAATGTCCGGCTTTAAATTTGGTTTTCGAGCAGTTCGGCTTTAGTTCGATCCTTCATGCTTTTCTTTCGATACATATTCCAGCCACAAACATGTCAAGGCCTGGTATCAGTGCTGATTTGTTACCAGGCCAAAGCTTACAAACAAATGAGAACCATCCAGGAGGCCCTGGGTGTTCCAAATGAAGTGTCGACTGACACTGGTACACTCTTGGCTTTCTCTGGATACTAAATTATTCAGCTTAAGGAGCGCACCCCCTCATGGATTAATTTATTAGGTCCTGTGGATTTTTGCATTGTAAAAGTTAATAATAACAATTGTAAAAAGCATAGCTATCAACGTAGCGTGTGGATGCTGCTCATTTTCGGGAGCAAACAGAATGGAGAAGACAGCAAGAAAATGCGAAGAGAGTTAAAATATTGTAACTAACCTAATATTAATAATAATAATAATATATATTGCTATTTGATGTTTATGATAATAAATCTACAAAAATGGTGTGAGTCTGCTATTTTTTAACATTTCAGTTTCTAGCTAAAGGTATAAACTGGTAGCTAACAGTAAACAATGATAATAAATTAAAGTCTGTGATTTCTTTTTTCTGCCCACTTTCGGGGGCAAATGTTTCTGAGTGTCCATTTTCGGGGACATGAAAAATGTTGGAAAAGGAACACTGTTTATTAAATTCAAATCACCTGATGTTCGCAGGTGTGTTTTTTTTCATTCATTTATAGGGACCTTTACTTGGGTCAATGATGTTCATTGACCTGAGTGAAGGGATCAAGACATTTTGGATCACCTTATCATATAAAGGTAAGGCATAAATGTTGGCTATTCACATTTTCAACTTCTAACTTGTGCTGTGCTTTAGTTTCCACTAGAAAAATACTTTCAGTGCCATCTCAAATCATGTATTACTACTGAAAACAACCCCAGACAACAAAGCTTCAAGCACAGATAGAGCAGTTGAAAAACATCACGCACAACCTTACAGAAACGTTTACTCTGCTACTGCTGGAACAACATGAATAAAGAATAATCAGTCTTCACCTACATGTAACATGAACAACCACAACAACAAAGCAGTCCTGAGAAGACAAGTTATAAGGTATGAAGAGCAATGATAGTATTACAGGAGACATTGCCTTGATGTACAACCAAATTCTCATAACATACATTTAGTAAAACAGTCAGTTTTAAGAGGGCAAAGCACAGTATTAGTGGAGCTTACATGCCTCATTGCATCAGTGATGCACACTGGACATGAACATTGTTTTTAAGCAATAGTTTTTTCTTGCACCACCAAATTCCCAGAATATACTATAGTATTGCAATTATAACAGGGATTCTAGGTGTGGAATTTAGTTAATCTTGACTTGCTTTCTTTTAGTCCTTGAAATTAAAGGTTACTTACCTCCATCTTGAGTATAGCTTTGTCCGTAGGTGAATAAAAAGGATGTTCCAACAACAGGTTTGAGAAAACACAGTCATAATATCAACTGTCCTCACTGGTGTCCAGCTGCTGTTACTACCAGAGTGTACCTGGAAATGAGGGTAGGTTTCCCTAACAGAAATGAGTACGTGTGAACTAGAGGATAAAATTGAGAAGTTCCCTTCAAATTGCTGCATTTCTACAAGAGGTGAGGAGTTTCAGTACCAGAATGTTCATCTTGCTTTGCCAGACAGTGTTTATGACATTTTCAAGGACAGCAATCAGTATAAAATCAAAAGGTGTGCAAGCAATATTGTCTTGATCTACCACCAAATTCTCGGAGTCTACTTCCAATTCTGCCAAGTTCTGAGCACAGCTTATAATAGCAAGTCAATTTCAGAGATGCATGGTCAGTGTTATTTTAAAGGAATTACGTTGTCTTGGCCGTGCACCAACAAATTCTTGGAGCTCACAATACTCCAGGAAATATAGGCAAGATTACACTAGGCTTGTACTGTATTGTTACACGTACCAGAACTTACTAACATTTCCTATATATTGAAGAGCTCCGTGTTTGAGTGAATTTGACAGGAAGCAGTGTTAGGGACAGTTTGAGAAAGCTGCTATGTACCTGGCTGGTGTCCTGGTGTCATCATTCCTCAGTCCAAGAGTACTGATCAACGTGGAGATAACAGTTGGTTATCATCATCCTTGGACAATAAAAACAACACTGCTTATTCAGCAGCTGCTTTCTCAAAGGGGTGCGGAATTTTAATGTATTGATTCTGACAAGTTTCTGAAACTTGCTGTTCGTACATGTTTCCACACTGCATAGTCACATAGAACAATTACATTGTGAATGACCATCACTAATGAGGGAAACAAGCATGGTTTTACCTAGGGGATTTTGTGTCGACGTGTCACAAAATTATCAGAACATAACATTTCACACTATGGCAATCAGCATGGAGAATCATAAAAGTGTATCCAGACTATATATACATGTAAGTTTTGAGTCTTTTAAGTTAAGTCTCGACACGCAACCAAATTTTCACGATCCATACTCACTGATAACAATGTTTTCACCTAGTTTTCAAAATTGAAATACTTTTAATAAATTAAACTATTCCTTCATCTTGAGCAGTTTTGTGTCTGAGTAAATTGGCAGGATGTTCACATTTTAACTTTTTTTTGCTGCGATATTGTGGCCAGGTCCTCCTACTTGACAATGTCTGTCTGAGATGGCTCAACCTTTTATTAGATGCCCGACATGCAAATAATTTCACCTGTCTGTCACTTTTGATTTTGACTTTTGAAACTGCAGTTTCAGTATGCATAATCAATTATAGCTTAACAAGATAATGGGACAACACATTCTGAGAAGTGAGAGGAGTAAACATGATTCTGGGGAACATACTAGTTAACAAATTCTGAAACATAATTCAACTAAGTGATGCTTGAATTGTTTTTACCTTTTAAATGTTTTCTAAAATATTTCTCCACCTTAGGCAGCTTTGTTTTTCTGACAAATGAACTGACAGGATGTTCCAGTTGCATTTCAACATCAGCAACAGCTAGAGAAGACCATGTCATGACAACTTTCCCAACAGCGAACGTCCAACTGCCTTACTGTCAAAGGAGCTGAAATGCTGATTGGAAGGTCCTCAAATATGGAGGAAGTATGTACTTGAGAAGAAGTCATGGAAGTGCATGTACCCTCAAACAGTCATCTTTCTATAAGAGGTAAGGAAATTCCATGCATTAATTCATTGTCAGTAGTGTTACATTGTCTGTTGGCCAATGGACTGAGCTTTCAAATGACATTTTGAGAAATCAATACAAATGGGGACATGCATTAACCTGGGAGATAATCGTTGTCTTGATATGACAATAAACTCTGAGAATTGCCAGAGAGGAAGCAGCACAATAACACTCTCCCTATGGAACACCATTAAACTCACTGGTCAGACAGGTTAATTTGTTTTGTTTTTACATCTAAGTAAACACATTAAGCAGATTTGTGTTTAAGTGAACTAAGGCAGGATGCTTCAGCCATACATCCACTTCCTACAACACTTGAAAAGTAATAAATCAAACACAAAGGACCGTGTTTGACGACTTGATTTCCAAACACCAAGAAGAGAGTTGAAAATTTGATGCGTAGCAAAGTATTTTGACGAACTTCGAGGTGTTTGGAAATGTTGTCAAACACTGTCTCGAGTGTTTGATATGTCTTCTCAACCAAAACTTACAAAAACTTGTAAAAATCTTTGCTAATTAAGATCAGATATCCAAAGGCTGTCAGAGTCATGACTCCATAATGTCAACAGAACTGAGAGGAAAAGATAACTTCCAGGAGTGCTCAGTCACAGAGGCATTTAGGATGAATCTATCCTCTACATGACTTTAAAACAGGTATTTGGAATTGTTATGCATTGATTTTTAATTCTGGTGCTTTTTAATAGTAATGCCGTATTTCCAAAATTGCTATGTATACTGAATGGAATCTCACTTGAACTCAGGAACATAATTGTGAATTATCAGTACTAGTAGTTTCCCTAAAAAAATTCAAACCACAGAATAACAAATAGATTCTTTAGAATATTAACATCGCATTCAAATTACTGGTATATCAAAAGAGACCCATCGAATAATGTTTAACAAATGTCCACAACCATTTTTTTGCCTCTACATACCATGTATAAAAGAGCAAACAGATTTTTGAAGTCATGTATTTATTGTCATTTATTTCATGATTTTTCTCAAAATCATGTTTCAGGACTAACAGAAGCTGTTGCTGTCAAGTTGGACTGCCATTCCCATGTGGAAATCTTGTTAAAATTTTATATTAATTCTTAAAAACTCTTATCAGATCTTACAAGAATCTTATAAAACTTTATTTGTAAGAATCTTTCAAAACCTTGAAATGACCTTACAAATAAAGCTTTTATCACAGAAAAATTTAAAATTCAAGATTACAAGACCTTAAACTTACAGGATCTTGTAAGAATCTTGCATTTTATATGAAGCACTTTATAAGATCTTGTATGAATCTTTCAAAAATGTATAAGAATCTTAGAAGAACTTGAAAAACTCTTGTAAGAATCATACATGAACTTGAAAGAATTTTACAAAATCTTATAAGAATGTGACAATAAATAATTATTTTAAGGATGCTATTATAACATAATGAATTTTGAAGTCCAACTTAAAATAATATTAAATTAAAAGAAAAATATAAATTAACATTAAGATTTACCTTATATTAAATAATAATAATAATAATAATAATAATAACAATAATAATAATATCAAGAAAAAAACAAGATAAAATACCTAGTAAGTTATAAATTTCCACAAAGAATCTTAAAACAAGTCTCCTAAAAATTGAGACCTAAAACCTGCAAACAATCTTGTAAGAATCTTGTAAGATTATTCAAAGAGATTGAAAGATTTTAGATTTTTCACTAGGATTTATAAAATTCCTAACATGATTTCCACATGGATTTACACCTATAATGAAGACTAGTTCTAGCCCTCTCTCCGTCACACAATGTTATGCTCCCAGGAGCATAACATTGTGTGGCAGCAAGAACCAGAACTGGACTCTGTTACTTGAAGAAGGACAAGACAAAAAAGAAGAAGAAGCGTAAATCAAGCCTATACCACAAATGTCTACTTCACAAGGTAAGTGAAATCACATCACATCTATGGAGGGAGGGGGTAGCAACACCTCTTTTGTGCATAAATGTGACAACAGACCTATTATTAATAATATTGTTCACTTTCCTTTGCAGCCGCTCTGGTCAGAGTCATGTGACTCTGGCCTGAGCAGCTGTAAAGGAGTAATGTTTTAATTTTATTATGACTGTCAAAGACATCAAGAAATTAAAAACTAGTTAACGAGATGTTCATTCTTTGCATAAAAGAAAATATCAAAGTTGGTAGGTTAAGGTAAAGTTTGCATGTGAGCCAAATGGCCCATCAGGCTGGAGCTTATCTCGGTTTCTGTAACATGAAGTGACTAGGAGTATTCCTACTTCCCCATGGATGGGATGCTATTCCATGCTGGGTGACCCACACCAATAAGTTTACCCATACCCATTTACACACCTGGGTGAAGAGAGACACTGTGAGAGTAAAGTGTCTTGCCAGGGCTCGAACCTGGACTGCTCAATCCAGAGTTGAGCACACTAACCATGGGGTCACTGTGTCTCAAGAAGTTGAGCTATTATTAAAGTACACAGGTTTTTAAAATTTTAAGTTTCAGGATCAGAAAGATGAATTGAAATTGTACCCAGGATATTTGATGTTACATGTACATCTCCATCTGCCTAAAGAAGGAATACCTGAATTAACAAGAGAGCACTCTTGTTTTCTTAAAATAAAAATAATTACCTGTAGTAACCTTAAAGTATAATCTATTTTTTACCATAAATCTGAACAAAACTATAAGCTTAAGTGCAAGGCATATTCAGAAATATTTTCTTACTAATGCAAGAAAGTATTATGAAGTTCCAACTAAGTAGAAGAAACTAAACTTTTATTACAAGTTCGTTAATATGTTCCTTATTAGCAAATTAAATGAACAAGCCTAGCAAGTTAAAATAATGTCAAATTGACAGATGATTTTGACCCTTACATGATTGTACAGTGTTGTTCTTTTACAGTGTTTGCTGACATCTGTTGGTACTTGCCTTAAACATTATGCTTGGGGTCAAGAAGTTATGGTGGAAATGTAAGTTGTGAGAAGATAAATGACTGAAGAGGCAAAGAATAGTGCAAGACAGTTATTTGAGAAGCTGAAAATTACTATAATTATTTACTTTATCTTCTGAAATCAACCAGGTGACTGGCCTGGGGTATGGCAATCATACGCTTGTGGATAATGTTCTTCAAGCACTTAATCCTTTTGGTCAGCAAACGGAACACTTTACAGGTAAATAATTCAGTACAACCTGGTGAGGATGGCATTAAAGACCTCCCATTCTATTGAATATGAGTATTCATGAAAATCTTTTAAAGCCAGATTGATCTTATTATAACTGTGCATCTTTCTTAGGAAAAGAGACGATACAGTAAATTAATAACACTAAAATTCTCAGAGTCCAACAGTCATAGTGTGTGGTATACACAAGCATGGATCCATACCAGTGTCCACCATTTTAAAGATTATCAGTCAGATTTTTCAGAATGACTTAGCTTAGAAATACAGGAGAGGGGAGTAAAACATTTCCTGGGGAAGCATGACCTCAGACCCCTCTAGAAGACCTAGAGGCTTGCGCCTTTGGGGTTTGCTGTTTCAGAAACCATTTTATCCCAAATCTGTGCCTGATACAGTTAGGAGAATTTATATTTCCAGCTATTTAAAGCATTTTGACCTTCAGTGGTAATCTATTATAATAAGAATACTTCATATGTAAGGGAGCTGAATATAATGGAGTTTAACAGTCTTGACCATCTGCTAGAAAATAACATCTGCTGTTCTGTTAAACTGGACGTAAACTAATACCTCTAATGCTATTTTCTGTACTTGGTAGGATCAATTCCTGCAGCTAAGGATTCATCATTAATGTCCACTATAAATTGCACTGATTTGAACGTCAAAACTCTGTCTTGGACAATTCACATCAAGTTTAATCAACTCTAACAAGTGAGATAATTTGGTGCGCAAGCAAATCACCCTAACAGTTGGACATTAACTAGCTACCTGGAGAAAGGTTAGTTTTACAAATAAAACCATTCAGGAGGTTCACTTGATAAAGGTGGCATGGATCAACATTGCTTCAAATTGCTGGTTGCGTATCATACAGGAAAGAACAACATGAATTGGGTTAACCAAGCATCGACACAAGAAAGAACTACTTACTTGAAAACTACAGACAGGAACTTCAACAACATTGGCTGTATGGGTCATGGGCAAAAAAGAGAGAAACACTACACTCATGAACATTTTGTCTCGTTGAATTCACCACTGAACTCTCTCAACATTTTACATGAACATATTAACTTCATATAACTACAGCTAGCAGGGGTGACAAATGGTGAAATCTGATACTCACAGATGCAGAGACCCTTGATTGAAAATCTGAGACTAAGACTTGAAGAATTTTAGACCCTGAGACAGAAACAAACAATGGATGTGACTTTGTGACTCATCATGGAGGATTCTGAGATTCTGAAATTGGATCAAAAGTGTCTAAGATACTCAAATGTCTAGGTACCATTCACTACCCCTGTTGCTTAATGTAATTTCAGCTAACTACAACTTGTACATAATGTTGGACTGCAGACCAGTTTAAAAGGTTTTTAACAAAGATGTCAACAATCAGTCAACATTTGAATGGCTAATTTAAGATTAATAAATGTAAATATATATCAATTATTCAGTTTTTTTAAATAAACCTCTGTGTGTTACAAGCCACTTAGGGATATAAAGTGTTGCTGTGATACAAACATTAATCCTTGCTTATTAATCTCAGTTTCATCACTAAGAGTCCTAAGCCAGTGCATTAGGACAAGATTGATCAAAAATTTCTGATACACTTAGACTGCATGATGATGAATACACTTTATTTGGCCTGCAAAAAAAAAAAAAGCATTAAAAAGTTACATGTAACCAACCATGTTCCCAGGCTCTCTCGTCTTTGCCTCCCTTGTCATTGAAGGATGCAAAGGCGAGAGAGCCTGGGATCAAGGTTGACACGTAACTCACCAAAATATTCACTAAAATTCCTCCAAAAAAGTATTTGCCCATTCCAGCTCAAGAATATGTGATTTCATCATTGCAAAACATGTAGTTCATGACCATAAGGATGTCGTCCCAGTTGTACATTTTTCATCTTTATTCATGAGGTCATTTAACCAATTGCCATATCCCCTAATCAAGGCAAAGGGAGGATGTAACTCAGTTTTAGTGCTAAAACTACTGTATCATCCAATTTTTGTTCACTTGCTTGGGTCAAAATCCTTGAACAATACAAATTTTGCACATAAGGCATTCTGAAGCCTTGATTAAATTGGGGCCCTATACTGAATCCTAATTGATCAAAGAGCTTGGTGCAAAAAGGTCCTTAATCTACTCCATGTAACAGCTAAGTTTTACTAGATTAAGGACTTTTTTGCAATACAGTCCTAATGGTGTAGCTGTGCTTTTACACTAAGGTCTAGAAATTGATCGATAAAGAAAAAAAGTATGGGTAATTGTCTTGCTACCTTTTAACTGAATTAAGACCTCAGAATGCTACTAAAACATTTCAACATGAGCTAGCATCATCCCTTTGACCTGCCATGACAGTTAAGGAATGTCTCTTATCACTAGATTTTCTCTCCTCAAAACCTTTGAAAACAGACTTTCCCATGGCTCATGACATCTTCTTGAGGTGGTTTCTACAAATACATCTTTTGGAGGTCAGTGAATGTAATAAAATATCATGAAAAAGATTTGAGCAATTGACAAAAAAAGTTTGATACCTCCTAATGCAATGGTCCAGGACTACCACACCTTCACCAATATTAACATTTTTTTTATGAATGGCTGCCTAAGGGCTGTAACTGACAGAGGTTTTACCACAGGCTCTATATTTGTAAATAAATTAATTCCAATTTAACAACAATAATCAGACACATGAAAATGATTGGTTGAATATGTGAGAGGAGGTAGAGGTGTTCAGAGTGGGACATTGCAGTTGTGAAAGTCTGATATGGATGACGTAACATTTAAAGAAAAATCAAGGAGGCCATCTATATCAGACATCAATGTTCCTCTCTGAACAGGAGAACCTGAGCTATCATCTTTCTACTATGTTCAACCGCTTTCAATGTCACGTAAATGATCGTGGTCTCATGACTGGGTATTAAATGCATCATTCTTTCTTACATCTCTGACTAGGCGTGTAGAATGTTTTTTGAGTTTTTGTTTTCACTTGTGCTTCAAGATCAAAATCTCATCTATAAAATATGTGAGTCGCAATTAGCTTTTAATAGCTTTTTATGTTTTGTAGCTAAAGGTTTGAGTAGCTAGTGCATGCACAAGTTTTCTACACCAATCACAGCAAGGATGTAGCAAAAATAATAGAATCAAAGCAATTGTTGATATCAAACTGTCCATACCTGTACCAGTACATTAGAACTTCCCAAATAAGGTGCACAATATTGCTTTGAAAAATTTTATCTTTGCAAATTTCTATCACTTTTGAGTCTTGGGCAAATGACTGTTCCAGCTTATAACTGGGAGTAACTATTTCGGACCCCATGAATCTAGATCTTAATTTGTAAATTTATATCTGACAAAATTAATAACATTTTCAGACATCATAGCAGTATTAAATTGTATGTTTTAAGATAGCTTTTCCAAATTTGGTGCAAATATATCCAAACATGAATCAGAATTTAAAGTTATACATGTAGAACCCAACGTTTCTAAATTTGAAATTAATAGACCCTTTTCATAAATGGCTGCCAATTATAAATTCTTCTGTAAGTATTAAAATTAGCCTGACTAACCTCATTTTTGAGTAGATAATTCAAAAGAATTTTTACTCCCAAACGAGTTTAGTGAGGCTAATTTAAATGCAAACAAAAGAATTTTAAATTGGCAGCTATTTATGAAAAGGGTCTATTCTGTAATCAATGTTGAACAAAATAAATGACTGCGTGATATTGAAATATGGGAAGACAATCAACTTGGAACATCTGGATTCTTCTTAACCTGCTTCATAGCAAAGCTAACCCTAACAGTAACAGCAAAGTTTGATGGCTGACTAATAAATAATGCGAGAAGAATTCTAGAGGTTCCAAATTCTAAAATCATAGGAGGAAGAAATTAAATCACTCTTAATCTCATCTCATCTTATCTCCTTTTACTTGGTAGGCAAACATGATCGAAATATATAAACCTAAGACAACTTTTCCAGTTTTTAGCAAGAAGTTCAACTAAAGCTTCATGAATTTTTTTTATTTGGGGGGGGGGGGGGGGGGGGGGAGGGGAAGACCCTAAAGAAAGTTTAGAGGGGTGGGTAAAAAACTAAATTAATATTTTTTTTTTTTTTTTT
>Ga0126338_10000160_pt1 | contig 28230 bp, 10 predicted proteins | sample OrbCmetagenome_2_FD_92529 | JGI IMG/M metagenome (GOLD analysis project Ga0126338, IMG submission 92529) | Coral microbial communities from Petempiche,Puerto Morelos, Mexico - Orbicella C C metagenome | ecosystem: Host-associated > Invertebrates > Cnidaria > Coral | place: Petempiche,Puerto... | reverse complement strand
TTTTCTATTTTGCAGTTTGATAGCCGTGGCAAGCAATTTGGTCCAATATTTTAACAAGGATTCAGCTGTCTGTCAAAATCAAACTTAAAAAGTTTATTTGTGTCCGACACAAGTATTGACTGTAGTTTGAGGCGTGTTTTCATGAGTCTGGGCTCACAAGGAGTTTATAATAACTCGGAATGCTTTCTTGTAATAAGCATCAAATAATGCTCAGATAGAACATTTTTAATGCCTCACTGCTCCTTAACGAGCATGGGCACCCCCCTTTTTTTATTTCATAGTTAAAGTTCTCATATGATAAATACTCAGTGGACAAAGTTTGAACAAAAATCTATTGGCAGTTTTATTTCAGGGGAATTACCTTAATGTTATTTGCATTTGCCTCAGTTGCAAGCTAGTTCCAGTCTCATACCGAGAATACGAATATGGTCTTCTTCCCATGCTTGACGACGGCAGTACTTCGCCAACAAAGCTGTTCAATTCCTCACCATTGCTGAAACAACAGTGACGTGAACTAGCGCGATTTCCTGACATGACGTCACGACCCAATCAGGAAACTAAAATCTTTTTACACTGACTCACGCTCAACTTCATTGGACGTGGCCGAAGCGGTAACTGTAAAGCCTCGACCCGCGTGACCTAAGGTTGTTAATTTTCACATAGCTACTGTAAATTTACAATACATGTTGTGGAATTAGTTATCAAGAATTTAATCAGCTATTTACAAATCCTGCTAACAAAGAAGGAAGGTATCTCTGTTCGCATGGGTCTATAGGATGTAAAAATATGTTTAACTGAGTTTATCGCGTTTACGTCTAATTTAACAATTGTTACTAATCAAAGAAGATTCAGTCTGATAGCTGGACATACAGCAGAAAATGTGAACACTTTCTTGAAAAGGTGTCTACTTTTGCTAGGTCAACATGGAGATTTTGTTTGTGGCCAGCTGAGCTTGTAAGTGTCCGCAAGCATCTCCTAATGAGAATTTTTTTTCTTCTTCAGCACACCGTCTCTGATGTATCTACAGTTTTTTACCGTTTCCATGTTTGTTTTAGAAGCGCAGTCTGAATTCTGCTTAACTAAACTTGACACCACATTCCAATGCCTGCTATCGGTGTGCCAGCTTTTCATCACTTCTTCCATTGAGATATGTGGTAAACGCTCACTGCATTGGTCCAGTTCCTTCTCCGCTTGGTCAATTATAATCTGAGACGAGGCTGCCAAGTCATTTCTGACTTTAGCCCTTATGGGCAGCCGTGCGGCTGGCTTGGCGGCTGCTAAATATATTTTGCGTTCTAAACGAGGAGACACTGGACTTGAGGGCGAACACAACGCCTCTACAGTTGTCAGCAGTTTAGAAGAGTTTAGTTTACGCACGCGTTGTGGTGATGCCAGACTTGGTCTTCTCGCGTCTGCGCGTTCCTCATCGGACACAAGTGTACGAAGATCAGTTTCCGACCTGCTTAACGATAGCTTACCGCTGACACCAAGAGAAGTCTTCTTCTCCCCGGACTTTGAGTCGCTCCCTCTGCGTGTGCGTGGAGGAGTCGTCAAACAAAGTTGTCTTTGTTTTTCCGCTTCTCCTTCTTCTTCAGATACAAGCTTGCGCAAATCAGTTTCAGATTTTCTGCGAGTGGGGCTCGTACTGACACCCAAGTGCGATTGTTTGTCGTCTTGTAACGGCTTGGGAGTGTCAACTCTGCGACTGCGTGGAGGAGATAGATTCAAACGCTGGGTGATATCCAGTTGAGACAAAGGTTGCTTTTCACTGAAACCTTTCGAAGCTGAGTTGTGGCCGTGTAATATTGACGTGGATACTCGTCTAGTTGAGAGCGAACGATTATCAGTGCGTGAAACAATTCCGGCATCCTTTAGTGAAGATAAACCACTCTCGGAGATCTCTAGGGAGTCCTTTGACTCTTGTGCTTGGAAAGTTTCTCTCGGTGATTTTCCAACACCGGGAGAGGGATTTCCGTTAGCAAGTCGGCGATTATCGTGATGTATTCGGAAATCTCCGTCTGGGAGATAATGTTCTTCGGAAGAAGATCGTTTGAGTGCTGATGTAGCTCGCCTTGGGTTTTGAGTTTTCCCTTCGTATGTTCGCGATCGTTTTCTAAATTCTTTGGACTGTTGCGAGTCATTTGCCAACGAATCCAATTTAAATGATAAATCGATTCGCTCTGGCTTCTTTCTACCGTTCAAGATCTCCGACGAAAGGTTTCTCTCCCCCAATTTTGGCGAGCGAGGAGCATTTTGTGCTGCGACTACCGGTACCGGTACACTTCCCTTTCTATTATTCAGTACTGAATTGTTTTGAGGCTCATTAGAACTGCCATTGTCACTAAGAAAAGAGCAAACGGTGTATCTTCGTCTTCGGGCGGAAGGACTTGCCAAGACTTCTGACTGGCGGAAATCGGGTTTCCTTGGGGTCTTTGGCGGTTCAGAACTTTTCAGTTCTTCTGGACCGGCGACTTGCCTCTTCGTCTCTATGTCGTTGATTTCAACCTTTGTTTGGTTAGTCGTTCTGTTTGAACTTTGTGGAGAACTGGCTACAAATCCTTTTGAGCATTTTCTTGGAGCATTGGTCTTTTTTGATTGGATTCCATCTGTGTTGTTTTCAACCCAGGAATTTCGCTCCACACATGAACTGGCTTTTACAGATTCATCTTCGTCGTTGCCGTTATCGCCCGAGTTCACTTCTCTTTCATTGTTTGGCTGTGCCACTGAATGTCCAATTATCAACGCTTCGTTCGCAGTCGTAGCTTCGTTCGTTTCCGTAGCAGGTGCATTTTCCAACTCGTTTTGTATTTTCTTGTTGTAGGCCTCGTCATCAAAGCATGTCACCTCGATCAACGGCATTGACTTCCACATACATGTAGTGGTAGCTTTCTTCTTTATTCCGTCGTGAATCTTCTCTCCAAAATCACCCATTTGTTCCAAAACACTGTTAAACTGAGGTGAATTAACCATGGCACTTGAGGCTGGCATTTCGCTCACACCGTCGTCGGGAAACTCTGCCTCTTGCATGCGGAAAACGTATCTTACAACTCCGTCAGCATTTCAATATTTGTTTATCAATTCGCGACATCTCGCCCACTTCTGACGCTGGCATTTTCAAGTATAATTTTGGAACACAAAGCAAGATAGTTCATTAAAGCGCTCTGTTAACGAGCCACACACAAAAGCTATTGTATGTGTGATCTAATACAACCGTTACTTTGGTAAACCGTGGAACACAAACGACGTAATTGAACGGCAAAACAAATCAAAGTTTTCCGAGTGCACGACCTGATAGATGGAAATCCACTTTAATTACCTACTCCGTCTTGCGTAATATTGCATCAAGCAGAGGTTAATGTTTTTCTGGTCGATTAGTTACGCTATTTTCTCAAGAAAGGGCGATTTATTTCGTTCAGTAAGCCGTTGCAAATTAGAGCTATATTTTAAAAGTGAAATGATGAAGGTATTAGGCGAATACAATAACCTTAATCTCCATGGACGAAAATCCTTTGTTCTTTAAGTTTTACGTACGGTGTTAAAAATTTGCATTAAATGAGAGGGACAACGCAAAGTCATGAGGTGTCTAAAATTAAAAAAGACGTCAGCATAAAAAGTTAACCAAAAATAATCGCGGTCTTGGAATGAAACTGTCTTGACAAAATAAACAGCTTCTTTCCATCTCAGGAAACCTGAGTCGTGACAAGAAATTGACATAACATAAAACTCAAGGTAAATAAATGATCCTTGAACAAGGTCGCAGCCATTTTAGTTATTGTTTTGGCTCTTTTTTTGCTTGTCTTTTTACGATAAATTGGCAATAAAAGATATCCGACAGCAGGTCCAGATATTGTTCTGTGCGGTTCTCAACACACAACACGCTTTTAGATTTTATTGCCTTAGATTAAAAAGTTGTATTGCTGTCATGCCATGGCAGGCATTTTAAAGGAAATATAACGCACAAATCTAAAATTGCAGATATTCTGTTATAATCAAAATAAAATGCTGCAAGGGCAATAAGGCGGCGAATCGTTGCACTGCAGAATCATTTATGATCAGTGTCCCCAAGAACCTCGAAACATAACCAGAGCATGAAAAGAACACAAAACTATAGAGTTTTTTCACTCCGACGTGCCTAGTGGCCACATAAGGGTTCAACTCCCACAGGATTGGTCTGGTACACCAACGTGCCGTCGGACACCAATGTGGCTGCCGTGACGTCATGTGAAGGCACGTTCCACGACTTAGTTGCGTTCGATCACCATCAGTGCGTTTGACCAAAACAATCCAGCTTTGGTAACGCTCATCCAAATTTTTAGGACATAACCCCAGACTTAGAGTTACTGGAGCAAGTTTTCTTTTGACAACTTTGTGAGAGATTAGCATGAACACTGGTAAATGTAAGGTTCCAGATTATACAGTCCAATAACCATATACTTTTAAGGACGTATTTGAGCATAAAAGAGGAGCTTGTGCTATTGTGCTAGTATGCCCTTTGGTATGTTCCTGGTCACGTTCGCCCTGATCGATTGAAATAGTAGCAACTTAGGAACAACTCAAATGGCAAGAAAAGAGGCATGTTCAGCTTCTCACGTGACAAAAACAATGTTTTATAAAGATTTAGCCAAGCCTAAAAAAAGAAGCGCCCCTTGGCCGGGTTGTTCAAGCCCGATTAAGCTAACCCAGGATAAGCGAGAATTTTAATTTGAGTTTTGTAACTTTACGGTGAGGTTTTCAATTTATGTTGTTTGGCCGTCTGTTTTGAGTTTGAATAATCTCAAGGTCCTCAAAATACAAAAAACAAAAGCAGTGAAAAACACAGTTGCATACAAGAAAAAATTATACTTCGGTTAACTTTTATAATCCTGGATGTCCAATATCAGAGGGACGCTACAAACCGAGGGTGCTTGTCTCTGTCAACTTATTATCTGAAGCGACTGCGCGACTGCGTCGTCGTCGCCGTTGTCGTGCGTACGCGCCCACTCCACGAGCAATACCGCTAGTCATGATAACCATGAGAAAATCAATTTATGGGTTTCCTTTTCTTTCCTATATGGGTATGGGGCTCCGTTATTATGACTGTGTTTCAGTGTTAGCGACGTACAATGTCTAAGTTTAAACACACAGTCGGGTAGAACGCGAGGAGAAATGAATATTAAAAATACTTGCTTGTTATATGCGCTTGATATGAGTTTTTATTACTCTTTATTGTTATTATTATAATAATACACATGAAAAAATTACTCGATTCTGATTGGCTAAGAGCAGTGCAGTTCAAGTGTAACACCAGTGAAAAAAGTGTAACACCAGTGCAAATTACAAATCGAAATTCTGGATTATGATTGACTGAAAGACAATAGGAACTTTTCTAAGAAAATGGTATCACGTAAAATGATGACGAGAATTTTGTGCTGGAACTTTGAAAAAAGTTTTCTCAAATGAGAAAAAATGGCTTCAAGAAAGTTCTTCCAGCACTTCCTCCGCGCGAATTTTTTCATGTTTATATTATTAATAAGTAATCATACGGTTTTTCTCGTTCAATTTGGAGTTAATTTGCACTTGGGAGTTTTTCAAAAAGCTGAAATTACACTCGCCGAAGCGGCTCGTGCAATTTCAGCTTTTTGAAAAACTCCCAAGTGCAAATTAACTCCAAATTGAACGAGAAAAACCGTATGATTACCTATACTTAAAATGTAAATAGTGTCACTGATGACTAGTCTACGAATTCGTCGACTCCATGTAGCTTGAAGTTTGTCTACGCCCGAGCCGTATAACTCAAAATCGAGTTCCCTGACCCCCATTTTTTATTATCGAATTGTGATAAGCTAAGATGCAACTTTTGGCAAGGTTCTAAAAAAGTTCTGTCTGTTGTGGGTTCAGAGCCTAATTAAATTTCAAAAAAGTTAAGTTGGCTCTGAACCTCCTGGACAGAATTTTTTAAAACTTGGCCAAAAGTTGCATCTTATCATGAGAATCAAAATAACATAATATATAATTGGGGTCACCGAGCTCGTTTTTCAGTTATTAGCAGTTAAAGTTAAAATTAAGTATGTTTTTAGCAGATCATACTGTTGCTATGGTAGCCTATTTTGTCACGAAAATAATAACAACGTGTTTATCAATGATTAGGCAGTTTCTCGATACCATGATTGTAGCAACCAAAATAGAAAAACTCTTGTTTACAAAAAAAGATAATTGAACCAGAAAATTAGGTAAATCCACCCAGCATCAGCTGATAAAGAGTGGTTACAATGAATGACCCATCAAAATCTAATTCCTGGAAAGAGCTGTAAACTGTTGCCAGCTGCCTTAAATGAAAATACTCCGCCCCCACGCCCCATAATGTATGACGTACTTATTTTTTCGTGGTGTCCAGTTCTGACGCAGATCAACGGAAATATTATTGCGTTGTAGAATGATAGGCGTGGGAAGAAATGAAGGTTAAAACAGACTTACATGTGGAATATATTAATTGTGTTATGATAGAAATACTAAAAACTCCGCAGTTTTTCAATCTACTCATATTATAAATTTGAAAGACAGTACTGATGTTAAAGAGGTGGACAAACAACCCGATAAATCTCTCTGGTTTTCCAGGTAATATTGTCATAAATCTTTATCCAGTTTGTAAGTCCGGTTAAAAAACGTTAAATCCAGATACCTTCCGTTTTCTATAGCCTGTATAACAAACCTTACCGAACGAAAGAAGAGCTTTCAACGCATTCTAGCCTCTCGAAAATTAGCTGGAACGCGTAAAAAGGTCTTCGCTCGAACTGAGAACACTTGCTGGACAGATTATCCATTTAATTTATAAATTGGTAGCTTTCAACTGCTTACTGTAAAAAATTTTTGAAAAATCTATTCGCTTAAAAGTGGAGACAAAATCAGTATTCGGCGACCGTGTTTAAATCTAAATTCTACATTATTAAGCAGTATGAACAGACCACTTTGTTATAATTACTGCATGAGCTGAGAATTAATTGTATGGCAACTAATCGACACTAAGCTGTTTCGAATTCGTAGGCAGTAAAGAGTTCGATATATATTAACGATCTTCGCTACTTTAGGATTTAGTAGGCTTTTTCTATAGCTACTTTCGGAGATTCGTAGTGGTATAATCTGATGCTGAGTTGGGCATCTCCATTTTTGCCTAACGCGAAAACGTATACAAAAGGAATAATAGATTTTTTGCGCAGGCTGATGTCCGCCGCAACTTTCGGGTCGCGTAGTTTCGGGTAATTAAAACGAGTAACACATGAAGGATGCTCTGTCCTAATTAATTAAAACGTAAGGGATAAATCTAGCTTGTTGAAAATAATTTAATACGTTACACCAAAAAGCTATAGCAATTAACATATTGCCTTAATTTGTTGGAAACTGATCATCTGAAACAACTATCAGATCGAATATTTTGGTTCAGTTCTAAGACCATTGTTATAAGTTTCTCATAACAAAGCCAAATTACGTTTGAGGTCCCTTAACTTTCAGATGAATAGCACACTACATTCGGGATTTGCTAGCAATCACATAATTTTATCGCTTATTTCGGATGGTTGCTTCTTTCTGGGGTTTTATTTCTGATTCCAAACTTAGCGTTAATTCAGTCAGGAAGCCAGCGCCCGGCTTACAACAATCAGTGGCGCTGGTCGATAAGTTTGGTTTGAAGCTGGAGGCAGCGTGGCCGAGTGGTCAGCGTGTCGGACTCGTAATCCAGCGGTGCCAGGTTCGAGTCCCGCTCTGACCGCTACCTGGATTTGTTTCTCGGTAGCCCCAAGTTCAAATCGTCGGCCATGCTTGTAAATAGCCAACTGGTTTGCCTCCGGCCAGTTGGGATTCTTAACAATGTTATGTTCAATTTGAATTATTTGTTTCAGTTGTTTGCTCGGCCCCTCTAGCACCTGTGTTATAACACTGCCGAGGGTAAATAACGGTTATTTTTTTATTATTATTATTATTTTTTTTTTATTTTCTAACATTTCTGCATTTAATGCGGTAAGGCAGGCCAGTTAAAAAAATAATTTCGACTTAACTTATCATAAAAGCTTCTTCAGCGCGTTTGCTAAGCTTGGCACCGTGATATGATATTATGCAAAATAATGCAATGAAGAAATAAATTCAGGACTGCATGCCGTTTCACTGGCTAAGTGATCCGACCAGCAGACTACACACGATTAACCAAGAATAGAAATGGATTCTATCTACGTTGACAACAAAAAGACCTTGATAGCGCGACATTATGAAACAAGATTTAAGGCTACACCAAATTTCTTTCATTCATTGATAACTGAATTTGAATATCATTTCGAGCTGTTACCCTCAGTTACCCAGATTCTCGGCGTTACTGAGAGAAATTTCTCGCTGAATAATGATTATTGATCAGCTAAACTGTAAGAGCAAACTACTTGCAGTCTAAATCCAGTGACAGAGTAGGCTCCTCGTTTTCCTGAGTTTTCATTTATGACAAAAATGCTCTTTTTTTATCTGAGTATATTCTAGCCTCTTTAACATCATGTTTTATTCCAGGTTGCCAGAAAACTAACGTATGGTAACATAAATTTTCCATCTTTTAAAAGCCATACATATATCATTGGAGTAAATTAGAAAGGAAAATACCAACATGAATATATTTATTAACATTAAACATTTCCATAATAGGCAAAAAACAGTAAAAAATGCATCATATTGGTCTTTTTGTTTCAGCACACTGAAAGGCAAGACAATCGATTCTGTAGAAACGAAAGTACCATAAAGAAACACTTTGACACGCATGCGCTGACCGCATTCAATTCTACGGATCGACCAAAATTGTTTTCTGTTTTGTTTTCCGTTTTAGATTATTATGTTCTGTGAAGTGATTAGCTGAATAATGCAATAGAAAATGGGATTTGATGTAGTGTAGGAGCATAATTATGAGAAAGAAGGGTGAATTGATCCATTTATTCACAATTTGTCCAGCGCCAGGACTCCAAAAACTAATTAAGAAATATCACAAAATGTCATTCGTCTTCATCAATTAGTCAATCACTTAAGTTTCGTTTACGATTAAAACCACTTACATTTGATTTCCCTCCTTAGTACAATAGTTTTTTTGCGTCAAAAGCCTCACAAAAGTTTTGAGCCCAGAAAACAATTAAAGGATTTGAACACAACAGAACTGTACAAACGTCAGCTGCTTTGATTCATTGAACTGGAAATTACTTTTCACCTAAAAGCAAATTAAGTTTCAAAACCTGAAATTGTAGTGAAGGTGTTTCTGAGAAAATAAATTACTTTAGGGCACTTAGAAGTTTGTAGCATCCGTGTACGATTCTTATTAAAGATTATGTGCTAGAAGAAACATTGAAAATCTAAAATCTTTACGCCAGTGGAGACTGTGGCGTAATTATTGAAAGCGCGCAGTGACTCTCCTGAGAGTTTTATTGTAATGACCGTTTCCACAGAAACAAAAATGTACGTCGACACCTCAACTGCATACTAACTGACTTACTTTTATGTTGTGTAATTTTTGCCGATAGCTTCAAGTTCAGTGAATTGCAGCTGAAACTGGCTAATATCGGCCGGACATCTTCAAATTAACGTTACATGAAGTGGGGTGCTTCAGGAATCTACGCTGTACTTTGACTGTGCCTGGATCTGCTGCAGTTTTGTTGAAAGGCTTAAGAGTACAATTTCACTAACGTAGTTTGGATCACACGAGCGAGTAACATCGGATAGCAAATGAAGAGAATGCGCAAATACTCCGAATCGACGGGCTTAAAAGCTGTCCCAACCATCCCTTCAACGTTCGTAGCGAGAAGCTCGCCGCATTTTATGGCCGCGCTCAGTGAAAAAGACCAAAATCAACGCAAAACCTCTGTTTACAAAGCCACAACATCGTCGCCAAATCCTCCAAGAAAGCACAGCACGCTTTTTCGGTCCGCAAATCTTCCAATGATACATGTTACAATGGAAGAAGTGGACGAGCGAAAACGGCACTCCGGGTCACCGCAAAGAAAAGTATCGTCTTCGTACAACCCTCTATGGGCACATGGCGGGATGAAGGCTATTGACACGAATGAGAAGAACTCCTCGGCTACAAACACTACAGAAAGACCAAAAATGTCTGGGAGAAAAGGAGCAAGTGTGCTAGGCGAGACTCCGCTTGGTAGAGATCTGATCTTTCGCAGGAAGATTTCAAACACGACCTCTCCGCCTAAAAAGTTGGACAAAGCCGAAGAGAAGGAAAGGCTCCTAATGAAGTATGCATTACTTGAAAGCACTCTGTTAAACAATGACGGTAAAAGACCAACAAAAACCACCTACTTCAGTAAATATAATATTGACAGTGCTTCACTACCGAAAGGAAACATGAACAGTAACTGGACAGCTAGGGGTAGAACGCAGAGCCTAAATTTTGTCCCAAAAATTGAGGCTGCAAGTATCAAAGAAAAAACAAAGAATAAAATTTTTGCATCAAGGACGTTTCCGGGAGTATCAACAACGGACAACGTTTTTACGAGGGACAGAGCACAAAGTCTAAATATCGTTCTCAAAGGAAGTGGATCAGTAAATACGAAAGCAATGAACGAGAGAACGAGAGGACTGTGCGAAATCATGGAAGAGAAAAGAAAACAAAACAGTTCTCCGTTAAGTTCAGGAACAGCAAAGAATAACCTTCAAGTCGATCCAGTTGCTAAAGCAAATAAACCACAAGACTCTTTATTCGTTTATCCACAACTGAGATTGGATTATAAACTGAACAACAAACTTTCACCAACGCGAGAAAGTGTTTACAGGGCGCCTTTCCGAAAGGATTCGCAAGGCAGAAACGCTTTCTTAGCATTCCCCAGTTTAAGGGCAAAGTCATGGACGGAAAGTCAAAACTGACACCAACTTTTCGACTTGTGATACTAGATAAGATTTCCAGGAAACGGGCACGAGAAGTTTATTTATTGAAAGGCGGGTGGGCGGAGTTTGTTGTGGTATATTGATATAAGTAGACGTCTCAGGGGTACGATATATCTTCTTGCCATTTGGGTTGACCCAAAATGGAATCATTTAAATGCCTTCTCAGCATGAAAATCTATCTAAACTTTGCCGTGTCCTGAAAAAAAATAGGATTGGACACCTGCGTTTTTCACTCTTCCATATGACTTTCATTTTATACCACCTGAAACAAAACAAGTAATAAGTAAATTTGTACAAGAGATTTTAGAGTGATTTTACTGATTAAATGGTCGAGGGGCGGAGTGGTATTCCGCTGATAACAATATTTAAGAATGGGATTACAGTTTTGTTATATCGATTACAGTTCATTGTTGTGATAGTGCGTGCCTAACAGGTGGAAATAAAATTTATCTACAAAAAAGGTCACTCTATATTTTGTATATTTGAGACACAAGGAGTACAAGTACACTGTATACCAAGTGAAATTATCTGGTCCTAACGCCAAATTTGTTCATATAGCTAGACTTGAGCGCAAGAAGCTGCACAAGTAAATCCGTCTGTCTGAAGTGGTTATTTAAGTACAATTAGGGCGGTAAGTTGAAAACCAATCGAGAAAAACTTGTGGCGCCACCTTAGCTGCCCGGAGTTATTATATATGACATTGTGCAAACCAACGGATCATTGCCTTGTGTTTTTATCAAGGATACCCGTTATTAGGAAAATAGACAATGGTTCTAAAGAAATGTAGAAAATTCCGACAAAAAGTAGTCAGTCCACCAACTGCTTTCGTCTAACTGAAAATGACTAAGAGATTTTGGTGCGCATTCAAATTAGCACAATCAAGCAACATGCAATTCATCTGTACGGTCAGGTGAAAAGTCCCAGAGAAATCCGTGGTAACATGAAGACTATCATTCTTTTGACTCATTTCGCTCATATCTTCTTCTCCTTCCTCTCCTCCCCCTCTCCCAGAGAGACAGGTCAAACTCCTTCGCAAGATCCATCATTCCCAAGGGGGCACGCAGGAGAGACTGGGACAGACACCTGTGATTCCAACCTAATTCCTAAGTCCTTTCTCGTCCTTCCTCGACATGACTGCTGCTAATGTAACGTTACTAAGATCCACAATACCAAGTAGAGTATAGTGAACTCATGATTGTACCTAGCTTCTCTTCGCGTCAATTTAAAACTGGGCAGGGCAATTAATGTGAGATCAGACACTTAAGGCTGGATCTCTGTGAAGATCTTTCTAAGTAGCATGTCAGATGGAGATCTCATAGGGGAAGAAGATTTGATGAGGCGAAGAGATTTAAAAGTATATTTCTTTTCTTTTTCCATATATAATTCTCCAAAATAATACGTAGTTGGAGCGTCGGTCGTTCGTGTGACTGTTAGACATCATTCTAAACTGAGCGGGAAAGGTACTGAGTGCAAGAAGGATAACCGATCTGCTGTATACCCAGATTATCTTTTTCACATAAAAGAAAAACTTTATTCGAAAGAACTCTGCATGGCATACTCTTGAAAGTCGGGCAGCATTGACAACCGCAATAATCAAAAAGCAAAACAGATTGTCTTAATTTAAAAAGATTCACTGATGAGGCCTTGAATTAAATAGAATATAACAGAGAAAGTGTCATGAATACCGTATTTACAATTTTGTTGTGCATTACCTGTATATTAATTAGATTCTGGCTATTTGTACACTGACGACGGAGCGCCACTAATTCTGTAACATCGCACAGTTCAAATGGGAGCATAGTGCGTGCAGTGGGCAATGTTACCCACAAAATTCAGGCCTTTTAAACCTTCTTAACTCAGATTAAACATCCAGCCAGTCCAGGCTTACACGGGCGGTCCTGTCGTTTCTTTGCAACGTAGATTGACTTAGGAATCCTCGTTACAAATTGACACCGTATTTCTACTTAAGTCAGTTCTGAGGATTCGCTGAAATATCAGACCTACGTCTCCTACTTGATCACTCCCGTTGCTCTCCCCACTGATCTAATTATCACCACGTATTTACATACATAGAAGAATTCAGGTTTTAATCATGATACACCAAACCTCTAGCGTTGTATATATCCACTATCTACAGTGTTTCCTAACCCCAGACACAAACTTCCTGACACTGTGGTTCGCTAGTACTCTCCAGGTACCCACTGAGTGTGACCACCTATGATAACTTTTGGTATCAGTTCATCTGGTAATCTCTCATCATCCTCGGGAAGAGAAGAGGATCTAAGGTATTGGCAAAATCGAATTTTATTTAAACTTTGCTCCAGTCTTGTATCATTGTCGCCATTAGAATCTTGTTTTAGGGGAACAGACCGAGACAGTTTGGTGCCAGGACTAGAGATCTTTCTAGTTTTAGGGTTGTCTTTAATCTCTTTGAAACTTGCTGACGATGTTTTCAAATACTGTTCTTTTATATCCGCCGTTACCTCTACTGGATGCTGCCGTTCTGAACGGAATTCTTTCGTGTTGGCCATAGCTACATTCATAACCGCCGCTAGCTTTTCTTGCACGCTATCAAAATTGAGCGAGTCCATCCCTTGCAATGTCCTCGCAGGAGACTTGCCACGTCCTCTTGGAGACGGAGACTGCATTATTTCTCGACGGGGTGCACATGGCGAGTTGGGGACAGATCTGGTTTGCGAAATTGCCATTGTTTGAACCATCAGATCTGTTGATGTTGGGACAGCCAAGCTTGTCGCTGAAAGCCTGCGCTGAGAGCCTTTGTTACTTCCATTCGCCCAAATAGTTGGAAGCGTGAGTGATTCGTTCTTCGTGCTTGTAGGCTCCGTCGACTTCCTACCGTTTTCGACGCGAAGAAGCGAGGGTAGCGTACACGCATCGTCATTAGGAACAGAAATAGACCTTGGACGTGCGCTCTGTGGCCTTGGACGTGTACTCTGCGGTCTAGGTTGCAGCTGTGTGAGAGATCCAGCGTCAGACCTGTCGTTGTACTCAACAACGGTTACCATGCAGGCAGGAGCCGAAATCTTTCTTTGGACTTTGCCATCGTCACTCATTTGAGAATTCAGAATGCGCTGTTTCTCGTTTTGCAGCTCTCTCTGTCGCTTTGCGTACTTGTTTTTGTAATATTCCATACTCTGTAGATTCTTCTGCTGTTCAAAGCTCATGGCGCCCATGGTGGCCTTCATTTTGTTTTCCGCAACGACGTTGCGAGCCATGGCTTCTTTCATGGTAATGGAAAGTTTGTCGTCCTTTAGTTTGTTCATCTTAAGTTCAACTGCTTTTCTCAAGTTCTCGTCTTATGTTCAATTTTTCTCGCTCAAGTAAACGTAATATAAACAAATGTTTAACTCTGTAGCTTCGATGCTCGACTGCATGTGTTCTCTAGATGACAATAACATTTTTCTGTACTTGAATTAGCATCATAAAAAGAACTAGTGCTCATTTTAATCCCGCATGGGAAAACATGTTTTTCTGTGACGTTCCCAAAGGAAAAAGGGATTGTTGTTGACATCGACGTGCAAACGATTACTTTAAGAACACAATTGTTTTCGTAATTTTTTCAAATCTGGACTTTGCAAAAAAACTGATTGAAGGTAAACCATTAGTGAATCATTATCTTGTTAGACACTTACAAATTCATTACATTAATAACTAGCTCTTCACTTGAAGAGGGAAACTTTACTACATTTTAGTTTCTATGACGACAGCCCAGAGAAAGCAGTGTCATAATCACACACTCTATTGTTGTTCGAGTCAATTTAATACCAATTGCCTGCTTCGTTAATGAGCGAAATGACAATTGGTACACTTTTTAAATAAAAAAAAATGCAGACACAAGTTATGAAACTACGAAAAAACAACATAAACAGTAGAACTGCGTTTTTATTTGCTTCAGAGTAGACTGTTTCTCGGGGGTACTACCTTTTAGGGACCTTAAGGGAGACCCCACTCGAAAGGGGTCCTTTCTCAGGCCGGAGGTTTCAGTGGGTAGGATTTTCACGAGTTGAAGTATAGAATGGGTAGGAAATATTTAAAAAGGGCCTTCAGAATTTTTTTTAATATCTCGCACAGATATATTACTTCTAAGGAGAAGCGAAGGCCTTTGGGGTTGGTGGGGGAGGGGGTTGAAGTTTACTATTTGGCGATCTTTTAAGGTAGAAATTTTAAAGCGGAGCAGAAACAAAGTACTATGGGTATGTGGAAGGAGGTACCATTTTCTATGGAAGATGTATGGAAGGGTTGCCGTGACCTTTTCTGTCAAAGAAAGGCCCAACTTGTTGGGTGCGTGGCCATACAGTACTGACCCTCCGGCCCAAAGTCACAGATTCTCATTTAGGCACTGACAGTTCTTTCTTCGTAGTGCCAAATGATTTGCCCCTGATCAAAGGTTGAATTTGTTACACAAGACACTTTTCACCTTAAAAACCGGTGTTTAATTCAGTTCAGATATACTCTTCTGGTGCCGTGTACACATTACCAATGTACGACAGCGTACTATTAAGTCAATAAATTAGTTACATGTAAAAACAGCGTCTCATTTCCAACTTCAACCATAACCACGACTGCACGGTCCAGTGAATCAAGTGACGTTTCAGTAAACCCACGGACTGCACGGCGTATGCTGAAGCGACCGCTTTCGGATAACCCGTGTGTGCTCCCGCTGGGTTTTGATTGGAGGATCAGAATCGGAAAACGTTCCGAATACTTCCACGAAACGAAGATTTACCAAACACGGCACTTGTTTGCAAGTTTGTCCGCAAAAACCTCATACGGTTGTTGTAATGTCTAAAAAAATATTATCACTCTTTTCTAGGCCCAGTATAACTTACATGACCGACAGTTCTATTAACAACTCGTGAAATGGCTATGAAACCCGTCCTATCACTACTTTGTCTTTCTATTACAACCTTTTAACACCACTTGCATGACAACACCACAACGCAACACACAATTCACTCGTGGTTTCGATTTGAAGTTTCCATGTAGGTACAAAGCACTTAATAAATTCATCTGTATTAATATTTTTAGTTAATATCTTTTTTCAGAGATGCTCGTATTCGGGTGTGTAATGTTGGATAAGGAAGATTGTTATTCAAGAATGTGGTTTGAGGCATTATTACTGCTTTTGATTTTGTTGTCTGAAGTCTTTCATGAAATCCACAAGTGTCTTGACGTCATCAAGTTTCACGGCATTGTACATTGACACTCTTATTCCTCCCACTGACCTGAAAAGAAAACACAGTGCTGTGTCAGTCGCAGAAATGCATTCCGTAAGAGTTTTTCATAACAGTTTTTCAATTAAGGACTTTTTTCAGTCTGGGCATGTCCGTCCTTTCACTCTGGACTGGAACCACCTTGTATGGGTATGACAATGTGATTATAGTAATTATCTGAAACACCTAACACAGCTAACTCACAAATACTTCAGAAAGCTCAAAATCTTATTGTCTACTCTCAATATTTTCTAACAAACAAATGAGGAAAATCAAGGAAAAGGTTGACTAAGAGGCTACTGTCAATTCTCAGAGCCCGAGTATTCAAAGACATGCAAGTTACCCAGCCAGAAGAAATAGTTACAGAGTAAGTAAGGTCAAGTCAGCATATGAGCAGAATGACCCACAAGGCCAGCGCTTATCTCCATTTCTGTAGCATGAAACGACTTGGAGTATTTTTACTCCCCCCTGGATCGGATGTTAGTCCATCCCAGGGTTACACCTGGGTGAAGAGAGGCACTGTGAGAATAAAGAACACAACACCATGTCCCTGGCAAGGGCTTGAACTTGGACCGCTTGATCCAGAGGCAACACATTAACGTGACTTCACCACACCTCCTGATTACAGAGTCACCTGGCATTAAGCCTTTACAGCTAATACTACGACACTAGTAGTAGTGCACTACAAACAAACAGCAAGCAAACTGACCTGTGACCCTTCAGCTGGATCATGTCTTTGGCAGCTGCTTCTTCAATGAATTTTTTTTCCAGCTCTTGGTCTCCTTCAGGGTTAGCAATTCTGAAAGGAGCATTCATTCTTGACCGGCTCTTCTTTTCCACTGTGCCACTGTCATAAAATATTGACAGAATTAAATTAAGCTTTACTTTTCAAAGTAGCAAGTGTTGGCAAAGTTCATTCCAACAAGCATCGGCACTAGAAAAAAACTTCTTACCAGTAGAAGCCATTTGAAGAGTCAATGAGTTCATACACGAGGTCTGACTTCATTTGGTTAATTCTGTTGATTTCTGCATGAGAGTAACAGAGAAATACACAATTTAAATCCATTTTTCACTATTATACAAAAGTGAATTCAACCAAAAAAATCTCACAGAAGTATCCAAGAGATACAATACAACAACTCTCAATGTTAATAGGTAACTGATAATACTGTAAGTACCTTGAATTCCTCCATTTCTTTTCAGCCACTTGAACACCAGTCCCATCATGTAGATACTATATGTAGGGGGTGTGTTGTACAGCGAGTTCATTCCAGCCTGGATCTGTTCCAGAAAAAAATATCTATTTCACAACACTGATGTAAGACATACATGTACATGTATCATTAGACCAGTACAGAGGTCTCTGGAAGACACACGACACCATTCAGTCATTCTCGGTGCATCCTCTTCTGAGTGGCAGAACATGTTCTTTTCTCTGCTTTTAAGTTCTATAGAAATTACATTCACTACCCAGACTTAGAAAGATTTGAAATGTAATTTAACAATATTGATTTATGATATATAACAAAATTTAAACAAAATAAGTACAAACTCCGACAGGATCCATCATTGTTTGCTCCTCTCACCAACCAAAATTTGTCTTTAAATAAGTGATGGTACGTGATATAATTTACCTCTTGTATTGAGACATAAAGTGAGAAATTAAATACCTTATAGTCAAAAACAACAGGGCACTGTGGTGAAGGGTTAGTTATCAGGTCTTCTCGCACTGAAAATTTCAAAGATGTAAAGTTACAAACTTGTACAAAATATTAGTATTTAAACAAGACCATTGTAACCTTCTTGACAAACAAACAATAACATTTAACTTTTTCATGGAGCTAGGCTCAAAGAGGATAAAACCTAATAACAGGGGATTATCATGTTACTGTACGGCCAAACTTTTCAGAACTCATGTATATAAATTATGACAAAAAATGTGTCCAGCGCACGTGACGAATACATGCAGGTGTGATGATTCCTATCAAAGTAAATGGGAAGGAGTGCAATATTTACATACCAATAACCACGGTAACTCCAGCGCAGCCGATATTCTTTTGAGCTCCACCATAGATCAGTCCAAACTAAGATAAAACATGAACACATGACATTAACAAAACTGTAATCTGTCTTCATGTAAAAGGTTTCTCTGAGCTTGTCCTGAACTCTTCCTTCCTCTGAGCTCTTATTAGCTGAAATTAGATTACATTTGTTTAAACTAAGACAGATAAATCAGTTTTATATGATCAAACTACACAGGAGGCTGATTCTCCCGAACGAAATGCAAGCTTTTTCAGCATTTTAGAAACAGGTGCACACAGCTTTATGCTTACCTTACTGACATCAACAGGTCTTGACAAGATATTTGAGGACATGTCACAGACGAGTGGTACTCCGTTTGTCTCCGGTACAAAATCAAACTCCACTCCTATAAACATCACAGAAAAAACATCACCCTTTATGGATACTCATTTTTGAAGTTATTTTAAAATATTGCTCTATTAATGTTTAAAAAATAGCCCCCAAAAAACTATGCATGCTGATTGGTTTAAAATTGTGTTTCTATAACTCGAGAGAAACACAGAACTAGCACAAGGTGTTGACATAATGATGGCACAAGCAGAGAGAATTTACATTTTGATGATCAAAGTAAACAAGGTGTTTCCTTTTTTCACCACAGAATTTTCTAAAAGCAATAGTACATGTTCTCTGAGATTGTAAAATGTACTCATTAATTCAGTTGTTTTACTGCAAGAGAGTTTTAATAAACTACTTTACTTTACTACTAAATCTTATCTAGTTAGCATTGTACCAAGAATGCCATTCTCTGATTGGCCACGCTACTCTCTATTCTGTGATAGATAGTAAGTAGCATAGCAGTGTGCTCTTGTTAACAAAATGACAGCCGCTTCTTGGCGTTTTCAAAGTGTCTGATAAAGTTTTGGAAGACTAGTAGATTTATACTAAAACAATTAGATTATTCTCTTTTTATTCCACTCTTGATAAAAACATGATACATGTTTTCTGTTTCCTAAATAACTAGTTGATGATATTTTTCAAACCATATTACTAAATTTATACGCTATGAAAATGTTTATTAGATTTATAGGCACGGAAATGGATAATAAAACTGGTTGAACAGTCAGACATACCGTGAATTGTTTCATTGGCACAATAGTAGACGTACGAAGCATTTGGATTTAAATTCCACTCCTCCTGCGGGGGAATTCCTTGAACAAAGAAAAAACATATTGATCAGGCATCACGTCGATGTAATTCAAGCAGTCAAGCAAATTTAAGATATAAATACAATTGAATCCTTACAAAATTTGCAATCTTGAGCATAGAATCTAAATAATATTACGAATAAAATTATTTTATTGTAGTTTTATCTGCGAACAGATTATGAAAAAATATACTGCAAGGGAACGATGTAATTGTTAGTTACCACAGAGACAGAAATTAAAAATATTTTTTCAAAGGTTTCCATAGAATTATGAATGCATTTGCAAATATGTCAAGAAAAACCTGTCTCCAAGTTCTCCCACACATCTGTTGATGTGTTACCATAACTTGATAAAATCCTTTTCCAATGTGTTAAAAAAAAACCTGTCTCCAAGTTCACCCACACATCCACTGATCATTGTGCTACCATAACTGGATCAAGTCTTTTTTCAATATGTCAAAAGTAAACTTTGTTACGTCATTTTTAAATGTAATTTTTATTAGTTTTATTTTTAGCTTTTATTATCATTTTAATGTTTCAGAGTTAGCATGATGTCCTCTAGATGTTGCTGATGAAATAATATTTGGATTTAGATTTAGAAACCTGTCTCCAAGTTCACCCACACATCCATTGATGTGTTACCATAACTTGATAAAATCCTTTTTCAATGTGTCAAAAGAACCTGTCTCCAAGTTCTCCCACACATCTGCTGATTTGTTACCATGACTTGCCTTGATAAAAACCTTTTTCTACTGTACATAATATTACATGACTTGTATATTCTATATTCTGTCTATATAGGATAAAAGTCCAACAATACTCACTGTTGTATTTGTCCAGTTTCTTGAAAACCTGATTTACCTTAACAAATTTCTCTGCCTGAGCAAATGAGAAGACAAAATATTGAACAGTTGCTATTTATTAATTCGTTTCCAAACCAATGTACACCGAATAATTAGCAAATAAACTGAAAACAGGTTTTTCTTCAGCTCCAATATGTTGAATGGCAAACAGCAGCAGGAAAGATTCTTATTTCACAACAAAACAATAAAAGTCAATAATATTATAAAAGTTAGTTCAGGGACCAGGATCTAAAAACCTTTCCAGTCCATGATTGTGGAATTTGTTTTCCAACCTATTTCAGCCATGCAATAAATCTCTTATGAAGTACAGGGTTCATACTCTTTTTCAGAAACAAATTTCCAGGACTTTTCCAGGACCTTTCCAGGACTCAGATTGATTTTTCCAGGACTCTAAAATGCATATGAACCCCTCCACTCCCAAGATCTCAATGTTAATTCTCCTTACTGTCTGCCATACATTTCATACTTTTACTTGAGTCTAGATAAAATCTTCAACCAACTAGTCAGTTTTGTGAAAAATTATACCCTATTCTAGACCCAAACGCTCTGATTCATATACCCTATCCTAGAGTAAACTGCTTGAAAACCATACCCTTCACAGCGGCACATACCTATATAGCCCATATATGGCAGTGCCCCCCTCCCCCCAGGAGTAAGATACCTAAAACTAAAGCAACTCTTGATGGCTATAACATAACTTCTTCAAATGTCTTCTCCTTTTTTTTTTTTTTGTAATTTACCTCCTTTGCGGCTTTTGCTGACCAAGCTCCAGTAACAATGTAATCAACAGATCCTCCCTCTGAAATAAAAGCACTCCTATTAGGTACTGATAACAGTTTGGACAAACATTTTACCAAAGTCAATTATCATAAGTACTATGAAAACTGCCCTCAAAAGTAGTACTAATAACAAATTGGTTGATCATGCACAATCAACAAAAAAGTCATGAAAACAATCCAACTTGCAACTTATACTGCCATTTTATTTACAATGAAATGTTAAATTACCTTTGGCCAAATTGAGAGGAACTGCAGCAAATTGACCAGTGCCACCTCCTTGAAGAAAGAGCACCTTGTAGTTGTCTGGAATATTACTGCAACATGAAATGTTCAAAATCTTAGTAATCGAGTGACACTATCAAATCTATGCCTTTGACCTCTTATGAATGTGGTACACATTTAAATTTTGATGGCATTTTAAACATTATCCTAAAAATACTTACAGCAGTTCTCTCAGATCACTCTCAGCCTCATTGACAATTTTTGCAAAGTGTGCAGATCTGTGGCTCATTTCTGATGGAAAATGAATACAAAATAAAGTTAGCAAATAAATCTCAAAACACCCAATTCTGATTTTTTAACATTTTTTGAATTTGTTAAATAATTGCACAAAGAAAAAATTACTGCAAAAATGTCCCATTTGAAGTTAGAAATAATCAAGGTTAATTGATGATGCTCGCTGAGTAATCTTAACTACACTTTTGTAATTCAACATACCCATAACACTGATTCCAAGGTTTCCATAATTAAGTAGTTCCTTTTGAGCTTCTGCCAAAACCTTTAAAGATAAAATAGTAGTAATAATAACGAGAGAATGTAGCCAACACTAACAAAAAATAAAATTAATTCACTTTGTATTATTTTTTAATACTAAATTAGTTTTATTTCACCCATAAGCACATAGATATTTAGGTTTAAATTTGTTTTTAGTGGAGATTATTTTTCAACCGGTAGGAATTTAACTTAACAAAAAGATCTTTTAGATCTCATAACCGCGCTTTTAAAATTTAACTGTTTTGTTAATACTACAGTGACAACACAATGCACATTCCAAAGCAGTTCTTGATGATTCATTCATTACTGTAAACACATCACTTGATCAACACAAACTGTGTCATAACTTATTGCACCATCACTCTTAGCCTTTGTGAAATCTATGATGACATAATAATTCCAGATTAAGACAATTGTTGTCTTAATCTGGAAGTTCACTCGGGATATGCCCATGAATGACACAAAAGGAAACGAGTGTCACACTACTAATAACGCTTTTAATAAACAGATTTCTTCCTGAAAGGTCAAAATTTAATTTGTTTGCGCTTTGAAGTTGTCACGCAAGTCAGAGGGTTTATGCTATCCGCGGCTAATTTTAGAATGGTTGTGTTTTTTCCCCTAGCACTGACTTAAACGTTGCAAGTTCTGGCAAGCTCTTGTTTACCTCAGCAAATATTTAGTTTTTCTTCAAATCTGAAACTCGTTACGATGAAACAGACAAAGAATTCGCTTCATTTGCCGAAACCCACAAGAAATACTTGCAAAATTGCAAATAAATTAACGACCGTCGCTTCTGGCGAAATAAACTTGCAAAGTAAACATGAACTCATTTGTCACATAAAGAAAATGAAAGCTGCAACGTCAGCGCATTCCATGGCTGACATAATACCCTTTTTTTAAGTGTTTTCAACGTATTTATTGTTTCCCTTCGAATCCAACGCTTCGATAAAACCAAACAAAAATATATTTTACCCTAGTGGTGGGCCGATGATCGATTATAATCGAAAGTTGATCAAAAAGTTCAAGCAATGCGACAATCGATTATGCTTTTTTCATAATCGATTGTCGCAGAAAAATTAAAAATTTATTGGGGACAGATAAAAGTATTAAAATCAATAAAAATGTACGTTTAATATCTTGGTGTGAGTTGTCTTTTTTTCGTAGACTCCTAACTTCTAAGTCATAACAGCAGATATAATCTAAGATTGAATGTGTTCACCTGTGCCTATCCTGCACGCTGTGTTTTTGTCACTTTAAATACACCACGCTTTTTTGAAAGATGTGGCATGCTAAGCTGCTTTGTATTTCGTACAAGCTCACTGTTTCGCATTTGTAGTATCACTACTATCACTAGCGAGTGAAAGGAATTAAGAAACAACATCGCCGCGAAATGTCACCTCAAATTAATTCCGAGGGTCCTCTCTCAGACCTGCCTCGCTTACATGTTGCTGACGAGTCTAACATGGCGGCTGAAATGGCTGAGTGGGAGATCCGTCGTTATCCTGGAAATGCCAGGTCAAAAGTGTGGGAATATTTTGGTTTTTATCAAGTGAAGGAAGGGCCCAAAACCAAAGATAACTTGGATATGACGAAGGTAATCTGTAGGCTCTGCAAAAAGCAATACACCAACAAAGGTTTGTGACACGCTCATGGAATGCTTATTGGTAGATTCTTTCGATTATGATCAATGATCGATCGGTTAGGATAATCAGATTATTTCCGACGATCAATTGCGAAATTCTCAACCGATTCCCACCACTATTTTACCCACAAATAAAGAAAACAATATCCGTAACATTGTCTTTGTGTTAACATTTCAACAGCTTTTGGCGAATAAACATTACAGGTTGCATGATTCAAAATTTCGCCGAGAAGAAGTTTGGGTCTGGTGCATACTCACAGCAACATGTACAGGTGCTGCCAAATAATTTATCGCTTTTCACATTTCCTCTCTAGCCTTCAGAAGTTTCTTTGTATTATTATTTTACATTTTTGTGGCTAGTCCTACCGATACATTTGCCCAAATATGATACTTGAAACAAAGAAACCTATGAATCCCTTTGTGTTTGAAAGAACAGTCAGAGAAAACAGACCAAATGAAAGAGAAAGGAAAGTAATGTCTTAATATAGGGACAAGTTTGGTATTGTGCAGCTCAAACATGACAGAAAAGGGAATGGTTTTCGTGTTACGATCACAGTAGGGACTAACACACTACTGAGGAAAAATTTTAAGGCTACATTTATAAGTTCTATTCCTTGCCTGTCTCCACACTTTCACGGGTTTGATTCAAGAAAATACTACAATATAAGTACAAATATCCAAAATACCACATAAAAGGAATAGAAAACAAAAATAAACACTAGTGTCTAGAGTATATGTTCATGTAATGATATTTATTTGTACTCGTGGTAAAGCAACGAAGAAGTCGTTACGTAAGAATAATAGTTTCATATTGAACTGCATATATCTCTAGATCACAAGGCACTCCTTGTGGGAATATTAAATTATGCACGATTGCATCAGCCAAACTATAAACCATATTGTTACAAAAGCATTTTTTTTCTGTTAAAACTCAATGCCACCTTGTTGTCTCACAAACTGAGTAGTTCTGAGTGACTTATATCGATACAATATTCTGCATTTAAACGACACGGCCCATGGCCCATCCCTACAATATTCTGCTTCATGGCTTCGCCCCGCTTGGTCGACAGTCTCGAGACGGACAAGCAAAATAAAAGCCCATCGCTTCCCCCTGAAGCGTCCACAATACATGAATTACTCCACGAAGTTAGGAACAGAAGTACAGTGTCGCATTCGAATGACAGATCGCGTTGAGCACAGTCCAAGGAATCTCCCTTCGATGTTTTGCTCATCTCCCATATTAGGGAAACGCATTCATCTTGCTCCCCATATTAGGGAAACGCGCCAATTTCGTTAGCTTCGCGGTTGTTCAGTTTCTCACGTTAGCACTGACCAAAGTACTTTTACAAACTGTTTCGCAATGATAATGTGATGTAATGCAATAAATCACAATTTCCGGTCTTTACTGACGAGGTTTCGAAGCATAGTTTGATCCAAACAAGGTCTGCTCTAAAATCGTGATTGATGTCAGGAACTGTGGACAAATTCGCGCATAAAATTCGTGAAGATCGCTGCAGTCTACCGCTGAACTTTCAGCTTGAATTAATTCTTCAGATCTAGTAAATATCAATATAAAATTTCAAAAATAACTTGATAGAAAAGGTGCTACATAACACTGCTTAGAAAAGACGAGCTCTTGCGATTCAAAAATTATACAGCTAAAACACATACAAGGAAAATACAGTCAAAGTGTAGCGTAAAATTTCTCTTTTCACTTACTTCTTCTGGTAGTTTGGCGGGACCAGCAGCGAAATTCAAAACTCGTTTACGTGTATCAGCCATTGTTAGTTTTTGTTAGATCGCTGAGGTTTTGATCCAAAAGGTTTAAAGTAAGGCTTCGCCTAAGCGCTTCAGTACACTGGAAATAAAGAACATATCAAACATTTCAAAACCATATTTATATCTGTCCGTGAAATTACAGAATAGCCTCGTTTTCACAGCTGTCACGTCTGACCAACATTGCGGTCGCTGATTGGTTGCTACTTACGTGCACGTGAAAAAAGCATGAAGGTCCATAGATCAACCATAGTTCATTGGAAGGGAAAATACGCATTCCCCAGTGACTGTCATGCGATTTTAGTTCTGATAGGCCAATTTCGATCTATTTAAATTCTGCAAATTTGACGCATCTATTTATCCTTTGATCTCAAAGATTTTTTTTTTGCTTTGATTTCCTAAGGCCTTTTAACGGTTAAAACCGGTACCAGAGGTTTCTTCCTTCTTAAAATTCACCGTCAATTTGAGGCATTTCCACGTGAAAAGTTATATTTCTTTGATAAGAGACACAAAAGGAGATTGTTACGTAACTGTTCGTTGTATAAACTGCCATCAAAAGAATGCAGCGAGTATGTAAAGACTGTGAAGTGACACGGTAGTGGGGGTGGGGCTGGGGGAGGCCGGAGGGGCGGACTGGGGGAGGGGTGAACCGCCGGATTCGATACAGCAAACACTGTATTTATATAACAACAAAAAAATCGCAAATCTTGGAATTCTTCCTGGTGGATGTAACGAAACGGGTAACTGGAAATAAACAGAAGGTTATTTATAAGTTGCTCTGAACGATATGCAATTTGACACTCTGCTAAATCTGAGCGTTGGAACAGGCCTACGCAAGTTGATGTCCGAGATGTCCTTTATTTTCGCTCTTTTCCCATGTATATTTCAGCTCAAATGCCACTGAATATTTTAAGCATCACTGTCTACACAGGAACAGTATACATTGTTTTCTCTTGGCACTACCAATCAACAAACAGAACAACACTGACGCTTACATTAATATTTTGATATGCCACAAATAGATCAGTGGCTTTCTGTGTTGGGATCCCTTTCAATATTTTTCACAATACATGTATATGTTTTTTTTATTATTTTAATTTCCTTTAAGTATGTTTAGATTCGTGCACCAAAGCTCAGATTACTTTCGTTTAACTTCACTGTTTGTATGGCTTTCTACCGCATTAGTCTTGTTTTGATTTTCGCGGCATGAAACCAGCCTGAATCACCCCGACTAGTATGATTCAACAAGTGTGTCAGGTATTCAAAGTTGGGATTCACAGATTATAGAAGGTCAAGACATGGGGGAGGCATACAAAGAGGTGAGGTATCCTGAGTATTTCGTCAACTGTGGTGACAGGAAATGTTGTCAGTAAAATTACTGTAATTAAGTAAAACTCAAAAATGATATTCACTCTTGGCCCCTCACCTCTCAACCTTCTCAAATAGGACGAAATATAATTTATGATATGATCATAATAGGTAGATAAGGACACAGATGAACACTTAATCACTGAATGTCGAGACTGTCTCTAAGCTCTTTTTAAATTTGGAAATAAGGTTGTCACGTTGGAAAGTCAGAGATATATATAAGGTCATGTAACAAACCCGCCTGAAAGAACCGTTGGACAATGAGATTTCGCTCGGGTGTTTAAGAAAAACTCCAGCTTTTTCTTGTAAGAATCTTCGTATATTCGTATAGAAGAGGGGAGACAACATCTACGAGTGATATCATTTATCTCTCTTTTTTCACAGCCTTCAATCAGCCAGTGGGAACGAACGTTCGAACCGATCACCAGTTTCCCCGCCGGCAGACTGGCAGAGAGCCGTGCGCGTCAGTTTCGGTCAATGCCCCGGTATGAGATAGCAAACTGTGAATCTTCCCCCTGATATCCGGTAGGGACATTTTGCAGAATGCGCCGAAAGCGTTAGTGGCAGTGTAACTCATAGAGATCAACAGTTTCATGTGAAGACTACATTGAATATATAAAGACAACAAGAGAGTTGCGTTCTGTCAAATCCAAGCAAGCTATCATAATAATAAACAAGACAGCTAATTCAACGCCGTCCCGTAGCCCTGGCGACGAGAAGATTAATCACCTGGAATTGGCCTTCACTCCGTCTTTTTACCATTATTAATACACTTGTTGTACAGTTGTTATGGGCATGCGTGCCACTTTGTTTCTGAAATAAATTTCCTCGTTGCAAAATGGTTTCAAAATCAGTCAGCAACAATGTTTCGTAGATTAGCGACCTTTAGATACTACCTGGCTCTTCTTACTCATGCATGGCCTTAATCAATTTGTATTTCGGACTCTATCATGATAAGAATAACTAAAGAACTAGGCACATTAAACTACTGACATAATAAAACGGCGAGCTTCACTTAGTGTACGTACTTGCATTGCGAACTCCACGTGAAAGCTTAAACAAATGGCCACCCTGCCTTCACCGACAAAACAACGCTCACAAGTAACTGCAGAACAGGCGCTTTAGCGGGGCAGAACGCAGAGAGCGATACTCGATCGAGTGCGAAGCGCGAATGCGGGCGCAAATCGGTAGAGCTTTAGAAAGTAACAACTAGAAATAAACGCTGAATTTCCGTTCTCACGTCTCGTACGCGCGCTAACGGGTCAGAATTTTGATAGATTAATGAGCGTCTATACGTACGGCCATTATATGTAAAATTCACGCCCGTTATAATTAACGCGCTTAATAAGCTCAATTAACAAATGGTAAACGCCATAGCGTGTACAATTGAGTTATGGATGCACTTGGGAGGTTTGCTAAGCACTCTTAGGCTTCTTTCGTGCTTAGCAACCTCCCGCGTGCATCAGTAACTCAATAGTACACGCTATGGCGTTTACCATTTGTTTTATAACATAACATTGAGACATTGGAACAACAGAAGTCCTTTTATTGAGCTACATCGCAAAAAAGTGTTCGTGTAGTCTTACATGACAAGAGAAAACAAGCGCGCGAAAATTCATTCATGACAACCGACTGCACACCAGTAACTCGATAAAGTTTCATCTTCACACAACTGTGAAGACAG
>Ga0126338_10000159_pt1 | contig 28355 bp, 11 predicted proteins | sample OrbCmetagenome_2_FD_92529 | JGI IMG/M metagenome (GOLD analysis project Ga0126338, IMG submission 92529) | Coral microbial communities from Petempiche,Puerto Morelos, Mexico - Orbicella C C metagenome | ecosystem: Host-associated > Invertebrates > Cnidaria > Coral | place: Petempiche,Puerto... | reverse complement strand
CCCCCAGGCCACTCCTGGAACCCGGTCAAGATCAAGCTCCACCGAGGTTTCGCTGAAAGGTGCAATGGGTGATTCTACTGCTAGTTCCAGTCCTGCTCCTTATAAACGCGATTTCGAGGCTAAAGTTCGCTCGTTCCATCGTCAGCTCTACCACAAGGGTTACGGTCAGGGACCTAATAAAATCAAGTAAGTGCTGTAACTGATTTCGTGACAAGCCAAAGAACGTCGACATTGGAGGCCCTTACCTATATGTAGTGGTTTTGCCTCTCAGAGAGAAACAGAGTATCATTAAGGCCCCGTCCACACTTGAATACGGAGGCTTCACTCTGAAAACGCATCAAATGTTTTCCGTCCGCACTACGCCAGAGAAATTTAAAAACGCAACAATCACCGGTCATTTTGGATTTGTGTTTGAGGAAAACTCGGGCAGGCAAATCATATGATTATGGTGAGGCCAGCGTTTTCGAAAAGCTTCGTTTTCAAAATGTTTTCCGACCACACGAAAACGCAAAGCCGGCGTTTTCAAATTTCTCCGGTTTGAAGAGTGTTTTCGAAAAGCTCCGTTTTCGTGACGGATTAGTGTGGACGGTAGGCCTAACGGTAGAAATAAAGCTGCGTTTTGAAAATTCTCTTGGGTAGTGTGGGCGCTGCATAAGTGAGATCGATACGTGCGATTCATACGAATCTTTCAAAATTTGCTTTTAGCTTTAATAGGTTTACCTAGTTGAGAAATGTATCTTGCCAGCTTGGTTATGAACTTGATTGGAACATCAAAGCAAAACATACATTATGTAACAAAGAAATCCGATTTATGTGCATCAAAACTGAAATGTTATTGTGGCTTCTCTCGGCAGGTTGAGTATACGACGGGACCATATTTTAGAAGACGCTTATGATCAAATCATGAAGGAGCCTGCCAGAGCGATTCAAAGAAACCGCTTAGAAATTCAGTTCGCTGGCGAGGAAGGGTAAGATATCATCGCGGAATTAAGCCTTACACTTGAACAGCAGCAATGATCCAAATCGAAAAACATTAACCAAAACTTATTTTGCAAACTGACTTTATTTGCATTTCATCAGAAGCTTTCCACTGAATGGTCATTCATTAGGTATTTATCCCCAGACTTAAAAGTTAGAACCATCTAACACAGCACAGAAAAAACACTTATTTTTTCACGAAGAACTCTTCCGTACCTTCCACAAGGGTTTCATCTAGAAACGATAAAATTAGAACCACTTGGTACAGCATCATAAAAAGTACTACATGAAAGAACTGCCCAGTAGCTTTCATTTCAATGGTCACACACTAGGGTCCTCATCCACAGACCTTAAAGTAAGGCCTCATTTGTTGACACAACGTAAAGCTTTATTTCTGCAGTCCTGTAAATTCTCTAGTTTCAGTTTTTCCACGGTCGTTATTAGAAAACCACTGACAAAAAAATAACGTTTCGTAACAGAGGGTTTTTTTTTTTACTGTTTCAGTTTGGATTATGGCGGACCAGCGAGGGAGTTCTTTTTCCTTTTGTCTCGTCAAGTGTTCAATCCATATTACGGTCTGTTTGAGTATTCTGCAAATGATACTTACACTGTGCAAGTGAGCCCGGTATCGCTGTATGTGGACAACTCTCACGAGTGGTGGGTGTTGTGCATTTGTGTTTATACAATATTTAAGATAGTACGCGCGCTCTCATTGGCCGATAGATGTGTTTAGACGTGAGTATGTAAACACGGTTGTTACGTTTTAGATTCGCGCGTTTTCTTGAGAAATATTTTGTAAGAGTAACAGGTTTACATAGCCTCATCTAAACACTCGGAGGGTTAAAAGAATCAGTTTTCAAAAGTTATGTAGTCCCTTGACTGCGTCTCGGGTTTGGATAACTGTCTCGAATCCTCCAAACCCCTCATGTTTAGATGACGCTATGTAAACACGGAAAAAGTGCTTTACTGCTTAAATATACCCACCTTGTCTTAACACGCATTTATTGTGCTGATAATTTTTCCCTCTGTTACTGTACCAATAAATGTCTTTGTGCTTTCACTGGCTTAAGCAGCGTCTGTAGCGACAACACAACTGAAATCGATTTTCTTTTTAATTTTGCATTAGTCTGTTTTTAATTGTTTATACTTTTCTCTGTCAGTTGTTTTTAAACTGAACAACGGTATTAGTTTCTTAAGCAACTGTCAGGCTGCGTTTGCGGGCTAGTGGTAGTTAATTGGCCTGACGCTCGAAAACCTGAGCATCACAAGCTGTTTAATTTTTTCCCTGTTAAAGCAGCCCTGTTTCTTCCCGACATCGCAGTTACCACTTTGTTTCCCGCCGAAAACTCGGCGTTCGGTGCGCGCTCGTTGCGCTACCCGTTTCCCTGAGCATCACAAGCTCGCTTAGGCGGTGGACTTACCTTTCTCTTTTTCAAGATGATAAACAGCCTTAAACAGGCCTACTATGCTACTTTGGTTAAAATTCCTACACGTGGTCTTGGATGTTCCCTTTAGAGTAAAAGATGAATGAGGGCCCAACATAGGAGGCGGGATACGGGATGACATGACGTTTAATGGCGGGATGCGGGATAAAAATGTTTCAGTGGGAGCGGGATTTTCTCATTTTGACAGACGTGGTTCAGGATAGCTTTAAAATTGACGGCAGGATGTGGGATGAAAGACGGAAAATCACAGGTCGTAGACGTTACGTAGAGAACTGCGACTCTAACCAGGCTGGATCAGGATAAACATTCGGGATGGCGGGATTGAGCCTAAAAGCGGGATGCGGGATTGAAAGAAACCTATGTTGGACCCTATGAATTCAGTGTCCGCAGTGCAAATATGCCCCAGGTGGCCTACACGACGGAAGCTGTTTTTAAGGTTGTAGAATTTACAGAAAAAAAATGTTATTTTTCAGGTTCCGTTTCTGCGGGCGAATCGTTGGTCTTGTGATCATACATCAGCACCTGTTAGATGCTTTTTTCACTCGTCCCTTCTACAAGGCTTTGCTCAGAAGGTACAGTTACTTACTGCCTTGTTGATACATCCACACCGCTTTATTTTGGGTCAGGTAACAGCTCTCGTAAGGCCTCAATACCCTTTGAGAGGACAATAGAACAAACAACAGAAACAATGTCCCTAGCCCCAAAACAACAACAGCTGCTAACAAGCAAACGAATTACAAGCCTACGAGAGCTGCTACACTTTTGCGGTTTTTTCTTTGCTCTTAAAAGTTCGTAAGCATTAATTTTACAGATTGAGGAATATTTCCTTCATTTACTTCAATGTTGATGGACTATCTGTCGTCCTTCGACCTTGCTTTTGTTTTGTTTTGAATTTTTTTGTTCCTACTCACTGTGTCTTTGGCTACGTTTTTTCAGTCCGTGTGATCTCAGTGACGTCGAGGCAATGGACTCTCTGTTTCACCAGAGCATGACGTGGCTGACGGAAAATGACATCACAGGAGCGCTTGATTTGTCTTTTACTGTCAGTGAAGAGATTTTTGGACAGGTAAGAGCTACATGTAGTCACAGGCGAACTGAGGCACTTGGTTCAGTCAGTTTTTTGCGTGATCTCAGTGTTATGTTTAAATGAAGTCATCATAAACACTTTAAATATCTAGGAAGAGCATTCAACCATGGACATTGCCTCAGTCACAATTGCTTCTGGCTACGGCCCTGGAGTGTTCTAAAGCTCGCTTGATAGATCAATTGGTAGAGCATTGCAATGGTATCGCAGAGGTCATGGGTTAGAATCCCGCCCAAGCCAAACATTTTTTTCAGGCGTTATTTTCACAACTGCTTTTGCACAACTTAAAAGTTGTGTACATAACTGTGGCGATCATTTATGCCTTTACATCTTTCTCCTCTCTTCAAATTTAATGCATTACATATATTCACTTTTAAGAGTTTTCTACCAACCAAAGAAAGAAATGGTTTATTTTCCAAGTCCTTTGCAGTCCCGACCAAAACGAGAAGAGATACTGCGCCCTGACCATTTGTATCTTACGGTTTCTTTAGTCACAAAACTTTGGCCAAACATTTATCGCCCAAAATTCCACGCAAATGACGATTGTAAGCTTATCCTACCACACCCATCTATTGACTAATCCTCCATTTCAATTCCATACCTTGTAGGAAATTTCCTTTGCACAAGCGAATGCTGAAAAGCTGTTTAATTTTTTCCCTGTTAAAGCAGCCCTGTTTCTTCCCGACATCGCAGTTACCACTTTGTTTCCCGCCGAAAACTCGGCGTTCGGTGCGCGCTCGTTGCGCTACCCGTTTCCCGCCAAAATCTGCAGTTACCCGCTTTGTGATAAGTTTACGGGTGATAAAGACGTGGCTACAGTTAATGTATATAGGGGATATTACACGGCGGCGCGAAGAACTAAGCTTAAGTAAGCACTTTACACATCTACCTACTTCTAATTAACTTAAAGGCTCGTACCCTTCACCTGATGATTGCAGAACATCGCGAAACTCTCCCATAAATCTTCGCTCATTCATCAATCCTTCGACTCTTTCAGGTGACAGAGCGCGAGCTCATTCCAGGCGGCAAAGAAATTGAAGTCACAGAAAGCAACAAGCACGAGTACGTGGAGCAGATGGTGAGATGGCGCGTCGAAAGAGGAGTCGCTGAACAGATGGAAAGCATTGTCAATGGATTCAATGAGGTACTTGAACGCCGCGAAATTTGAAATATTTCCAAGACGACAGATTATTAATCAACTGCGGTCGTACTATCTGGATCTAGATCAGTGATTTTTCCGTGTTCGTTCACTGTGGGCGTCTTATGACACACCCTTAATCCTTTTGTACCTCATTTGGCGTCAATAGTAATCCGTTTGCCATCATCTGAACCTTGTTAACTTCACTTGGAACGAAGTTTTATCCAAAATTTATCATGGGCTGGGAGTGGCTTCGATACGACCTCTTTGGCCCTAACATTTTTTTATTTTAGTTATTTATTTTTTTGCAGCCTTTTCATGAAAAGAAGAAAACAGCATAAAAACAATTAACTTCATTAGGCAAAAAACTACTCAGAATAGTAGGAAAACTAAACAAGCTGAGTAGGTTGGAAAAAAATTATGCATCCTGAAAACTGTTCTTTTGGTGCATCAGGCCTGACAATGGTGAACGGTTATTTTTACGCCATAAAATGAATCGCTTTGATTTTGGAAGTTTTATTTTTCTTTTGGCAAGATAAACTAACATAGAAGTTAGGAACCGAGTTAGAAACCTAACTCGATTGAAAGGATATTCTCAGTTTCTGACGGCGTTTTACAAATTTGACTCAAACTTATTAGATTTTAACGCTATTTTTCGGGCAAACAGATTTTTTTGTAGCGTTGTTTCTCGTATCCTCTTTATTTACCGCAATAATTTTTCTCTAGGTCCTAGATCCTAACCTGATCAATCTGTTTGATGCCCGCGAGCTGGAACTTGTAATCTCAGGCACGGCAGATATCGACATCGAAGACTGGAGAAAGAACACAGAATATCGCTCAGGTAAAGAGAGAAGTTGATTGAACGTAGTACATGAGGAATTTTCACGTAGTAAGATTTTGTTCGACAAGTTGAAACCTGTGAACAGACTCCCTTGTAAGGTGTAGGGCGGAAACAAGAGATCGGAAAGCCGAGAGCAGGTTCCCTTCAGGCTCACTCGGCTTTCTGAGTTCCAATTTTATATTCCATTTATATATCGCCATATGCTCCACTAAAACAATTTCCCCTTTAAAAAAAAGCTGACCTCGTTCGAAAAGTTGGATGGTGACATTTTGGCAAGAGGACTTCTATGGAAAAAATATTTTGTCGAACGTACGAGCAAATAAATCCTGTCACTGCCTTGTTGGCACTCTTACCCACGAGCTCGTGAACCTGTGAAGAGAGCTTGAGAACGAGACTTTGCTTGTGCTTTTGCTTTACATTTTTGTTACTATTTCAGTCAAACAGTCAAAGAAGAACTTTCCTTTTTGATGTCTTAAATTGACCATTGCTATGTATAATTTCAGGTTACCATGGCAATCACAAAGTGATAAAGTGGTTTTGGAAGGTCGTGCGGTCTTTTGATAACGAGCAGAAGTTAAGACTCTTACAGGTAAGTGCGTGTTTAAACGTGCCATCACATTTCTAGCAGCTTCTAGGTTTTGATCCAGAAATTTTACAAATAGTTCGGTGTCGGCCGGTCTGCAGTTCCAGGTGCAAAAATGAAGTTTCACAGTTAGTAATCTGTTTTTTGTTGATTTGGCAATCCGTTTTGTCAAGATTCCAATGTGTTCTGGGCTTTACGGCATCTTCTACGCTACTGTTGATCTTTGTTAAAACTTATGATAAGAGTTATTAGAGTTTCGCGTTGTATGGCAAAATTGTGATCTCTTGGGAAATCCGATTTGGCTTAGAGTTTGTGGTTACATTTGATCTTTTAATAGCATTAACTCTGTCTTTGCTTTTCTCAGGGAAGCTTCTTAGTCATTTCGCATTTAATCAAAATTTGATCACTACAGTTCATCTCTGTTAATCTGCTTTGCGTCACGGTTAAGCTTTATGTTTAAATCTCTACTGAACACAAAGTGTATCATACCATGTGGTTCTTACTCTGAGTGTCAGAGGCCTTACGCGCGCTTTTTTCCGCGGCCTTTTTCAGTCAATTGCATTGGATATTTGTGCAATGATGTTCTTAAGTCGGCATAAGAGATCCAAAAGTGTCGTTACGTGCAAGAATGTAGATGGCTTACAATAGCTGTTATTATCAGTGGTTTGACTTACAAACGAGGCGAAATTTTTCCATTCGGCTTAGTATTGACCCTCTCGCCTCGTTCGCATGTCTTTTTTAAACAAAGGAATATTTGACCGCAGACTCCACTGCAATAACGGCTATACTGTCCTTCATTTTGTGAATCACTAGAGAACCAAAATTGTATTAACTCTTGAGGTTTTTGCAGCTGGTAGCGTGCACACCTTTTTTCAGAATTATTCGGTAGCGTACACTGGGATTCGTTTTGCCTAACCATTGGTTTTGTTGCTTTACAGTTCGTCACTGGGACCTCTAGCATACCTTACGAAGGTTTTGCTGCTCTACGCGGCAGTACAGGACCAAGAAAGTTTTGTATCGAGAGATGGGGAGACTACACTAAACTACCCAGGTGGGTTTTCAGCACTTTTGCGGTGGCCTGTTAATTACAAACTCACTATAGAACCCTTGACAAAAGAGGTGGGGAGGGTATCTATTGCTCGCCATCTCCATACTGGTGTTCATAACAAGGAAACGGTGGCCATGTTGGTGTCTAAGACCAATCCTCTGGGAATTGAACTCTTTCCTTATGTAAACACCTCGTTTTGTTCGATAAATTTGCATGGGTGCTGGTGCCTGGTCACTTGAGTGAAGAGAATGCTTTGTTGGATCAGCATGCCATAAATGATTATGACAAAATGTATGAGACGGTGATTATCGGCGAATAATCAACCCTGGAACAGCCCATCAAATGGGCTGGATCTCAATAGACCACTGCTAAACACTGGGTAAACTAACTGCTATATTGTTGTTACTGACAAAGTCTGCTTGTTTTTGTGTTTGCAACGCAGGGCTCATACCTGTTTTAACCGGTTGGACCTGCCTTTGTATCGCTCTTATGAAGAACTTCTGGAGAAGCTCACGTTTGCCGTGGAGGAGTCGGAAACCTTTGCAATGCAGTGATCTGTCAGTCAAACTGATCTACAAAGGATAGTGGAATTGAAGATACGTCAACTAATGCGAGTATTTGTCTGTTTCTACGGAAGGTGCTTTTCGTACACATATGAAATACACCGGCTGCTCTTTGGATTTGTAAGGATTGAAGCGATTCCCGCCTTGTGTGGCAGTTAAGCGGTGACTAAATTCCGCCCGGCTTGTCCTAAATGTAACATTAATCTACAAACGCTGGGAACGTTTAAATCACTATTTCAATTGAGAACTTTTAACTGATGCTTCAAAATAGTTCGGCGAGTCAAAAATAACACGAAAGTAGGTGGAGTGGTCTATTTGTCAGCTAAAGATATCACTGAATGTGATTGACATAAATATTTCTAAAAATTCTTTGTTAAGGTATTGTTGCAAAGGGAAGCTCTGTGAGTTTGAGTGAAAATTTTCACTCTCTTTGCTAGAAATCTTTTGGGCCATACTTACCGCTTCCTACTTAACCAAGTGGAGGTGCTATCTTAATAGAACAAAACGTCCTGCGTAAAAAAAAAAAAGAAAGAAAAAAAAAAACGGGGTAAAAACGAGAATATTAATATAATTTATAAAAAAAAAAGAAAAAGAAAAAAGTACAGTAGGGTGGGTGTTGTGTGGGTGGTGGTGGGGGGGGAAAGGGGGAGGGGGTGGACGAGGGGGAATTAATTGTACATTTAAAGATAGAAATTATTATACTAAAATGTAGTAGAGAAAGAATAGTTTACATGATTTGCCATTGCAGACCTTTGAACGTCTTTAGGTGATTCTGCGATATCAAGTGATAGCTTCTAGAATGGTTTTTAAAGTAAGAAGAAATGCAAATGCATTAAGGCGTGGAGAGGGCCGTTGTAATTCCCAGAAGTTCGTCTTGTCGGTAAAGCAGCAAAGATTTATCAGTGAATGAAGATGTCATTGTTATTTTTGCGTGCACGGTTCCAATGGGCGATAAAAATATAAAGATTTCTCCATATTTTCGTCGAACTTCGTAGCCTCTGTCGGGCTCAGCTTATAAAGAGGCTGTTCCTTATTGATAGGATTATTTGTGATATGTATCGAGATGTCTTCATCGAGAGTAGTCGCTTTAGGTTTACCACTGGATTAAAAGTGATGTACAGATGGGAGGAAATTCCTTGAATAATTTCTAAATTTGTTATGAGTGAGAGCGTGGTTAAAATGTGTTTAAAAACTGATTCAGATCTGTGGTTATAGGTGTGACTGATTGACAGTTTTATTGGCCTGTTAAATGGCTTTAGGGGGTAGGAAACTGTGGACCGGAGGGTGTAGACTGGTGTGAAGTAGGGAGGGTAGTGTTGGTAGCAGGAAACTAAAGTTGTTTCTGTATACGCATATGGATGACAGACGAATTTTGAGTTATTTTGGCGCGCCCGCTCGCTAGCATACAGCTGTTTCGACAAAGGTCCTATAAGAGCATAATAGCGTGCGCGACAATGCCAATTATTGGTAATGTAGGTAGTGATGGTGTATCGTTGCTTGGTTGAAGTTCACACTGTTTCAGCAAGAATGAAGGGGAAACATGAATACACGTGTTTGTGCTACTTCCTTCTATCACACTGAAACACCTTGAGCTTCAATCAAGCAACAGGAAACCAACATCCACAATACCTTTCGACATTGTCACGCTCGCTTACACGCTTTTGTAGGGCAAACTTTCTTCAAACAGCTGTATGGAGGACAGACGAATTTTGGGTAATTCTGGTGCACCCGCTATCTAATATAGAATTGGATTTACTAAGTGTAAGTGTTGGACGCGAGGGCCCTAAATTTTTATCCGGCAAATTGTCTCCTCTTCAGGTTCAAGTGACAACTGATAAACGTCTAAAACGTGTACCGATAGGCCAAATTAGTGCTCCACGCCACCCATGTAGATCTAAAAATATGACAGGTAAAAATAACGGCAGATGTAAGAATAACTCGCTGGTACAGCTTTTTCATAGAAATTGTGTTAATTGTAGATATGTCGCGTTGCCTCGTGCCAATTTATTGACGCACAAGAGTTCTCAGCGCCGCTAGGAACCGGAATAGGTTCACCAATTGTGCAAGTAATCTATTTTAACATAAGACTAAAACATTATAAAAAAAATCCAAATTAACTGTAATGAAAAGATAAATTATCTAAAGCTGTGAAATTGTAATATTTCCTCATTATGAGGAGGAAAGCACCCTTACTTTGGTCGTCGCGCAACCGGAGAAGCATTGCGTGACAATCAAATTGCGTGACAATCGAGTTTGCGAGTCATAGGTCTTAAACCTAATAGGGTATTTATTAGAATTTTTAAATGTAAAGTTTCCGTTCTCTAAGTTGTTTTTCATTTGTATGAAGTAAATATAAATATGTATTAGGTTTTGTTTTCCTTAGTTTTGTACTTACAGTCAATATCTGCTGCGCTTTCGTAGTGATTTCTGTGAAATTTTTAACAAATAAAGAAAATTGAAAACAGGCATTTGACTTGAAAAATTAGTGTACTGTTGAGCGGAGGGGTGGTGAAAATAAGTTTAAATTAATAAAGAACATTGTTTTTTTTAGGGGGGGGTGGTATTTTTTGACGTGCCAACAAAGTCTGAAAATGGACCTTTTCCTGTGGTGGTCACGCAGCGAAGACTCAAATAGCTGCTTGTAAAGGTAGCAACAGTTAATCGACTCTGTGCGGAAATCTCGGATATTCGGTGTTTGTGTGATTCCAGCCACCAGATGCCCGGATTGCTTTGCGCACAGGTAAATACCAGTGTGACTTAACAAGCTTTGAGAGTGAGAGACGGACGAATGCACGTGCGTTGTAAACTATGAAAAATTTTGTTATGTAAGTTTTGTTGTGTATGTTGTGTCACACGGCAAGGGTCGCAAAAGGTTACTTTATTACGGTTTCAGGAATCGGTGGTATGGTTTCGTCCCAGAGATTAGGACATTGTTTACATGTTTTTGTCATTGACACGCAATTAGGTTCATAAGCCGTCGATTGTTTGCGATAACCCTAAGTAAAATACCTTCAGATAAGATCGAATCGAAATGGAAAGCTGACGATGCCATCCGATTTTGGCAACAAAAATACGACAGAAACAACAGGATGTTGGATTGAAATGTCAAATATTTCCTCTGGAATACAATTTCGTCGATATTTCACATTCTCCGAACTAAAATAGCTCCTGAACGATTCTTTCTTGGTAGGTTGACAAACTGTAAACGTCTCCTTTTAAAGTACTTGAAAGTAAATTTGGCACGGGGTAATTTTTCCACAAGTGATGGTAATTTGAAGATGGACTATTGACCACTGTTTGCCCACCGGTAGCTAAAAATTATTGCTGTTGCATGAGCTATTTGTCCTAATATTTTTGCATATACAAAAATAATAGTTTCTGCTTCGCCTGGAAGAGAACCAAAACAATCGAAGGTGGCGATAAACCGCACGTTGAAAAGAGTTGTTTATTTTCATTTTTAAGAATATTCCTGTCATCGCCTTCTTGGCAGAAGGGCCGGAGCGACTTTATTTCTTCTGTTATTCATGCTTAGATTTCGAAGAAAGCCATAGTCAAAACATGCCTTGCTGGCCATTATACCTTCCACCTAACGTCCCTTTTTCTTATACAATCATTCCGATCTCCTGTGCACTTCAACTTGAGTGCGAAATGTTTGGCGGTTTTACCTTCAACTGTTGTCAGCTAGTCGGAGGCTGAAAAACAGATGCGTTTTCTCCTCAAATCATTTTGGGAGATCAATCCGCTGAGACACCAAAACAGGTTTTATAAGGAGATTTCGATGACAGTTCGGCATTTCAGAGGGTGATCATACGGGAACTGCGCAAGTGGGCGGAAGTGACGATAAGGGGAAGGCGGAGAACGAATAACATTCGACGATTCTGATTGGTCGGTCAATTAGCAAATGCGCGGCAAGAACGCGGGGAGTTAATGAAGTACCTATTTTCTGAGCGAGATTGAGTGTGACAGGTCAAGGCTGACCGAATATTTCTATACTGGCTGGGTCTACAGGAAGGTGACTTCGGATTGAAACTCTTCGACTTGTAGATTTGTGACAAGCGGGGAGCCTTGACTATCACTCACAATGGCCCTTACCCCGCGCACAGAACCGATTGAAAATTACTTCGATATTTTCGACGAAATTGGAAGGTGAGTACGGGAGCATGTTGAGTTGCGTGAAATATATCTTAGATTCTTCTGTTCGGCGTTTACGACTAATGGCGTTAATCTTTCACTTTTCAGAGGGCAGTATGCGGTCGTGAAACGTTGTAGAGAAAAGGCAACGGGGAAGGAATTCGCTGCTAAGTTTGTCCGCAAGAGAAGGAAAGGCAAAGACTGCAGAGCCGAGGTCTGGCATGAAGTGGAAGTGTTGAACGCGACGAATTTTCCTCATCAACATCCACAGATAATCACTCTTTACGATGTGTTTGAGACCAGGAGCGAGGTCATTCTCATCTTAGAACTGTGAGTATTTCTTCGTCGTTCGAGAATTTTGTTCGAGAATTTTATTTTAAGGATAGAGCGGTCTGTGATGTTGACGCTGTGTGTTTTATCCACAGCGCACTCGGCGGGGATCTACATCGGCACTGCATCGCTTACGATAGCGACGAACCTGCTTCGAGTAGAAGCGAAAGAGAAGTGGTGTTTTTACTCAGACAGATTCTCGAAGGTGTCAAACACATGCACGATCAGGACTACGTTCATTTAGACATTAAGGTGAGAAGTGTGAGGCCTGTGGTGTTGATATTGTGTTTGAGTTGTTCTTGCTTCCTAATGTTTGTTTGGGTCTAAATTTTCGTGAGGGCTGTCGTTACGCCTGGAGACTTCAGCAAACATTGAACAGTCAATTTCTTTGTCACAGACAAATTCAATCAATTTACCCAGGGAAATGCTTGTTTGCTCAGTGGGTCGCGCGTAATGAGCGATTTCCAATTACGATTTACGGTTTTGCAATGCATGTACAATTATTCTCGAAAATTGAACATTTGTATATTGAAATACGCGTCTGGCCCTTGCTTGAGCAATGTATGTGGTCTGTTGCGTATTGCTCATCAAAAAAATCATTCTAGACGCTTTAATATTTCACGTCTACAGATCTTCGCTTTTCATTTCACAGGCATTTCAAAGCTCGTTATTAATGAACACGGCAATGATCAACATTTAATGGAAATCTCGTAAATGAGCGTCTACACAAATAAGGCTTAATTCCCTTCCGCGGCAACATAACACAGAGCTTATTTGCATTGTAGAATTAGGCGCATAGAATGTTTGATACTTTCGATCTCGCCGCCTGGAGCTAAATTAGCCGAAGAAGTCGTTGTTATCAGTTGTAGACATTATGTCATGCGGAGAATGTTTTCTTGTAGACCCGGTTTATACAGTGACATGTCACACTTTTGTTGAGCAAGGAAATAATTTTAAAGTGTTTCCGAGATGCTGCGGTTCTACATATAGAAATCTCAAAGTGGGGTCGGACTTATTCAAGCTTAACGGAACAGTATTTTTTCGTGGGTTTCGTAAAATTATGCCACCTGCCTTGGTTGGTGAGTTTTCATGACAATCCGTGGCACAAAAGATTCGTGATTTCCTCCTTTGTGTAGGAAATGATGTCATTGTCATCGTAATCGAGTGTGACACATTTTTCAAGGGCTCAACTTAATGACTTCCCAATAATTTCATTCCTAAAATATGTGTGTAATTTTGTTTTTTTGCTGCACGCGGTATTGTAAAAATGTTGACCTGAATGTAATCGACCATCCCCGCAGAGAAACATTTTGCATGTCACGGTTAAAACGAAATGTATGTGGACAGACGATAAGGGAAGACTGATTTTCCGTATTGAAATTAAAAGCGTCTGTATAACTTCATTAAATCTGAGTTCGGTGCTGTTTTATTACTTTCCAAGATTGTTTTAACAAACACGACTAGTTATGGTTTTTGCACCCCATCACGCAATCTTATCCTGTCAACAACATGCCCTTATATGGTCTTTACTGAAATACATGGTTAATCAAAGAGCCGGTATCTATCAAAGTACCTAAGAGGTCGTCAAAGAGTTTATTTAAATCTTTTATGTTCTGTTTATATCACACTCAAACCAGATCCTGTTTCATTCTCCTGCCGTCTGCCCCATGCCAAGCATTCCTTCTGTATTCCCTTGAATTTGGTAAATAAGCGAAACAACATATTAAAAATTATTGTCAACAAAGAAGGGCTCAATACTTGTCTTGGAAACAGAATTTTGTTAGTGTTTTTTAATGTAGCAAAGTGTAAAACTGCAGGTTCTTATTTGTACACATTCCTGTGCTCTGTGTGAAAGTGTTTGTTTGATGATGAACTATTTGTAGGTCGCCACAAGAGGTCCTTGTGTTGTAGTATTTGCTTTCCTGTGTTAAAAACTGCTAGAGAAAAAATGACAGTTTATCTTGATTGGACGCAAGCAAGATATTCACTTGTCATATAGTTTTCAAGAGGGGTAAAGCTTGTCTTTGTTCCATTTGGCTTTGTTTTATTGCTGAACTGTTGTACAGGCTGTTGTATGTTATGTGTGAAGCCTGCCTGAGAATGATTGATCAAATGGCATTTGGTGGGACTGCTTGTGTTGCATTCACATAACAAGTCTGCCTTACAAAAGAGCACTTCTGATTTTTTGCAGCTAGAGTATTGCTTTTAGACACGAGTTATATAAGGATGGTGAATGGTAAAATGTGCGACTTTGCAAGAAGTCAAGATTAGCATTTTTCTTTGCCAGCCTGAGACATTTTGACTTCTGCAACTGTGAGACTGAGTCTTCAAAATGTTTTACATGCAAGCTCCAGAATTTCAGGCTCTAAGACATTCAGACGTCATTTATTAAAAAAAATAAAATAAACATATTAAATACTTGGAGACTTTCTTAGCATTGCAAAAAATTAAAACTGCTAAACAGCTTAGTGAAAAAACTCGAGTACGAGACCCGTGATATTTAAATGACCATTCGCCACCCCTGATTTAACAGGGACTGAAGCAAGACTTAAAGTGTGGCTGTAATTGGCCCCAGAGTTTTACTTAGCTTACTTAGCCTGCAATATGGTATTGTTCATTTCTGCAAAAGAAAAATCTCCTGCTTGTTTCCTCAAATTGTCATGATGGCCTCAGTCTCAGATTTACAAAACATCACCTCATTAAATTAATCCTATAAATAATCAGCAAAAAATGTGGGTCTTAAGGTTGGCATGTGGTGCAGACCCCCTTGTTCAGAACATGCTTAAGAATATACCCCATGCGCAGAGGTACTTTAGAACTGTCAAGGACAGAAAAACAAATACAACAATTTTTTTCACCACTTTGTAGCATATTTTATAATAATAAAGTAGAACCTTCTAAAAAAAAATAACATAAAATAGAAATGTCAACAATTAGATTTGTACTGCTATGAAATGCATTGTTTTGGGAATTTGGTGGAAATATAGAACAAGGTAATTAAAATATGAAACAAAGTACTTATTTTAGGTCTGACATTTCCTTCTTAGTGCAAACCACAGACACAATATCTAGAGGTTGTTTTAGTAAATTAAATCAACTGCCAGAACCCCACTGCTAAGTGAACCACGACCTGTTAACTGCCTATTTTTAATTAACATCTTTTTGGCATTTTCAATATCTTTTAATGGCCTGAATTACCCAACATGACTGCAGGCAAGGTTAGGATTAAGACAGCCTTTATTCACCACAATGCAATATGAAGTTAATTGGCAGAACGTCAGTAAGTAGAAATTAATCAAAGTAAAACTAATTACACTCAACAACTAAAACGAAGGCAAAGTACAAGATAAACAAGGATACAAAAACAATGTACATGGCGGTCAAAAATATTGTAAATGATGGCAACAAGGAGACTGAGTACCAAAACCCTAGAGGGGACTGTCAGTGTCAATAGCGATTGCGATTGCTGGCTATTGCATACTGTGAATGAACTAAAAGTTTAAATATGCATGCTTGATATAGTGTGATTGTACTTTTACTAGGAGCTAGTAATCAATTATCTATAGAAATTGGGTACATGTACATAGGTACATACAGTGAAATTTTTATTACAAAATATATTGTGCAATAAAGCTGACTGAGTCCCAGTAGACACGTTCGTAATTTAGACAGGCCTCACCAAGGATGACAATGCCTTCCTTGGTTATGTTCCAGGGCTAGTATACTAAATACACTTGACCTGGATGTATGGAAGTGATGCAAAATAAGATTATGGACCTCTGGTGAGATGGATTTTTGCCAAGTTTGAGTTAAAAACATGGAGAAAATCTATTGACTAGAAGTTTGAATTTTTTGCAAAATGCACCATCGAATTCTGTTCTTTTTGGCTCTTCGTTTATCTGTGCCAAGGTTTCAAATGCCTCTTGAAGGGTTAAGTTTTGTGGAAACATTGGTAACATTTGGAATTATTTAAGCAACAGACCCACTTCTACTAAATATGACTAAGATCGTTTGCCTCCATTGACTCTCCTTTGATATTTTAAACTATGAACCCCTGTAGACCTGATGCTGAATTACGTGCGCCAATTTTTCAAAATCAGGGTAGTTTTCCACACGCTACTGAAGTAGCGACATAAGTAACTCATATTCTGACTGCAGTAAAAGTAAAAAAAAAAAATATCTATATTGACTGGAAAATTTCCGCACAAACGTCCTTAAGCGGTAAGTTTATGCATAGGTATATGAAAATGATAGTTTTACTGCACCCTCAAGGTTTTACAGCTAACGGAGAATTAGCAAGCATATTATCAAGCTGTTATGTCTCAGCTAATGTTTGTTCCGCAAAGGAACTTTGGATGATTAAAATTTGGATGCTTATCAAATTTCGGACTTTTCATCCACAATTTTTCGCAAGTGATGTAGATTTTAACAAAACCTTTTTTGTGTGTGTTTATCTTTTGGCAGCCCAACAATATACTTCTGATGACAGAGCATGCATATCCAGAGATCAAGATAATTGATTTTGGTTTAGCACGACAGATTAAAGATGGCGAGCAAATCTGCTTAATAGTTGGAACACCTGAGTATGTTGGTAAGCATTGTATTTGCACTTTTATCACACACCATACATTTAACTAACTGTATTAATCTGTCCATAAAAAAGGACAGGGGTACTCATAGTAGGGTTTACAAAAGTGATTTTTGGTACCTCTTGGGGTTTCAGCCTCAAAAAGTACACAGCAGGAGCTTTTGCAGTAGCTTTTAGAGTATTGAGCCAAAAAAATAGGGCGGGGGATTAATAATTGTTGTTTCAGAATTGGTACCTCTAAGGGGTGAAAAAAAATTTCAAGCCACACCCACAAAGCACGATCTTGGTACCTCCTAGGGGATCTTTTCAAACTTTTTGACAAGCACCCATGTCCTTTTTATATGAAAGTCCCTCCCCCTCCCAGGAGTTAAACCTTGAAAGCATGAGAATTAGTTTTTGTACCCCAATATAGCTTAGGTAATAATCTGACAAAAGATCAAACTGTTTCAAAATTGTTGACTCTATTTAAACATGATTCAATATGTAACATGTAATGGATGCTTAATTATTATATATTTTCTCTCATTACTTTGATTTTAGCTCCTGAAATACTTGAATTTGAGCCTGTGGGAAAGCCCAGTGATATTTGGTAAGGGTTAGTTGTTATTTTGCATGTATGTATTTAAGTTTCAGGTGTAAATTGTAGGAAGTAAGAATCAATCAATTTACTTTTTACTGATAATCAAAGGTTGCATTTTTAGTTTAGATATAGTCAAGGAATCACTATTCATTAAATTAACTGGTGTTAGGCCTTTAGTGCTCTAACATCACTCAAGACTAGTATTAATATATGTAAAAACTGGACTTTGTTGTACAACAGTTAATTGATTGAAGGATCAAAAACGTATTTATTGAGGCTGTGGGAGGTGTGGTGGCCTCATGGTTAGTACGCTTATCTCCGGATCGAGCGGTCCGGGTTTGAGCTCTGGCCGGGGACATTGTGTTGTGTTCTTGGGCGAGACACTTTACTCTCACAATGCCTCTTTCCACCCAGGTGAAGAAACAGGTACTGGCAAACTTAATGCTAGGGGTATCCCTGCGATGGACTAGCATTTCATTCAGGGGGGAGTAGTAATGCTCCTAGTCGCCTCATGCTACGTAAATCAGGAAAAGCTCTGGCCTGATGGGCCACTTGGCTCGTCCTAAGTAGTAAACCAGCACTGATGATGAAAATTTACTGATCTGTATTTTCTACGCTTTCAGGAGTATTGGTGTAGTTGCCTATGTCATGTAAGTTTCTTCTCAATAAATTATTTATCATAAACCTCTGCATTTCAGTATACAGGCTTGGCAAGGTGGAGATAACTGGTACACCTTTTTATGTTGTGTTGCTGCAAATACCATTTTGCTCAACCATAACATGTGCAAGTTACACTCCGCATCTCCCCCCTCCCAGGTGTTTAGAGTTTAACTGAGAACTTAAACATTGCCTACTGGTCAGATTATTTTTTCTTTTTCTTTTTGAACCTTCAAAATTGTTTACAGGTGTTGATGGCAGCTAACCTCATCAGCTTACATTATCCTACATTATCCTACACTGACACACAATCTTTAAATTTTTCTTTGCAACTACTAACAGGCTGACTGGACTGTCACCATTTGCTGGAGAAGATAAACAAGAAACATGCTACAATGTTTCCTTAGCTTCGCTAGATTTTCCAGAGGAGTATTTTAAGAACATCTCTCACACTGCACAGGATTTTATTAAGAGACTTCTTCAAAGAGATGCAGAGTAAGTGATGCTTAGAGAAAGAAATGATAAAATTGTTATGTATGTAAACCTTATTTTAACCTTACTGTAAATTCTACTTACGTATTGCACTTGTGTTCGCACATGGCTTCACCATCACAAAATCTTGTCAGCCATGCAGGCTAAGCTGCAGTGTAGACCTTGCCAGATGTAGACTTAACCTTCCCTCACTTTACAAATATGCAACCAAATCAAACCTTATCTCGAAATGGCTCTTGCTATTTTTTCAGTGACAGGCTGTCAGTCCAAGAATGTTTAAATCACCCCTGGCTAAATACAGAGGAACTTTTCCAACGAAGTCCCATACGGAAGAGTAGACGGTCTTATGGTTCAGAGCAAAGTAAAAAGAGGAAAAAGATTCGAAAGATGCAACAGCAAAATGGGATAGCTGATGGTGAGCAGTTTACAAAGTTGTTTAAAAGCTCTCTGTTTTTGTAATTGGCATATAATTATTATTTAAAATAAATGATGTAAATCACTGATATAATCATAAATTATGCAGTTTACGATATGTTGAAGAGTTAAGGTTTTATCATTTTTTCAAACAAAATCAAAAATTGAAAACACTGCTTCTTCAATTTTTTTTAGGGAAAGTGATGACCATTGTGAATGGCAGTGATTCAAGATGAGAAAACCTTCCACCACGCCATCATGATATGCTCAGCAGTATTCCAGGCATTTGCATAATTGCGATACAGAAGCAGAAATTTTTGCTGTGGAATGTAGATACATTTGACTGGCCCTACTGTACATGTGGTTGCCCAGTATTTTATCTGAACCACAATGGATCCAAGTCTCCACTGGCTGGAAATGGTGAGAATTTCCAGGCCCAGTAAGATCCTGAACCTACAAGTTACAGAATGGAAAAGTATAATAATATATTTAAAGACTTCTGTTCTGGAATCTGTAAATGCCAAATGCCGTTACAGTAAAGGCACTTTTGGGACTGCAATGTCACATTTGTTTGCAGATACCAACAGTACTGTATCGGCATAATTTGTTATCTTTGTCATTTGGCTCAAATAAGAAAATATTTTTATGTTTTAATGATTAATTATGTATTTAGTACTGGATCATTTTTGTGTTCCTGGTAAAGAAATCAAGGCAGTTTAACAAAACACCAAACAAGGAAAACTGTTGTAAATGTAGAGCTTCAGAATATATTAGCCTTTAGGGGTGTTACTCAAGAACCCATTAGGGGCTACATCTAGAAATTAGAGAGCAATAAATTGTGTCAGGATTGGGTAATTAAAAGACTGAAGGCAACGTTGCTGTTGTCGTAATGAAAAGTCCGAGTCTGTTGAAAAGTCTTTCTTTGAAGACCATAGAAATATAATGCTACGCTTTGTGAATATTTGCTTTCAAATTAGAGACTGCAGTTTGTTTTATATTTTCAGATGTATTCTTTAGGAGACTCCTTCTGTATAAATTATTGTTCAAACATTTGTTGAAACATTATACTTTTGTGTACAGGCAGTTAATGTATTGCAAAAAGCAAACATGGCATTTAATGTTAACAGTTATTTGCTAGAGAGTTATGTCATTCTAGTATCTTAGGCTGTGTTGACACTTGGTACCTGAGCACTGGAGCCTGGGGGCTGGCATGAAATAGTGTTGAAGTACAGAAAAAAGGTGTGTTCACATTAGGGCCCAGCGAGAATCATTTGGGCACCATGCACGGGTACCAAATGTGAACATAGTCTTAATCATAAAGGAAGGTTCTCCTCAAGTGTTAGTAAGTTATTGCTGCTGTCATGTGTTCAATATTGCCCAGTTTAAAACGACGTCGTCTCTTGGAGATCCTCACAGCTGCTTGTTGATCTCTTTTGTGATGCCAATTTCGGAGGGCCTTAATTTTCTTTTTGGTGTAATCAATCACAGTTTGTTACAAAATCAAAAGAACTTCTTGCACTGAGGGCATTGAGGGTTAAGGCCCGTGGGGTTAAGGTTTGTTAGGCTAATATTTAACTTCTTGGGTTGAAAAGTTAACTGGCATAAAATAGCAAAATTAATTTATTTGACCTACAGTTTTCATTTCAAAGGAAAAGATATGAAAATTACGTAGAGTACTGGCTGCCTGAACTAGCTGTACTGGCTGCTGTACTTGGCAAGTATTAAGCTTAATTATTGCAAGTCAGGTGACTTTGCCTGTTCACGTGTAAATAACTGGTTTAACAATTTTGCCTGAAGCACCAAATAAATGTCAGCTGTGCCATTAGTAGCCTTGCTAAGTAAGGAAATCCTTTCTCTAATAAATGAAGCTTAAGTGTCGATTTACGTGTCAATTTCGATGCATTTAGTAGACTTGCTAAAGGCGGTATTGCCCGGGCATATTGATTACAGATTCTGGACTGATACAGATTCTGCAAATGTCATACACCGCGCATTAACTCACTTACGATCATATAGCCTTACCTTGCAGCTAAAAGTAGATTATACTGAATGTTTTGTTTGTATACCCAACCCGAAAAACATTCATCCGCAGCAAAGCCCAATCAGTATTCGCAGTGGTGTACTACTTCTTAATAAATGTTGAAACAGGTCTCTCCGTCGAAATTCCCTAATATGTTTCGACTTTCAATCTCCCATCAATTTTTAACGTCGGCAACACAGTTATTTTACAGTATGCTCAACCTCCAACTAGACAACCAAAATGACTTGAGCAATTGCTCACCATTTCTTAAGAGACTAACGTTTTCCGGGGAAAATCTGTAAACATTGTTCCCAGTTGCCGCGACTATAGTCATTGTGTAATATAAAAAATCCACGATTGTCATTTACAAGTTTTTATTTTTACTTTATTAAAAAATATTCGATACGAATACAAAGAGCACCTCAAAATAAGCGATCCGACCACCTTCCAGCACGAAGTGAAGTGAAGAAGTGAAAGGAACCTTAATTTTAAAAAAAACTGACATTTATTGCTCTCGTTTCCTTTCGCAAACCACGGTGATCGTCATAGAGCACATGACATCACGACAAACATCGCTGTGCTTTGAATAAAACTTTCAGTCTGGCTCAAATAAAACACTTGAAAAACCACCCAAAAAACATAAATCTCCAACCCAACTTTCTACAATGGTTAATTTTGTTATTCCACTCACTCACTACACATTTTTTCCTATTGACATTTATGATGACCGACTCCGACTCGATGTTCTCAATCTTTTCAACTATGTGGCGACCGAACTTCCACTCTGTCCCGTTCTCAACGTGAAGTCAACCTTCTCACAATGTCCAAAATGGATCATTTTGGTTTCTGGTTAAAAATGCCCCGCACTTAGGTCCAAAAATGGATTTCCTCGGAGATTTAAAATCAGTCAATAATTGATTGTCATGAAACAACCTTTCTTACAAAAATAAACATTTTATTTCATGAAACACTACATGCAATGCACGTTATGGAAAACATTACCAAAAATGTATGATCATCACAGGAAAATATAATTCATTTACATTTCAATTTTAACCAGACTTTTAAATAAATTATATATCTTGAATAATTCACATAAGTTGCTTTATGTATTCAACAGCTTTTGAGATGGACTAGCCTGCGTAGCGAACGCTTCCTTACCATTTTCCACGCGAGGAGATCAAGTAAGCGAGCGAGCAAACGCACGCACCTGCAGTTCAGCAAAAAATAAAGAGAAGGGGAGGCGGTGGGGAAAAGCAATAATTTCCTTTGCCCCACCCCGTTCCCCTACTCCTTATTTTTTCGCACTCGCTCGAAGTTCCGTTCCCTTCATGTGCTTTTGGAAATGAACGCCCGCTACGCATGCCATCTTTTTATAACCTTGTTTTACTCACGCCCCAAGAGCAAAGGAATGCACTGAATTGAAAGCCAACCACACGTGATCTTTGTAAAATCCTAACGTGAACACCTGATCTTTGCAAAAGGGATAACGTGTACACGTGATCCGTTGTAACCTGCAAACGAGATCTTTGTGAAAAAACAAAAAAAAACACGAGAACAGAAAACCCTTAAAGATGCCGTTAAATTCTGAAAATAAGCTCCGACTCTTACATATTATTCTAGCACACCTATCCGCAAATCAAATATTTGAACTTTATAGTATTTCCGTGCAGAACAATATAACCTGGTTAAGGACAAAACGCGCAATATTTCAACACAACAGATTGCAGCATTGCAATTTTGGCTACCATGTTGCAATATTTTGCGTTAAAATATTGCGATGTCTAAAGGCTTAGGATATCCATTTGATAGCTGTGGAGCTTTAACAATTATCCTGCTACGTCGCTCGAAAATTCATGAATTTTCGCAAGGTCTAACAGGATAATAGACCAATTTCGATATATTAAAATTCAGCCTAACACAAAAGACCTCAGCACGAGGCCCTGGGGAATAAACCCAACAAACTCTGTAGTTATTCCCCCTGGGCCTCGTACTGAAGTCTATTGTTTTAGGCTGAATTTTAATATATCGAAATTGGCCTATCGTTTAATAGTCAACAAATTGTCTACGAATTGCATATTTTTACAGCTCGATAACTCTGGTTATGCAACCCTTTGGAAGGTCTCGGAGTCGGACGAATCTTCTTGAACGCACTTCCAATTATAGCAAACTGATGTCTGTTGAGTACGGAAGACATTAAATGCATTTCTTGATCAAATATAGCCATCGTGACAATTTGTTGAATAACAACATCCGGTATAGTGGTTCGTAAGAAGTTGTTGTACACGGACATACATGTATATTTCATGCTATAAGTCACCTAGAGATTATTTTCCAACAGTAACAAACAAAATCACTGATCGCAGTAGCACCAGTGGATTACAAAACCACAAAATGGACGGGGTCAGCTCCTAACCACCTCTTTTGCATGGAAACTGACGGAGCAGACCTTAAAGGAGCTCAGTCACGGTTTGCGCACATTGAAAAGTTTAGCCTCAATTTTTCAAATTCGTCGTTTGCAATCCGTGTTAATCTTCTCCATTCTTAGCCATCCCTGTTCCCTTATGCTTTATCACTATGTCTTTCGTGTTTTTCCATCTTATTAACCTGTTATTTTCAGGTTTCCTACCATTTAAAGGTAATTTTGTATGTGGCCAAAATAACTCAAAATACGGCGACGGAGCAGACCTTAAGTATAGGCCTCTCTTTTATAAACAAAGGTGCTTCGAAGAAGAAAAGAAAATAATGCATATTCTATTGACATGGTCATCCTTTGTACAAAAAAAAAACTTCAAAAATTTAAACAACAATTGGTCAACCTATACAACAAAATGTACATCAACCCAACCTTACCCAACCCACTTGTACTGAGCCTGTAGTCTCGTGAGATAATCTGCGGTGATCGTAAAGCGTTTACGCCACCAAAATAAAGGGTGTTTACCTCCATGTTCTACCCATATAATTGTCTAATACGCTTGTAACCAGAGTATCAAAATTACAAGATTTAAGGGAAAAAGATACATCTCTTTTGTATTCTGACAGTCACGTAACAACAACAAGCTTGTGCAGTTGCAAAGGAAGCTCAAACATGGAAAAGAACCAGGCTTTAACTTGGATTCAAAAAAACTATGCCATCTGTAGCCACATTCACCAGCAAGTCCTTCGCTTTTAATTGTTTAAAAGACTTTTTCGGTGGGATTATTTAATTTTTTAGACTATTTATTTCATTTTTTTTTCATGCTATAAATTTGTATCGTTTTTCAAGAGCTAAATTGAAATTTATGCACATTATCTGATACCGGTGTATTCATCATTTCTCGAATACAGAGTTCTCAATTTACCAACTCCTATTGATTCACAACTCAGTACCACGGCGGTGTACTGACATCACAAAGTTCTTGGGTTCATTTCGTTGAAGCCTGATTGGTTTCCAGATTTCTTTGCCACCTCTTCAGTTGTTACATATTAAACAGCTACGATGACTGCTTTTGTTGACAACTGTAACCATAGCCTCGTGCAATAAAAACTACAAGTTTAAGCTTAAATTTTGAGCCTGTTTAAAATATTTCCAATGTTAGTTTGACTAAATGTACTATGGAGTAAGCCCACCAAATTTCACTTTTACAAAATATCCAAACTTCATTATAATCTGACTGCTTTTCTCTACAACTGGTTTCTTTCTAAGATAAGTCCTCGTGAACCTTTTTGTTTCCCTACCGAGACCAATGTAAATCTCTCCGTGGTAAAAAGCACATATTTGTGGCTCATCGACAAATACGCAATCCAGGACATCCTCTAAGACAACTCAAGATTCTCGTTGTTCGCTTTGTTCTTCCGTGCTCGAGAAAGACGTCAGGAAGACCTCACTGATGACGTAATTTTACGGAGATCCTTGAAGTGCTCTGATTGGTTGTAACTAACCCGGGAAAATTCAAACACGAGCAAGTACCAATCAGCCACTGCATCGATGTCTGTGGAGCTACGTCATCAGAATGGAATTTTTCGCGCCAATTCCAACGCCGTCATCTCTCGAGTTGAGAAGGAGAGAAAGAAATCTGTTTGCACAAGCTAACACAGAGTATTGTCGTCATACAGCCCTTGACTGGCAATAAATAGTATTAACTATAACTTAACTTGATATGTCACCAATTCTGGTATTTATTCGACCGCCAAGCCTTGGACTTCGTCCCACGTCAACATCGACCTTTCTCGCGCTCGTCACACTGTCCCCAGACCCCTCTCTGTCAGTCGTAGGTGGGTTCGTCCCCGACGTTTTTTTCTCATGTGACAGGGGAGGCAGGCGAAAGGCTAACCCTTTGCGAGCGGACGACTCATCTAGGCTTGATTCTAATGACGTGACTGAAGTCACAGAATTGCGCTGTTTGTCACTGGGTGAATTAGAAGAGTCCAAGCGATCTCGTGAGACCTTTGTCGAAGTCTCTGGTGAGTTTGAGGCACATCTAACCTTAACAGTTACTCTTGATTGTTGGGGAGCAATGCTAGATGCGTTTAGTTTCTCCCTCTCTTTCTCCAAGCGTTGTTTGTACTCTCGAAGAAACGCCTTGGTTGCTCTTCTACCAGACTAGAGGAAAATGGGGAAATGAAAATAATTCAGCACTACAAGAATCTACATCACATCTCATATGTACTTTCTCATTAGGACATCTATACATTTCAAGACATGACACATCGTCTGTACAGTATCAAGCAGACAGATGACAAGAACACTTATGTTCATGTTTGCACGCTAATTAGATGCATCACATCTGTGAGAAGCATCACAAACTGTCATTTTCATGTTACTTCATATTGACAGTATGCGTTGTGTTGACAACGTCGATTAAAAAATGAATTTATATTTTACCTAAGAATCTCGCGGTGCTCTTAAGGTGGCCGAACACAGTTTTCAAGTGCTTATGCCTAATTCACCATTACTTTTAAAATATTTATGCTTTGGCGCCCGTTTTTCGCGAGAGTCAAGGTTAACCACAGAAGGGTTTATTCTCGCATTTTGGCTAAGGTGTGTGCTGTTGCCAAGGCAACGGGGCTGGTTAAAAACAAGGCTTAAAAAATGGTTTTTGTTTCCTTAAAAGAAATCCAGTCGTTAGATTTTTTTCATCATTTGTCCACTACGAATTGACATTAAATCCCTTCTGTCAACACTGTTCTAATAAAATTTTGACACAGACGATTTTCGTAATTCGCCGTAAATCGTTTTCACGCATGTTCTGTATTATTAAAAATTCCCTATGTCAAAATTCAGTTTTTTTGTGATAGATCATTCACGCGGTTTCTGAACTATTTTTTTGCCAAATTTCTTGAAATTCTAACGACTGGATCGTTGGAAATTGGCAAGTTTCTGCAAAAGCAATCGGTCTCAATTTTACGAGCAACTGCGCATGCACTGCATTTAACTGGGTTGAAAAAGCTGAGAATTGCCGGGTTCTCTGCATCGTTACCTTTTCTAATATATCTTTGTAATAAAAGACTAAAGCCATCAACACACTGCGTTCAAAAATAGAGAAAAATAGCACAGATAGTGCGGGTGTTGAGTAAATAAAATGATCGCTGGATCGCTCTATTGACGGCATATTTGTTTTTTCCAATCCTTGTGCGCGCGCTGAATTGCATCAGCAAAGCGCACACGAAAATTGTGTTCGGCCACCTTAAGTCATTTACTTTGTTTATCACTGTCAAAACAATCAGAAAACTAAGTCTGGAACACAGCGATAAATTTGAAATAGGAATTTAAAAAAATTAGCCGTCGTGGTTCACATTCTCCAGACAACGCAGAATTCGGTCATTTCACGTTGTTGTTTTGCAGAGGAAGGCAAAGAAATGTACCAAGAATTATAACGCACGTGCACAGCCATTGCTCCGCTCATTAAACCTTTTGTTTAGCGACGTTCCCGTCGCCGTTGCCATCGTGGTTTTCTTAAACTCCCTATTTTACAAATGAAGATGCTTATCATAAAGAGCATTAATTTTGTCTCATTGGCGTGCAATCCTTGACGTTTCTGGATGAGACTAAAGAAAAGTATCAGCTAGAAGGTAAATAGACTCATGGAAAAACCGTGTACAAATGAAGTTATCGTATCGTATCGATATTGTTTTGATGTGGCACCAAATTCAAATCATGAATAACATGAAAGGAAATCTTTGTAAATCAGTAGGAGCAATTAATCTTGAAATTATGTAAGGTTCAATCCCTACATAGAGCGGGAAAGGCAGAGTATAGGGACTGAACTAATGTCACTAATAGACCACTTTAACGATGTCACACAATGTCAATGTCACACAATGTCAACTGAGGCCCTGTCCACACGTATCCGAATATTTTTGAATCCGCAACTTTTTCTTTCCGGATTCAAAAATTTACCCGTCCACACGTAGCGTATCCAAATCGAAGTCGCCTGTCCACACGCATCCGATGGTACCCGGATTCACTCTAGACAAACTAGGCCTTCACGTTGTGCCGCCAAATTGGTTTATTGTTCGGTAAGAGACTGGACACGATTTTACTACGTCATCGGATTCGAACATATCCGGATTCGCCGTCCACGTTATCGGACTCGTTGCGGATTTATTTTTTTCCACTCTGGAGAGCGGATTCAAAAATATCCTGAATGTTTCGTCTTCTTCATACAACTAAGTTAAAAAAAAAAAACCTCCATTGCTCAATTGCTCATGGACTATCGGGAAAAGCGTGGAGCGTTTGAAGAGACGTGTCTGCGTGTACAAGGGACTTCATATGTAGAAAGGGTCTTACTTCAATGAGGAAGAGTTTGTCGGCAGGCTCCAAATTGAAGTCGTTTGTCTCAATGTAATCAGTATCGATGCCAATCGTTCGCTCGACGTCCTTTTTCTGCCGGTAAGAAGGGAAACTAAATGTAAGTGTTTGTAAGTTAATATATTGTACGTAAGTAATGTAATGTATTGTAAGTAGGCAATGCCATGTATTGTAAGTAATGTATGCAAGTGATAAAGCCCATTGTAAGTACTGTTACGTAACGCATTGCAAGTAGGTAAAGTCGTATATAGTAAGCGATGCTTGTAAGTTGGTAATATGGTGCATTGTAAGTAGGTAATGTAAAATAACACTTTGTAAGTGATAGATGTAAAGTAGTAATGTGGCGTATTCTAGGTAGATTTAGGTCCTGTCTTGTCAGTGAAAGCATTGTAATGTGAGTGATGTACTGTAAGTGTAATGTTACATATGCAGTGTAAATAAAATTTAAAAAACAAGTAAAAGTAAAACATACACATTAGAAAGTAGCAGAAAACTGCGGCTTCCCAATAATGCTTTAATCATCACTTACCTCTACATATACTCTCTTCACATTAACAGATAATGCGGTCTAAAAAACGTGGAGAAAAGAAATGTTACGATGTGCTCATTATACACTAAACTACATGTACCACCACGGAACCCCATGCATCAATAATCATAAATGGTTACGTCT
>Ga0126338_10000156_pt1 | contig 28428 bp, 16 predicted proteins | sample OrbCmetagenome_2_FD_92529 | JGI IMG/M metagenome (GOLD analysis project Ga0126338, IMG submission 92529) | Coral microbial communities from Petempiche,Puerto Morelos, Mexico - Orbicella C C metagenome | ecosystem: Host-associated > Invertebrates > Cnidaria > Coral | place: Petempiche,Puerto... | reverse complement strand
TTCGAGCAACTGCGCATGCGCTGCATTTAACTGGGTTCTTTCGGTAACAAAGAAATAGCTGAGAATTGCTGAGTTCTTTGCGTCGTTACCTTTTCTAACATATCTTTGTAATAAAATACTAAAGCCATCAATACACTGCGTTCAATAATAGAGAAAAATAGCGCAGATAGTGCGGTTGTTGAGTAAATAAAATGATCGCTCTGTTGACGGCATGTTTGTTTTTGCAATCCTTGTGCGCGCGCGAAAACTGTGTTCGGCCATCTTAACTGACTTAGCTTAATAAACTCCAGATCAGCTTTACCTTTCTTCCTACTTCGTTATTATGCAGGTTAAATGCTGTACGACCGTCGTTTCCTTTCTCCAGTTTGTCAATAAAGCGTCTCGTCTCCTTCTCTCCAAACTTGATGTCATCGCTGCAGCCTCCCCATTGCCATCCGCTGTTTGTTTTTGGTTGTTTTCTTGTCTTGCCGCACTTACATCCGGGTACTCTGTTCTGGCTGCACTGGTGAGTGAACTCGTGTGTAATGGCGGCTGAGCTGATAGCGTGAAGGAAAGCTGTTTCTCGAGTGGCTGAAATGAATTGAGGATACATCATTAGACTCGTGGCTAGAATTATCTCAGGTATTTCGTTTCAGATTAATTAAACTTCGGGTGGACTAATTACAAGTGTTTCCACAAGCATGCCATGAATACTGAGAGAATTAATAGACGTTTTCACCGTTTTTGATGCCATCTTGCTTGGATGGGGGCGGCAAATACAGCAAAAATCGCAGCAAACGTATGGAAAAAGTTTTTAAAATGTTTTAAAAACACTTCAGAGCTCAATTTTTCCGTGAGTTGATAGACATTAGATTCGCTTTTCTCCCCGTACATTCACTGTAATTTTTGCTGTGTTTGCCCCCGAAACAAGATGGCGTTACAAACCGTGAAAAGGGATATTTCCCTGACGAAAACAATGGATAACGTTCAAAACTGCAGTTGAAGTACAGGCGGTCCAAACTCGGAAACGTATAAAAGGACTTATGTTACACAACAGTCGAAATATAATGATCTGTATGGGAAAATCAAGTAGGGTTGTTCTTATTCATACTCCTTCGAAGACGTATTTTTAGGCTTAAGAATGTAACCGCTCATTTCCGAACTTGGGCCACTTGTGGTTGAAGTTTCACTTGCCCAGCAACACAGCACATTGACAAATTTCTTAGGAAAGTCTACATGGCAAAACATTTTGAATTCGCAGCAAACAAGTCCTGTTTCTCTTTACGTCTATAAAGTGCCTAACGATTTTTCTTTTAATTAATCAAACTGGAACAAAGCGTAACTTCAAATAACGGCTAGAATATTTACCCCCATTTGGGATATCAGTTAATAAGCACTTAATCAAAGAGTTTCAAATCCAACTTACCGTGAGTCAAAGTCGTCTTCACAAAGATGGGTAACTGTTTGTGAACAGTCTTGTCACCCAATGAACAGTTCCAGATCTCGTTTTTAAACTGTTGCCGACACTCCGTCAATCCACGATGGCCTCCCTCTCTAACAATGCGCAGTAATAATTCATAATTCTGGGGAAAAAGAAATGGAAATGAATGAAGAAAACAAATAAATGAAACGCTTAAAATTTTAGCTCAAACACCGGGGTGATTCTAATTCAAGATTCTAATTCAAGTTTCGTTCAGTTTCACGTTGCAAGAGGTAATGTACGGTTGAATGCAAGAACGAAGATTCCCACTAAATAATTCAAACCAAAGCGGAGCACAATAATCAGATAATATTAAAGAGGACAATCAAAGGGATTTTGCTGCCATTTTGATCAAAAACTTGCTGCATTTGTGACTAAGTACCCTAAATCAGATAAGAAAATAATGTGCCTAGAATATCAGGTTGAAGATATTACTAACATTGCTGAATAAGAGTAAACAGATATTTTCTACGACAAGGAAAGAGTTTTGGAAAAGTCTTGCTAGTTTTACAATTTGGGGTCAAAACCTGTGGCATTGACAACTCATGATCAAATATGTAAAAATCCCAAAGTGTAGTCTTACATCAAATTCATCAAAACAAGCTTAACTTTTTTCTTACAATAAAGCTAGATGTAAAGCGCAAGTTACCAAGTGAAACGGTCGAATATCAGATCGTTTCAATTCTGTTTTGCTTTTCCCCAATAAAAGCTACGCGTACGTTTCTATTCTCGTCGTCACAAATTTAGGACATAAACCATCAATCACTTAGAGTATACTGGCTCGTGGTTTGTTTTCATTTTCCTCTTGTCATACCAGTTTGTGAATAGGACATAACGCGAGATACAGTAGTGGAAACAATTGCGAGCACTGAATTATTACAACTGACATATGGTATCTTAAACAATCTATCTCCTCCCAGCACCTCACATGGATAAGCCCAAGAAGACAGACATTTTGAAATGGACCAATAACCGAATGGCAAGAAAAAAAAATCCCCAGGACAGCTTACGAAACACCGTTCTTTTCGAAACTGTAGGTATTGTAACAACTATCGATAGCATAAACTGCAATAAATGATTTGCGTCCACCAGTCTTTTTTTACGTGCATCATCAATGAACTTGTCGCATTTCTTAGAAACAAACACATATACATCCACATATTCATACCTTTTTTCGCAGAAAGCCGTTGCGCAAGCCACCGTCAGATCTGCAACAAAATAAACATGATATTTAATTAAACTGCGCTCAACAATGAGAGAATATAATAAGACACTGACCTGGAAAGTTAGGACAAACACATTTTCTACATGGATTGAAGAGCTCGCGACAACATTCGAGTTTGAAAAATTTTGCGTCACCGATAATATCTTGAGATGTTACTAAGGATGGGAAATTTACGTGGCTGACTAGCCATCATTCATTTCCAGACGTCAGCTATGTACTGAATTCGTAATAGGTGAACATAAACTTTACAGTCATCTTACGGAAGACTAACTTGTCAGAATTGAGTCAAAAATATTGAGCGTTTTTGCTAACACATGCTACCCTCCTGATCTCCCATGTCTACAGCTAAAATGCTGCAGAGAGTTAAGACTCAAAGTGTTTTTGAACTGACTTAGATTAGCAATAAACCTAACTAATTTGTGACTTGGATCGAACTTACTAACGTCTATTCGAAAGCTCTGTGATAAAGTCGTTAGCAGTGTGAAGTTCATCACAAACGAGGACTAGACGACGCGCGTGGACAACACGAGAATCCAGTCCTATTCTCAGAAAATATAGTGCGCGAGATTTGCCGAAAATGTTTGAAGTATAAATGAGATAAAACTTACGTGCTTCTGCTGTATCCTTGCGGAATATGAACCAAAACCAACAGAGTCACTAATAACAGCCAAGAAATCTTCATGATCAACGTTTGTGCACCTTCAGTCGTTGCGAGTAGTGATAAAGTGAAGAACGTTTGAGCGGGTTCCTTATATACTCATGGCTTTACAAATATAAAGATAAACACGCTCATTAACTAAACACGCAAACAAAGGAGCAAAATGTCTTTAGTTATTAGAGATCCCACGCGAGACGAGGTGTGAGGTTTCAGGACAAAAGGTAAGTAAGTGAGATTTTTTCAACAATGAAAAGTCAAACAAAGGCATAATAATTTAAGCATTTTGTCTCTTCAAAACCTTTGCTTCTTGTCGAAATCTGATAATAAAAAAAAAAGTCTTGCGTAAGCTAATCTGTACGCTTGAAGTCGGTATGAACCTTTTTTCTATTCAAAATGATCGTAGTTTAATTTGTCCTGATCAGAAACAATTGCTTTTTATGATCCGTGTTAAGTCTTTAGCTTGCGCTCTTCAGAAATTACAGAAAGAAACTGATCGATTGAACACGCGAACAAACTTTGAAGTTTCTTCGCGCGTTCAATCAGTTTGTTAAAACAAAATTAAGGGAGAATTATTCGCGAGATGATTTGTTTGTTTCTGTGATTTATTTTGTTAATATTGGCGTGAGTCGAGACCGAGGTGTAAGTTTCCAGTAAATAATAGAGGTGAGAGTTTTTGCTAATTACGAGGAACAAAACTGTCATAAAGTTCGGTCTTTGCTTTAATCAGGATGGCATCATCAAGCATTTATTCTGTCCGTTAAATAAGTGAGAAATGTCACGCTTCACGTTTGTGCTAGCTTGTATACCTGTTACGCGCTTTACAAAGACGTTTAAAACTCAGAGGTGAGTTAAGTTTTGAGTTTACGTTATATTTATCACAGAGTTTACCTGACCTGCGAAGTGTATATTTTTATTTTGTTAAAAACTAGATTATGGCGTAATGCAATTCAAGAGGCTTAGCTATCCTGGGTTATGAGCCATTATACCATGCTCTACAAATATGGTAAGCGTACGTGTGATTTTTTGGGGCGTTTTTATTGTTATTTTTGTTTTCTACATTTCGGGGGCTTTTTTAATAAAACAATTATTCCAGTCTCGCTTGTTGGATATGAGATGGTCCAACGCGCGCTCGTGGAATAATTAACAATTATACCCGTCTTTATAGCGTTACCAAACGCACCAGAAAAAAACTTGCACAAGTTCGTCCAAAAAAAATTATTGACTTTAGTGTAAAACTGGTCATATTGTAAGCTATTTACATGACCGACACAAAGATGAGGTGTGAGTTTTCAGGACAATAGCAGAGGTGAGATTATTTCACAAAAATGAAAAATAAAACACAGCTATGATTATTATTGTCACTCTGTCAGATTCAAAACTTTTTTCGCCAAAATGTGATTAATAAAAATTTTGCTTGTAGCTGTAGTCCTCAAAACGCTGGTTTTCTCTGGCGATGATCATAAGTACTAGCAACATACGAAACACACTAAGGGACTGTTCAAAGCGCTTTTGTTGGGAAATTTTCTTAACAGAAGGCGCTAACATGTTATTACTTCTGTGTATGTTGCTTGTGCTTATCCTCTAACGAAACCCAGCCTTACGCTATGAGTCAATATAAAAGTATCTGGTAAACTCCTTAGCGACGTAAATTATTCTGAAACCACGAACGACCAAGTCAAAGTATACATTTCTATTTAACAAAAAGTACACAGTTACTAGCGTTTTATAACGAATTCTTTTCCGTTATTTGCTACGCTGTTCTAGATGGTGAGTAGCCTAGCAGAGTGCGCTTGTTAACAAACTAGCAACCGCGTCTTTGCGTTTTTTATATAGATGCAGTATTGAACGACTAATAGATTTATAGATTATTCGCTCTCGATTTCTATGCGTGACAGTTGACCGGAGGGCGCTCGGGCTTATAGGGCGGTTTTCAAAAACGAGTGTCGAAAGTAATCGGGCAATTACATTGGTTTTGGTTTTACCACGGTTTGAGATGGCCTGTGTATATCCGCCCCCTTTCTTCGATTTTTTTGAGGGGAAGGGGCGGATGTACACGCACACAGGCTAGGTTTAAGATTGGCTGAGTGGTTTCACGACCGCTCCAGCTTGAGATAACTATCGGCTGATGGTCAGTACCCCGCGGAAATCTGACGTTCTTAAAACAAATATTTGCCAGGTAAGCGAAGCTTCGAGAGCAAATATGCTAGTTTGAAGAACATCAAATTTCCAACAAGCAATTATCAGACCGATAGTTCCGAGACATAAACACTATTGTATTTATTGTTCACCACTAAATTTTTTTCCCCGAGCCATTTTAAAAATCATATTATTTTCAACTTTTCAGATGAAAGGCGTGAAAGCCAAATGCAAAATATGAAAAAGAAAAAAGACCAAAACCCACTAAATGTAGATCAATCAATCTTTCAGTTTTTTTTTTCTATAAGCCTGCCTGTTTGCAAAACAATTTTCACGAACGAGTACTATCCATCCGGGCATTTTCATCGACGTGCACTATGGGATAATAGAGTCTTCGCCGATGAACACTATCGCGTCACGTGAATAGTTGAAACCAATGGTGAACTATAATGGCTGATAATATACGAGTAACTCAGTCAATCATAATTGTCGCGTAAGTATACCAGTAGAATTCACTTAACAATTAGATTATGAGCTCGAGATTTCTATCGCGCATAGAAATCGAGAGCGAATAATCTAATTGTTTTAGCATAAATCTACCAGTCATTGAAATCTTTATCTTAATTTTCTTCACAGACAAATAGAAAACGCAAAGAAGCGGCCGCCATTTTGTTAACAAACGCTCGCTGCTACGCTACTCACTATCTACAACAGAAAAGAGAGTGAGTCGCGTAACCAATCAGAGAGCGGCTTTTGTGATAGACCGCCAGTAGATTTATACTAACTGTTAACGATTAGATTATGAGCTCGAGATTACTATGAGGTGATAGTTGATGAGGCCGAAGGCCGAATCAACTATCGACTCATAGAAATCGAGAGCGAATAATCTAATTATCTTAGTAGATTTCGAACTGAAATTTCCTTCAAATATTCTGTTCTTAGTATTAAACTTCCTGCTTCAGAGAATTCGCGCGGACTGAATTAATTGTCAATTTGACATTTGCAGTTGTGTACGCGCGCTTATCAGTTTCTTTCAAAAATTTCGAGCTTTTTTAATTCAAGAAACCGTCAATGTCCTCATTTTAGTCTTCTCAGGAATTTTGTTTATTCATTTGTTTCTAAATGTTCTTTCAAAGCTTCGGAGAAACGTGGTAACGTTGCAATTTTGTCCACCACACCAAGCCACTGCGCACTAATGGAAAAGATAGTGAGTAGCGTAGCCAATCAGAGAACGCCATTCGTGATAGAACTCTAGTGGATTTATACAGTATAAATCTACTGGAGTTCTATCACGAATACCGTTCTTCTATTGGCTAAGCTACGCACTATATATTTTGTTGTTACTTTGCCCTAGTTGACTATCACGCGATATAAATCTCATCTCATAACAATAGAGATGAGATTTTTTCTCGCAAATGTGACCTGAAAATCAACCAAGTGTCAGAAGACAGATTGGATTTGTGTTATTTTATTCTCTTTTTTCATATCTTTTATCCTTCATAACACACGTCAAACATAATCTTTTTTTTGTTTGTGCTACAACATGAAAACTATGAAATAACAAACTTCCCTCTAAAATATGACAGGTGTCATTAAACTGTACAATGTATTTTGTCGCGAAAGATGAAAATAAATAACTATACCTTTGATGAGTTTGGTACTTCTATTTAAGAATATCGTTCATGAAATTCTCATAACCCACTGGTTTACGGTCATTAACGCAGCGAGAACTCGAAAGTCTGTATAAGTCAAGAAGCTACAACTTGATCTCTTCTGAATTGAAAGTCTCTTGTTTGCATCAGGTTTGTAAACGCGCGCGTTTTCTAGTTCTAAAATATATGTGATTATTTCTCGCTCTGTCACACAGTTTATAAATATTGAAAGCGCCTAACAATTGAAAAGGGTATTAACAAGTTGTTTTCTCGTATCTAGACAAGGGTGTTAATGTTTTCACCCAGTCTTTACTATGTTGCAAAAGAGACAATTCAGTCTACTTAACTTTTCATTCCTTGATTTGTACTAATAACAGAAACGCTGGAACTGTAACTTGAGAATTTTTTTTCCCGTAGCACTTTTGCATTTATCGACCTCCCTATTTACAATTTCACTTCCTCCCAATATTAAAATTTTGCACCCGAAATTATCTTCTCTTTCATCCCTTGAAAACCTTTGCAGTGATCTAACACATTGCGCATAATAAAGTTAAATTTCTCATCCTGGATACTTTTAAGTTTTGCACATAAAAGGGTAAATCGGAATCGTCTTTATGTAAAAGTATCACCACAATCTTGCTCTTCTTGTAAGTTATAAAGTGGTTCCAAGGAGGACAAATGTATAACATAACGTAACGTAACGTAACACCTCGCTTATGATGGACACCTCAACAGGACTTGGTATAACGAAGAACAACGCATCAACAGATTTCTTTATGGCTCGGTTGATGGCCTGCTGGAATAGCTCTTTTGACTTGACATCTGTAGATTCATTCAACTTTTACTTCATGAAGAGCCACTGACCTGCCTGTTCAAGGTAGTGACGTTTCTTTTAAGGTAGACAGACGAGGCTCAATTCAATGGCGCAATTAAAAGTTGCTAGCATCCAGAATTTTCACTGAAAATCCGTTGTAAATGGCTTGCATTTCGTCAACACTTTGATTCAATTGGTTTGTAGTAAGAGAGCATTTGCGTTTGACTCATGACTGTCTCATCTGGTGATTTGGGACCCGAGTCTTGTTCGCTTTCTCCTTCGTTGACATTTTGAAGAGCGCTCATCTTTTCTGTCTCAGCTGCTAGTTCTAGCGCGACTGCCTCTGACCATCTGCTCTGGGCCGCTTTTAGCGTGCTTGTCCAGGTCTCCTGTAAGTTAACACATATCATCGTGTAAGAAAGGTTTCTATCCCCAAATACAAAGATTTTCGACCACGTTCTGTAAAGGATAGGTTAGCACTACTAGATCATTTGTAATAATTACTTTATTACTTCGAAAAATTACGAAGATTGACCACTTATATCTGTTCAATACCTCTCATTTGGGTTATAAGCTACCGTTTTTTTCTTAAATATTGTTCTGAGGTATAGAGTATCCTTTAAAGTTTTATGGGTCACACAAAGAACAGTTATAGATAGAATACGGAATAAAGTCAACTACTGTTTAACCATTCCTATACTGGCAAGGAATTATCAGAATTATAGCAGTACTCTTCTAATAAACACATTCCAAACTGATGAATGAGCCACAACGAGCCAGAAGACGAATGCACTTTAGCAACCTCGGTAACGATTTACCAAGTTTTAGTCGGCACTTTTGAGAAGAATTTAACGTTCCTTGTTGAAGTCGTTAATCAGAATTATCCTACAGAGCGTATTCACTCACTTGTACTGCAGCCATGCAAATTTATTGGAACAAAAATAAGTGTTAACATAAGAAAAGAGTTGAACTCCCACAGGATTGGTTTGGTACACCGACATGGCCGCCGTTTCATTGCTTTGGAACACCAATATGGCTGCCATGACGGCAGGTGCATACACTCCATAGCTAGAGTCTATTGGGTTTCCTTGGTCACAATGCATATCGAGACGCCTTGATTAAGCCCTCAGCTTTTATAAGGGAGGATGTTTAGTAACCACAAGAATCTTTGACCATAAAACTTGACCATAAAACGTTACCTTGAGGTTCTGTGATGGTGCTTGTAGAGTGTAAAGACCAACAGTTTGTTTGAATCTACTGTAATGGATGATTATGAACGAATTCTTTAAGGTGCTTCCTAAATAAAACACATCAAAAATTCCATTAGGATTGTTTAAAAGGCATTGTATTGTTAGTTAGATTAAAACTGATTCAGGGTAACGCATGAACTGGCGTTGCTGTTTATAGGTCCGCATAAATTCACGCGCACAGGAATACCATATAATGATATTCAACATATTCAAAACTCAACTGTTTTTAACAATTTGAAATTTAACGAATTCTTTTTCTTCACAATACTTCATTCCTTTATTATTTCTTGTTAAACGCTTCAGTAACATACCTGCATGTGTGGCTTCGGCATCAATAATGATGAATCTGTCCAGTGGAATTGGCTGCAAATACAACAAGAGGTTCTTCTTCATATTGGCGAATCACTGGAGCATTTAGCAGAGGAAGCTCTACGGACTTGAATCTTACTCTAACAGTTAGAGTGTTTCTCTCTTTCACGACTAAATTATGAGCACAGTTAAATATAAATACCTGTTTATAAACTGTGTACTGGGCTCCAGACATGCTACGTCTGACCACGGGAGGGGTGGGCGGGGGACTGTCTGTCATTCCAGTAAGATTCAGTTTCTGTACCAATGAAGGATGCTTTGATTATAAATTTATAGCGACAACATAATCAACAACACCAGTTAAAGAGTAATGGCAATTCCGTTATTAAACGCAGATTATGCTTTCAAATTACACGAGTTATAGAAATGTCATGAAATAAAATGTTATAGAAATAAATTCAATTTAATGTAGAGATCAGAAACAAAAATTTGAACCCTGATAATGGAAAAAAAAATGTTGTCCTTCTCACTTCTATCAATATGAAACTTTCACTGCTGTTTATTGAAATGTCGATCTAAAAGCTATAACGTTCAATCATTTTCATGCTAAAATACTTCTTTAATGATTAGCCTCCATAATCCCTTACTATTTCTAATAAGGACCAATCAGCCATCAGCCTACTGAAACAGTTAAATAGTCTGAAATAGAGTGCTCTTTTTTTGTTTTTGTGTGATATATTGAAAGTTGTAGGGACCCGCGTGTAACTTGGATTAATTTATATCAGTTTATTACATTTCGTCCGAATTCCTACCTTGTTCATCTTTGGCGGCAGTTTTCGGAATTTTGTAAGAAGAAGCATATCATCAAATAGAAAGGCATACACATCGACTTTAGCATTTTCTGAAAATTAAAGCAATTATTGCAGATCAGTTGTGTGTCACTGCATAGAAATTTATTGAACTGAAAATCATTGAGGTAAAAAGAACCTTCTAGCACTCGGTTGACTGTTTAGGTCAGTAGATTCTTTGTTAAAATGTCTTCCTTACATGCTGCGAGGAGTTCCCAAAATGCACTGCACGCAAACGAATAATGGCTTACCCAGCAAAGTTAGTGGTCCCTCATACAGCAGTTGTCTCTTAGGACTTGCTAATAGACTCTCGCATGGCTGTTTGGTTAATATACCTCTCAGGAACTACAGAAACAAAAAAGACAAGGACTTCAGTAAAGCTGAAATTTAAATTGATCGAATTGGAGGACAAACGAGTGAAGGGTTCCAATCTTTCAGACTGACTGACTGACTAATTCAATGATTGATTGATTGATTGATTGGTTGATTGATTGATTGAGTGAATGAGTGATTGATTGACTGACTGACTGACTGACTGACTGACTGACTGACTGATTGATTGCAATTAGTATTCATCGATCTACTTCCTCACCTCGGGTACATAGGTCTTTGGATCCAGCTCAGTAATAGAGGGCCAAACTAAACTACTTTGAAGCTCCTGTAACCTTTCGTAGTTTGCCCGAGACTTGACTTTACCTTCCAGTTCCTCTGTGGAAAATCAAAGTATTTATGTATTATTTCTCGTATTCTTTAAAAGCTTTACTCTTAGGACGCAAAAGCAGTCATCAAAAGACATCTTCACTTACGTATTGAAAGTTCTACAGCCTTAATAATGGAGGACAGAGAACTGTGCTGTTCATCGCCTTCAGCAGTTCGTTTCCTGATGTTCTGAAATTGAAGTAGAATCTCTTTAGATGAAACATTTCATTTCTCTCTGTTCTACCGACATTTCATGATAGTGTGTGCTTCAAGGCAGTATTCTGATATGTTTTGTTCCTTGTGGATTCATTTATTACTTCATGGTTAAAGTAACATAGGTAAAGTCTGCATATGAGCCAAGTGGCCCACCAGGCCGGAGCTTATCCCGGTTTCTGTAGCATGAAGCGACTAGGAATATTTCTATTCCCCCTTGGATGGGAAACTGGGACAGGGTTACCCCCAGCATTAAATTCGTCGGTACTCATTTGTACACCTGGGTGGAGAGAGGCACTGTTAGAGCAAAGTGTCTTCACCAAGAACACGACACAATGTCCCCGGCCAGAGCTCGACCCCGGATCGCTCGATCCGGAGTCGAACGCACTAACCACGAGGCCACCGCGCCTCCACTAACATAGAAATCTCTAAATTGTTTTTTTTTTCCGAGTTTTACCTTTAGTAGCAGTGGATACTTGGTAAGATGTTGTAGTGGCGCCACTAAGAGGTCGGTGATTTGAAGTCTGTTACATCTAGCATTAGACTCACACCACTAGAAAAATATAGGAGAGCAACAGCAAATATGAGAACAGAAGCATAAACAGTGGAGGAAGGGAGGGCGACTGCCTTCCTGGTAAACCTTCCAGTTAACCTATGATTCATACTTCCTCGAATTTTCTTCCGTTCAGTTGGCTCGCTTACTAAAAGTAATTCGAGGAGGTAAAGCACTTAGTGGAACTTCCGAAAGACCCAACACAGAAAAAGGGAGAAACGGCTTACAAGTGGTGATAACTTAGTTTAGTTTTTATTAACATTACAACCGCCAGGTTGGAAGCCGTCCACGACCGGTGCTAGAGGAGGTTTTAGCTTAAGCAAGAGTTAAAAAAAACAAACAAAATAATCATCGTCATCATCACTAATTCTCCGGCTTTGTTTCATCGGGGACACAGGGCGTCCATAATTTTTTGAGCCATTCTTTTGCCCTCGTACCAAGTCTTGTTAATCTCCCTTAGTTCTTTTGAGATGTTTCTCTGCCATGTAATCCTGGGCCAACAAAAATGCTGAGTAAAATATAATATTACCTTCATAAACTCCTGGAAGTCTTCATCCTTCTTCAGTGAGTCCAAATAACTAAGAGCTTTAGAGTAATTCAGACAATATTTCTGATACTGTGGGTGAACTTTGCGACTGAACTGAAAATAAGAAGCCACACCAGATTAGCGGTTAGTCAAAGTGAAAAGAGTACTACAGTTCATAGTAGAGAAAGAGTAATAAAACAAATACTTACCTCAGTAAAAGCGGAGACGACAGATGCGGTACTTCCAAACTGTGTGGGTTGCTCGCTTTGGAACACTTGCAGAAGATTCTTTGCAAATCTCGTGCTTACCTGCAAAGTAGCAGAATTTAGAGATAAGTATACAATGCTAAATACACTACATAACATTTGAATGATACAGTCTAATCAAATATTCTATTTGCCTGCCTTTCTTATATTTACGCGAAAAATCCCACATAACATCTTCGCAGTAACATTTAAGTGAAATTGTTACGAGACGACCGAGGGGTACTGTATATGACAATCATGAATGTGTCTTACGTTTTGTTCAGTAGTACACTGTTTGACAAAATGGGTGCATTGTTCTCAGAACTTGTAGTTAACAGTTTGTCTTCCATTACCTCACAGAGTTCTTCAAGATTACAGAAGATTTTGTTGCCATCCACATGTTGCAAATGTCCCATTTGTTGAATCTCTTTCAAAGGTTCGAGGAACACCTGACCAAAAAGGCAAATTAAAGAAAAACAGTTGACAGGCCGGGTAATTAGAAAAATCAAGGATAGGGTACTGGAAGTAAGAGCTTCTATTACTGTAGTCAACTTCAAACTGTAAACTAACGGAGGCTGGGGAAACATCCAAGAAAAAACGCCCTAGCAAACTTGAAGTACTTTACTGAAGGATCAACAAAGCTAAGGGATTCGAGGATACTAATTATTAACTTAAAACTTCTAAATGGTTTTACAAAAGTGATTAACTGAACTACGTCACAGTTGTTGTACATTTCCTCTTCATCCTCTATGGGAAAACTGGAAATGTTTCTCGACATAAGGAAGTAAAATTTATTTATGAAGAGAGCTCCTTCACTGTACAATGCAAACTATTATCAATAGAATCTCTGTTAAAATAAAATATAAAACATAAAGCGATACTTGTACTATCCTAGCGTCAAACAATGCAACTTAATCTGACAGGAGAATTCAAGTTGTAAGAAGTGCATTCTAAACATCGTCGGCATTTGATCGGAAATCTTTAGTAACCACCCAAACCTTACCTCTTTAAGAACCAATAGATGACTCATCAGATAAACAACCTCGCTATGAAACAGTTCCCATACTGCTTCGCGTCTTTTGGTCTCGTGATCAGACAGTGTAGCTTCAGATCGAGGTCTTCTCGGACTTCTCTCCAGGCTCTGCCCCATAAGCAGAGTCCAGTGACTATTCTGTAAAGGATAAAAAATCGCCGAATATGATTTCGTTAGACAAAAGCCAGGACTCTTTCTTTTTTTCCACTTTTTTCTCTTCATTGAATAATTACGGACTTGATGACAAGTAGAGGTGAACATTTATGAAATGGCATAAGAAATCAGAAAAAGAATTGGGAATTCAAAAACGCTGAGAGGAATCTCTTACGAGAGTACTTAACTTAGCAACAGTCTAACGTGTCAATGGATTGATTACCACCTAACAATTCTAGTTAAACTAAATCTTCAATTTCCTATTTTTTTTTTAATTTCTCAAATCCCCACTTCTTTGTTCTTCTTTCTGCACATTCCAAACATCGACGAAACAAATGAGTTCTTAAACGATTGTGGAATCTCGCTCTGCGAACAAAAATGACATTTTAGATTGCATGAAGCCACAAATAAATTTTGCCAGAATAGAGCGGAAAGGTTGGGGGGAGGGAAGCGTTAGTTTTCAGCCATAATCCCCTTGAGTCCAAAGCCTTTTGTAATTCTACTTTTTGTTGTCGAATGTGGAACTATCGTTATGAAGCAAAGCCAGTGGTTAGTCTACTGAAAACTAAATGATCCGGTTAAATATGAAAAAAATCCGGAAAAAACGCCCACAGGATAAATAAGCCGTTTCGCCGAGTATCCGCTCAACTATTATACGTCCAGCAAATTTTACCTCGAGATATGGATTAAAAAATTGACTAACCTGAAATAACTTATGAATAGAAAGCAATTTCTTACTGGATTTCCATGTCTTACTGAACAAATTTTGAATATTCTCAACGGCATTTCAAACAAACTTTATCAGTTTCGTGCCCTTTACGTCTTCAGTATTGTCCATTTTGCAATTCATTTCATAGCTCTTCATCGTTATTCAACCTTACTTCCTAACTACTCGCTTCATGAGTACCACTCTAAAACAATATGATTAATATTGCTTGTTTTCCATGATCTGCGTAGGTCTCTGAGCTTACAAAAATAGACGAGTGTCCCTTAAATGATATTAGGATCACAGTAATGAGTTGATTCGATGTACATAATTATTCACCTTAAATTCGGACAGATCGTGTTTCACAATTGCTTTTGGGGTCTCCCTCATGCGGGCCAAGCTTTCTCTGAAATCTTCACCTTGTCTGGCTTTGTCTTTCAGTAACAGCTATCATGATAAACAGAAAACAAAACTCGTTGAGCGAAATAACAATATAACTAATGTCACGAAAACCGAGAAGGATTAAATTTGCCCTCACCATCTTCTTATTTCGTCTGAGAATTGACCATCTTGATCGCTTTTCAGGATCTAAGACCAGATAAGACAGAGGTTAGAATAAAGCTTGTCATTTGTTAGAAATATGCCGAATTTGCTCGCCCACGTCGAAAGACTTCGGAAGGCCGAGAGATCTCGAGCGTCTGAAATCGTGCCTCGCTCGGAGTGAGACGACAATGTTCAGTTGCCGACCAGAAAATATTTGCAAGCAGCAACGGCTTAAAACACATATTACAAACTATGATTGCATTCTACTTAGCAGTTTGTTTTGTTTACCTATACTGTTGAGTGAAGTCGATGAGCCAGAGAGCTCCTTCTTCTCTCGGATGACGCTTAAGTGCTTTCCTTCTGTAAAAAAAAAAATAACAAAGGATATAACAAAACTATCAAACTCTCCCTTTGAAACCAAAACGGCGCCTCGAATTCTGCTTGTCGTACCGCACATTAGCAGCATGTTCTTGGCAGCAAGTAAATTCGCTACAAAGGTGCGACAAACGACTCCACGGCTCTTTTGTAACTGTTTCATGTCAAAATAAGTGGAAACTTTCCGGCAACTGAAATTTTCCAAACCCTACAAACTTTTCTCACGCGTGTTCAATTTTCAAAGCTCCTCCAATCTGTTAATCTTCATTTGTGCAGAATAACTCCAAATTAGTTAGAGAACAGCGGCGTTTGATAATGTGTTCCGGCCCCGAACCCGGATCGTGAATGCATGGCAAGAAAATAAAATAAAACAAAATACTGAACAAAGAAAGTTCTGGAGGTTATCACACCTGACCAGAACTTGACCATTTTTATCGGCTTTAAGGGCACATGGTCATGCAACCGTAAATTACTTTTCATGCACAAAAAATCAACAACAAGAAGACTCCAAATTATCATTTGCAAGGTGACTCAGCTAAATAGCCTATGTGAGAGAGAATGGTTCAAAATGAACAAGTTTTGACACCGTTAAAAACCATCGGTTTTTTCTCGTTGCGGTTTTCTCCAGCAGTTTACTGAATGCGGCACAAAGAAACATTCCAAAAATTCTTGAAAAGTTTCAAGGTTCGCCGCAATTGCCGCTAAAAAAACGTTGCCAAATAATGCTGCTCTATTCTTTTCGAGTTTAACTTCTTCACTTTCAGAACTTTAATCAAACTTCAGACTAAAACAGAAATTTCAACGCAATGTGAACAAAAATGTAAAAAAAAGTGTTCAAAGTAAGTCCAAAATTTATGCACTTTATTTATGCACAATTTATTTGTACAAATTAGTTAAGAATGGTCACTTTTCCGCGCTAAATACGGATCACGTGCCTGTTTCCGGTCGTTCCCATCCGTTGCTTGGCGGTATTGATCTCCTCACCCAAAAAAAAAAAAATTATTTTGTATTTGATAGTTCAAGCATTTGTTTTGTAACCGGTTTCTAGATTAACCGAAAATTCAGATTTTAATATAAAAAACCGTGGAGGTTAGATTATAATAAGCTTATAAGAATAATGCGCAGCTGTAATTCTGTTGTATAGATATTGCAATCCATTCAAGCACAAATAGTGATTTGATTTCACTTAAATTGGTGGCATTCATCCACTCAAGGAATGGGCAAACGCCTTTTTTTGTTTAACTTATTGTTGTTTTCTCATGTCCTGGTTTAAGACGTAGTTTTGTTTATTTTATAATCTTTTAGGTCAAATGAATTTGAATAGCTAGTTTTGTTCGGCAAGAACGATCACAGCTGCAAAGACGCCTCGGCCCGAAGCAAAATCGTGAGAGATCTGAAGGCGAGCGTGAAAAAACAATGAGATCAAAAACAAAAACCATACAAATTCCCTTATGTTTCTGTTGCATCAAAAACTGCTATTCACAAAAACACGACATTTTCTTACCCATTTGCTCTCCTTGAACATTAAGCACGTGAAGGTCCATCTGGTAATGGTCCCCAGGCATGGACACGACAGCGGACCCTCGTCGTTGGCGCGTTGACCGAGCATGCGTGAACACGGAGTCACTAAAAATAAATCAAAGTGTGCGTTTTAGTACATTTGTTTAAACTCTTTTATACTCCCTAAGTGTTTGATAGACTGTCACATCAGCAGGGTAAAGAGAAAACTCGGTCATTACGTACTCTTCTTCATCGGCCATCGTTTCTTCTTTTGGGTTTTCATCGATTGTTCGTGGACTCTGAAAGAACAAAAACATTTTTTCAGTATGCAGGTGTCACTGAGACACACACGGTGGACAAACTGTCTAAAACTATTACTTTAAGAGCTAAAAGCGTACGATTGACAATTTTCAAAAATGGTTCACGATATATAGGATCAATGTTTCTTTTACCGGCATTGTGCCTGCTCGAGATCTCTTTCTGCGGTTGTTCAGGAATTCTGCAATGTCGGCAGCAAGGCTCTCGGCGTTTTCTCTTTCGATATCCCCTTCAAATTTCTGAAAAAAGTTAAATAAGTCAACATTTGCAAAGAGTTTACTTCAGAGATGATTTATATCTAACACTGAACGATAGCGGCTTTCCTTACCAGTGACACTGAAGTTTGGCGGTGTTTCTTGACGTAAATTTCGTCGTCGTCGATCGACTTCCTTCTTAAACGGTTCTAAAATAAAACAAGAGTAGCGTAAGTCGAGTAACTCACTAGTGTAACTGACTTTAACAATGTCAAACACATTCTCAGCATCTCAGAACGTCTTCAGCACAAAGTTTGTCAGCACAAAGTTCACCTGGGCATGATTGATATCCAGTTTCTCCTTAGAACATCTAATTTTATCAAGCAGATGGGTGATAAGAATATTGACAATTATCAATTTGGGGATATCGTCTTTGTGTATAACCAAATTCTCACAACTATTATTAAACAAATTTGTGGGAATAATTAAGTAGCTTGGTGAAGAATAATCAATTATATGTACCGTTTGCACATTGTCTTTACTCTGTGCTTGCACGCCCATGGTGGACAGGTAATGTCCAAAGGATTCGACCGGAAGTGACACTGTGTGTGCCAGTTTCCTTCTCAACTGTGGACTGCCTTGTGGACTTGGCCCGGGACTGGGAGCGGCTTGAACCTCAGAAAGAATTCTCTGAAATATAAACATATCATTGTAAAAAGTATAAAGCTGAGTCTTACCACATATCTTTTATGTCATTGTGTGTGTTTTGAAATTCAGCTGTGGTGATAAGTCAAGATATGTTTCTGCCGCGCAATGTACGAAGGCTTTTGCGGTACACTATCACATATTCTTGACAAGGAGACCCCTAGCTCTTCCTTTGTACTCTCACGACTTCGCTATTTTAAAAAGGGTTTTTTTTTCTTTGTGGAAGTGATTATTTTTGGATATGAGTACCACAATGCACTGCGGCTCACCTGATGCCTCTCTCTGATATCTGCGTCCTCTTCAAGAGTCAGAGGTGATGACCGCGGCGATCTCTGGGGTGCTAAACCTTCTTCATTTATTTGAGAGGGAGTTGGGGACGAAGAACTTGAGGCCAGATCATCTTGAGAATGCTGTTAGACGAAACAAGAGCAACTCGTTAAAACAAGGAAAAATTACACTGGTCAGTCTATCTTGACTAAAAAGCGATTTTTATGCTATATTGACTTGTCTGTCTGTCTTTCCTTATTGTACTTCTAGTCCTCCTCTGTGTAAGCTGTTTTTACTGTGCTTCATTACAGACAGAAAACTACAACATGAGTGTTTTCGCTACGATCCCAGCAAAAAGGTTTAGGAACACTTGACTAGTTTGTAGCCTTCTTTCAGTGTCTAGTTTGAAAATAACCGATGATGTACACTCACAAGAATTCCCTTAGAAGATATTTTCCCTAACACTCTCTGAGCAGCTCCCAACGGCGTCGAAGTCTTCTAGGTTGTACAAGATGTTTGAGGTATGCGAACTCCCGGCCTTACAGGAGAGGTGGGGTGGGGTGGGGTGCGGAACATTGCTGTTTTCATTGACAACACAGAAAGTGTACCAAACGTTTTTTTCCAGGATTTTAGTTCTAGGAGTGTCATAGTTCCTCAGTGCATGACAGCATGAGGAAGATGTTGCTGAGACTTCAAACTTAAGGACTGATTTGATTGACCGTCGCAAAACCAGACCACGGACCACGAGCCCGCGAGTGACATAAGTAGTGTAATCTAAAAAGCTTAAACTTACCCTCGAAGTGGGAGATGGTGATCTGGAGCTGTCTTCACTCGCATTATCCTCCTCATATGGTGAAATAGTCACCTCAGGGACTGTAGTTAGCTCAGCATCGTGGAACGATGAGGGTCTTGAACGTATCATGAAGTCAGATGACAGGGGGTTATTTCCATCTGACACGCGACGCTTTGGAATGGACGCGGCATCTTTGCGATAGGGGTTCTTAGTCCTTGCTGTGCTTTCTCCACACCCGTCTGAAAAGTAAAGATAAAACACAAATGAAGAGATCCAGGCTAGTCACATGGAAATGCAAAGGGTGTGGTGCTGCTATTTCAGAATTAGAATGCACTTTGACTCGGCATATATTGACTTCATCCAACACAAAACAGCCCCATTCAGTGTAATGCTAAATGATTTATCTCCTGCCTGGAGGCAAGTCTCATTACTTGCAGTAGAGCCAATTATTGTGGCTAGATCACTTCGACAAAAGATAGATGAACAAAAACATAATAAATCGCCAGACATTACCTGCCAGCCTTAGTTCGTTTCTCAACCATTTTGGATATCTCGTCAGCAAGACAAATCGCATTCTCTTATTTATTTCTCACAAATGTTTCTCTTTATATCTCGCATTCATCCCAAACTTGCCACGCTTTGCTTTCGTTTTGTTCATTGCAGCTGAACAGATTCAATCCACTACTAACAGAGTGAATCTCTGTTAGGGGGGATAACCCTTGGGAGAAAAGGGAGGGAGGGTGATCACTCACCTAATAAACTTGGTGAGCTGGAAGCCCTTTGCAATTCATTCAGACCAAGGTTATTAGCAATCATCGGATCAGTCCAGTATCTTCGCGTTTCGCTAAATTTTCTTCTTTCTTGGACGCTCTGTGTTTGAATGGCGAACAGCTGACTTTGCAAAAACTGAACCTTTGTCGCATCAGTCAAATTTGTGTCTTGGTACTCAGGTCCCGCGCATATATTATCACTCTCATCATTGAGGCTTGTAGAGTGGAACTCAGACTCCACGCTTTTGTCGTTATTCTCGGTGTCCGAGCTTTCGACAGATTCAGTTTTATCCTCGAAGGTTTCTAAATCATCGGTTGATGTGGATTTATCTTCCGTGAGTATTGTGTACACGATATCGTCTGTTGATGTTGATATAGTCTTGGTAATCTTGACTGGTGGAATGCTCTGTGTTTGATTACAGTCTCTTTCCACAGCTTCTTCGCCGTTGTATAATTCATATTTAGGTGTCGGACTGCTGCTTGCTTGTGGTAAATGCTCGCTGAGGTCTCGGTCTTTCGGGTGTTCACTGCGATCAGAATCTACATAAATGAATAAATAAATAAATACAATAAGACAATAGAATTCAATCGGTAATCGTGTGCAAAAGTGAACAAAAAAATGATCGTTCACACAGTTCACAAATTCACATTCTTTTGAACACGTTTTCTTCGAAATTAAGATCGTTTCCTGAACACAGTCGAACTCTGTGACGGTATTCAGCTGAGTTCGACAGTCGAATTCACAAGAGAGATTTTCAATCGGTTACCCTTCTCGAACTATTATCGATTTAGTACCTTAACTTCGCCTGCCACTAACGGTTGTCCCGACTTTAAAGGTCTTAAAAAGATCGATATATATTAATTTTCCTGACACAATATCCATACAGTGTCAACTAGGTAGGTAATGAGAATAAAGAAAACCAACAACTAAGGGATGCTGCCTTTATGTTCTACCAAATTTTCAAGACTAACATTTAAAAAAAAATTATCGCATTTAGTAAGAGGTCGTATCTTCCCGTCTATTTTCATCATTTACTTTTGTTTGTCAAATAACTAGAATGTTGCGCGCGTGTGGCATTGTAGCTATTGTTATTTTTGTGAAATGTGGCGTCTCAAGAGCAGTAGACCAAGAATTTCTGGGGTAAAAATGGTCAGAAATTCATAACTGGAGCTAGCGGAGGAAAACGGTAAATTGCAGCTGGAGGAACTAAACCAGCCGATTCGAGGAAATCGTCTTATCAAGAACCTTCATGATTTTTGTCAAATAAATTACGGTAGTTTCACTACTCGAGTTCTCCTGGACTCATTACTAAATTCCCGGCAAAGTTCTTTGGTATGATACTATGTCATCATAGCACCAACACCTTCTATCACATATTTGTACTCTGAACTATTACAATGAAAACTGACTCATTCGGATTACCACAAAAAAAAGGTTCATTGTGCGGTCAACGAAAAGAATTGAGTAAGACATCTCAGAGCACCAAGGCGATTAACTAAATAAATAAACAAACAATTTATATGTATGAGAATCGTGACCAGAATTTCTATAAAAATAGTGCCGCGCACTTCCGATTGTCGGTATATTGGGGTTTATGTCCAAAATAGGTGCAATTCACTTCTGATAAGTACTTATATTTACTTTAGGTGAAATTAATTGACGTGTCTTATAGACACAAGGTTAACTTGAGGGCATCACGTAACTTTTATTGTAGAACAATGCTTTATCCTAATTAAACTTTTCATTTACGTAATCAGTCTAGCAGAACTGCCGGTCCAGGGTCAGTCATGTTAGTCAGCACGTCGCAAATATATCTTCCAAGAGTTATTCATCACAGGAAAGGATTCTCCTGATATCTTCACAGAGAAATGTCCATTTTTAACGATGGTACAGTATACTGAACTTAAGTTTAGAATTTTGTTTAATGATCGGTATTACTATTCAAAAGATCAGCCAATAGAATGCTGCAATTAAATTAAGTCTACAAAATCTCGTTATACTTTTCGTGCAAACTTCGATTTTGCAGACTTCAAATACAAAACCTGTTTCTACTAATTTAATTGCCCTCCAAATGTTTCGCAGTTTTCTTATGCGTGTAATTCCACCTGAGGTTCTACAATGTTTTAAAAAACTAACCAGCAGGTTTTTCATTATGGTGAAAACAAAGTATTACAAACTACGACTTACTCCCACACAGAAAATCTGGATGTGTCTGTTACAGCCTCTGGTTTTTCAGTTTTTACCACAATGATCAGTAGATACTAAATAAGATATGCGAAAATGAAAACAACCTATCGTGTGACTAATAAAAGGAAACTCCAACCGCGAGATAAATGTCGTATTTACCTCTCAGTGTAGGGACGGAAAGGCTGTCGCTGTCTGCTGGTGGTTTTTCAGTCGTGAGATAAATGTAATGAAGTCCAGCGACATTTTGTAGCATCACTGCGCGAAGTTTTGGTTTGTCTTCTCCAGTATGCATGGCTGTTCTTGGCAGGACCATAGTGTCAGGATTTCTGCTCATTCTCGCGCGTGTGAGCATTTAACCACCGATTGCTAATAAATATTTTATGAGGATCAAAAAGCAATTACTGATGTTCACCAGTGACCCATAACACTCTCGTCCCTTCTGCTTCATTTGAATTCAGTAAACATTCAGCTTTGTTTACGTGTCACGTATCAGGGTAAAGGTTTCCATTGCAATTGTAAATTAATTTGGTGTTGCTTAAACCATTTTAGTATCCGTGACTTTGTATTTCGTTGTTATCAGCTCCCAATCAATTCAGGATTAAAAAAGAAAACGGGAAAATGACGTATGTTATTCAAGTCCTTCCGGAACTTTTAAATACATCTCACAAAAACAGTTGTTTTCATAGGGATTTACTCTGGATCAACAATCTTTTGTACCACAATTGTCAATTAAAAGTGTACGTTTTCCCTCACGTCTCAAAATTGTGCGGTAGTCAAAGTATGCTCGACAAAGACAACTGTAATCCATAGCATAGAAAATGGAAAAAGAGCTATGAAAAGACATAATTGAATAGACACAGGAATGTGGTAGTAATAGAAAGATACATAAGAGCTAAACGAAGTGTTCATTTGATTTGTACAAGCGTATTCTCAAATTCATAAGCAAGTAATCTAAGTAAACGACTTCCAATTCTGTTCAAGTCAGCTGCAAATTAATATTACTTATTGCGACATAGATTAATTTGCTCAGCTTAAAAAATGAAGCGACAACACTTAAATTCTTAGAATACGTCGGTTGTTCCCAAATAAACTTAATATAACATCCTGGGAGGTCTACGAGATACTCCAGAAATTAACGCCCAATTCTGTAAATTTTAGTGTTTTTAAGTAAAATTGAAAAAAGCAAAAAAGACTTAAGTGGAATGTGACGCGATAACGTGAGAGACAATTAAACTCTTTGTATGGTGTTTTACTCTCATTTGAAAATAACAGCACGGTGTAAGACAAAGACAAAGAAATCTCGAAAATATTAACTGAGTGAAGATAATGCTTGTAGAGGATTGTCCGAAATCCCTTTGTTTGTTATGTTGTTGTTTGACTTGGACGTGTTAGTTGTTGAAGCTAAGTGCCCTCATTACATTTCTTCGCTTGGATCTAGCACAATAAAGACGGAGGAATGTTTTACATTTCAAATACATTTGAGACATTTGAGGGACATGCCTAAATGAGTGAAATGAACGCTACTGGACAAATTGAAGGTCTCCCTACCAGTCGTCATAAATCCTGCATTATTATGCTCAGGAGAATGTAATTTTTGAGATCACCAAGTCTTTTATTCTCACACATGTCAAAGCTACTTATATTTGTCATTAAGGTAACTGAAAAGTTAACCGATATTGTACTACATTAAAGAGCTGACATGTCGAACGACAGACGTTGACTAATGAACACTGGTTTTGGTCATAGATTCTACGTGGTATTCTAGAAATCTGGAGCTAAGCCTGAGCAAGATCATACTTGTATACACATGTTACTCTGGAATTTGGAGAAAGGGGAACTAACAATATCTGAACCGGCCTGAGTTGCCTTTAGCCGTCCTTGTAAAAACGAGTCCTCATGTCGTATTGTATCAAAATGTCTTTGATTTGTATGGGTAATCAAGTGAGTTCGAGTGCAATTTGGAATAGATAAGCACAACTAAATTTTTCAAAGACCAAAAAATTGGCACGAGCACTTAAGGCGAAATTTACTAGTGCTTAGTTATTCCAAATAAGCCCTTTGCACGATCCGGTCACATGGTAAAAAATCACTGGGACGCAAGTTGCGCAGTGGGACAAAGACAGGTCAAGGTGTAATGGTACGAACTGCTTTGTTTTGGAAGTCCAACTGTACAACATGCATCCCAGCATGTGTGATTTTGTACCATTGCACGAGAAAAATCACTTGATTACTTAATAATATACATGTAATTTGATTCAACTTTCTGCACTCAATTTCAACTTTTTGCGCTGTTTGGAATGAATTGACGTGCTCTCAGCCAATCAGCGTGCTGAAATTTTTGCATGTACACAATGTAAATTATTACCATGGAAATAAAGGTGCAAGTGAAATACGCTTTCATATGAATTGTTTAACACGGAGGACTTTGACACCTGAAACTTGGAAATGGTATATGTAACTTCGCTACCACGTAAATCTACCTGACGATCCTAACGCCGCAGAAACGATTACTGAAAATTTGGTGATGACTTCATTAGTTAGAACTTCGAAGGCTTCGCTTTAACTCAACAACGTTTCCTGTTTTGTCTCACCACGGTTAATTGCTTAGTATATCCCATGCTGTTTAGCTATGTAGGAAATTGAAAATTGTCTTATAAAAGATCGGCTCTGATAAGGTTTCAATTTGAAAACAAATTAAAAATAGACTAGGCAAAGCTAATAAGTGGATTGTCAAATTGGTTATTTAAAATCAATAGACGTGTTCAGCCTGGAAAATGCAGCAAAACAATAAAATAAAAAATGGAGAATAAGAAAATGCCGTACGAAGAAACTATGAAGCATGTAGACCCAAGCAGGATTTGTTTGCACAACAACCTGCATATGATATGCAATTTATTACGAGCAAGCAAATACCGCACCCCGCGCAAGAATATTATGGGTGTTTCCTACTGAAACTTAATTCTGGTGCTCTCGACTGAATAAAATGTCTTAAATCTTACACTTTTTGCAAAGATATTTTTGACCAATACAACGATAAGCTGGCACGGGTATGTATGAGATAATGTCAGTTCTAACACATGAATGAAAAGCGACCAAAACATTCAGACTGAATGTATACAATGAGAAATATTTTCCTTTCAAACTCAATTGAATGGTCATGAATAGCCTTTCAATGAAATTGTTTACCAAGTAAAACAAATTCATTATAGACAAACTTCAGCAGGTTCTATATTCACTTTTTGCTTCACTTGGTGTTAGAAAAATTGGGGTAACATTCTCAGCTCACAGGAAGTGAATGTAAATTGACGTCTTTTATCTTTCACGTCAAGCATAATAAAAGAAAGTGAAACCTGGACTACATACCTGATTCATCGTCGTAAAATCCAAGTAAAGTTCTTTCGTATTTCCTCAAATTCAACTTAAGTTGTCTGTTTTCTTTAGCGAGTCTTTTAAATGTCTTGAGTGCTTTCATCTCTCTTTGGAGTGCATTTTGTAAGCGTTCACGGAGTATCTTATTTTCTGCTCTCAGTATCTGATACCTTTCATTCAAGTGTGAGTTCTCCGGCATGACTCGCAAAATGTCCTGCAAGTGCGGTTGGTTTCCGCTGGAAGAACGCGATATTGAGTTCATGTTTTCGTCGGTGTAGGGGCGGCCACCATTACCAGGAATTCCGTAGGTTAGTTCGTCGGTGAGTAAGCTGTTATCGTGCAAGTTTTGATCAAGATATCCTTGCCTTTGTGTGCTCCTGGAGTTTGGAATGTATTCTCTTGTTCTTCGCCTTCTCAGCGGTGGCGATCGACCAGCTTGTACTCGCTCAGCGATTCCAGTTCTCGCCATGTCACGGTCTGACGACATCTCTTGCCAAAAAACCTGGTAATAAAAAATTTTCCTGTTAAACAAACTTGCAGCATTTAACAAGCATAAAACACTTTTTATCAATTTCAAATTCGCATTTGTTACTTTCAGAGCTGATTGGATGAACATCATAACAACATTTTATTGGCTTGTTATTGATGCACGCATGTCTGATTTCTGCCCGCCAGGAGATACTGAGAGAAATAACCACTTATTAGTCACTTCTGCACGGGAAATGTAGCTTAGCCCTTAGGGAAAATACTAATAAAGCTTGCAAAACACTAAAGCTCAATAGAGATATTAATACAGAATATGCACCCAGGAACTTTAGTCTTGTTAGTATGATTTAAGGTGGGAAAAATTGGCTTCCAAGATCTAATTGATATAATCAAAGAAATATCTCAAAAGTTAAGGTTCACCTGCAAGTCCACGCAACTTCTAAATTTTTGCACCGGAATACTGGTTGCTTTTGAAGATGCATGAGCGGTCTGTTTGAGCTAGGTGGCTCGAACTTTTGTCCATTTTCGTTTCGTAGAGGTGATAGAAACACAATGCATTTGTAATTAGAAGTCTTTTGTAACTTAAAATATGCAGGTAGAAACTAAAAGGTGACACCGCTATTGTCGTCCATTCTGCTTCTTAGACAAACGATTCAAACGACCGACTGCAATATCAGTTATATTTCGTGATGATAATCTTCTGGTAAACTGATTGCACGCAAAAATTTATGACTAAACATTCACCGGCTAGCCTTGTCTTTTCTTTCACCTCTTTCAGGGCTGTGGTGTAACCTTTGGTTTATTAGCAAAAGGGACGTCAGAGCAATAAAAGAATAACGCTGTCTCTTGGGGCTGGCTGGACTTATAGTTACCGCACATCGTCAAATTACCTGGGATGACACTAAACCGTTCGAGCGCTCGATGCCTATTGGACAAAGTGAAGTTATAGTCTTTTGTGTTCGATCGTATAGCTGTGTTGATAGATTTTAATTATGTCAAAATTCTTCAGAGGTGAAGAACTAAACACAAAAGTGACACCTCTGGGCACGTTTTCACGTCCCAAATAACAAGACAACGTGGAATGTGCATGTTACCTGTGTTGCTTCAGACACTAACATTGGCAATCAAAATCCACCTCGTGTCATCTCCTGCAAATAAAGCACAAAAACATTCGGTGCTTTGTTTAAGTGGCAAAAATTATGCTTTAAAATGAGATTGTTAAATAACGCGGCTTCCAAGAGATCTCTGACACTGAGAAACAAGCAGCTTTACTTCTCTTTACAAAACATGGATAGCGCAAGTGCTTATTAGTACCAAGTTATCGTAATATACTTTCCGGCGTACTTGAAATGAAGCTCCAAATAGGTCTTAATCAAAATTGAACCTCTTGAGGTCTCAAGAATTACTTCAAAAACGCCTCAACCAGTGTTGACATGGCTAAACGCAGTGTAAATCAATTTTCAAGAGGTTTTACCCTGAAGCTTGAAGCGGAATAACGTCGTTTGGTTTCGGCGAAGAGGCCATTACAAGGGACTGTTGAATGGTCATGCAAAACAAACACACAGAACCAGTGAATTAAATTAGTCGTTTGCATGTGCAAACTTAAAAAGCAAACAACAACTTACGTCTCTTGAAATTCCATAGATTTTGAGTAACTTCTGCGAAATACTTTTGCTGTAGATTTTACTTAATGGAGCACAGTCTTAAGTAGGTGGCAGGGTGTATCGTTTTGATAGTAAAATAGCCTGATAGCATTGTAAGCGAACGAAGAGACTTGATTATGTGATAAGTGTTTAATTCAGTGATGACATTTCGTCAGAAAGAAAGCTATATGGTGGGATTACCGAGATGGAAACGTCGCTTTGTGTCTATATCCATTGACAAGCTCTTGATCTTAACGAAGCGGTGCATAAACGTACAAAGTTAATCAGTAGCTCACATAGGACAAAACAAAATCAATAACACAGTTTTTCTGTTGTTTTTATAACCTTTCTCGTTCTTTTAAAGTGCTTTTCTTTAGAACTTGTCTGAAATAGTTTTTCTTTAATCTTTCATGAAAATGAGAGGAAGGTTCCAGATCCAGTGTTCAAACTGATGGCCAAATAAATTCCCTGAAAGAGGAACTCGAACTTTTTTACACTGCAGGGCGTTTCGAGGTTAAATATGTAGACAACACAGCGATCGTTGACAAAGCAAAACAAATTTTAAATTCCAATCGGCAAAGACGCGCAAAGTGTAGCAAAACTGAATATATTTATCCTTCAAAAAGCCCACCGCCCCTATGTACTTTTAACGATGTGATTAGTCTCTATAGAAACTGTTGTGCTGCGTAGGTGTCAAGTGAAACTGACACAGTTGATTATCAGCTTGAAGCTGACAGAGCTAAATTGACCACCTCAGCTGAACTTTCTAGCAGTAAGCCCTTCTTCGAATTTTAAAAG
>Ga0126338_10000154_pt1 | contig 28570 bp, 17 predicted proteins | sample OrbCmetagenome_2_FD_92529 | JGI IMG/M metagenome (GOLD analysis project Ga0126338, IMG submission 92529) | Coral microbial communities from Petempiche,Puerto Morelos, Mexico - Orbicella C C metagenome | ecosystem: Host-associated > Invertebrates > Cnidaria > Coral | place: Petempiche,Puerto... | reverse complement strand
CGTATTATTGAATGTAAAATGAACGAAAATCAACGTAAAACACCAGTAGTAATTAATTTGTGCGTAATTTTTGGACCTTGAATGAAAATACAACCTTGAAACATACACACTGCAAAGGGGAAAAGTCGTAGCAGACTACCAAGGTAGACACAAACCGGAAGTGAACCGAGCAGGGGTGAGTACTTATGGGACTACGGTACCAGGACTATCAATTGCGCTCTGCACTATCTGAGATTGTCTCACTAGTTGCTGTTTATAGTCATCATATACATCCTAAATACCTAGGAAGGGAATTTATCCATGGTCATTGCCTCAGTCATAATTTTTTCATGGATATTGCGTCAGTCATAATGTTTTCATGGACATTGCCTCAGTTATAATTTTTTCATGAACATTGCCTCATTCATAATGTTTTCATGAACATTGCCTCATTCATAATGTTTTCATGGACATTGCCTCAGTCATAATGTTTTCATGGACATTACCTCAATCAATTTTTTTCTGGCTATGGCCCTGCCCACTGGAATGTAGGGCAGCAACAAAGTTCTTCCACCACTGTCTGTCCTTGCCCAACTTTTGGATAGTGTCTCAGCTCTGGCTTAATCCCCTCATTATACTCTCTCTGAGGAGCTTAAACCACAGCTCTGGAACAAGTCTGATGCCTGAAATGATGAGTCACATTTTCTGTTTACAGAAATCATCAGATATGTTGTGAATAATGGTGGCTGTCATCAAAATGCTACTTGCACTGTTGACATTACTCTGCCCTTCTTTTTGAGACCAAAACTGCTCGAAAACATTACCCTTTGGGGCCTGGCATACTGAGGACCTATACAAGCGAGTACCCCCTAGGGACTTTTCCTATTTTTTTTTTTTTCATAAAAGTCAAACTCTGTACATCTGGAAGATTTTAACCCACCAGCAACAGGTTGCAGGGCAAAAGAAGATGTAAAATTCATTAATTAAAACTCTGTACGTTATTAGTTCTCATTTACATGTAAATTCAATTCTGCATTTGTTACCATGTATTAGGCCCACCATGTTTATTTCGACATGTGACATGAAAGTGATTAGGCCTTTGAAATTAGGCAGTATTGCAATCTTTCAATACGTCTTTTCGTGTTAGTTTGCCATTGGTTAGGCTGTTGTCCTGTGATCTCTTTGTGAACAATTTGTCACTTCAAAGACAGACTCTGTCTGGTGGCATCGAGACATAAGATCATCCCTATTGGCGCGCGAAGCCATTTTGGGCGATATTCGCTAGGCAGACGAGCAGCTCAGACGACGTTGTTGTTGGAAAGAATTGTTGCCGTTTCGGTTATAATCCAGGTAAGTAATAAATGAAAGTGAATTGACGAGACGACTTTTATTGGCGAATTACTGCTCAAACGAGAATTGGGCGGGTTGTCAACTTGTTCCACTGCCTATATTGTTGGGAGATGTGACGAAAGTTTGAAATATTTTTTCACATATAGCACCTATCGCAAATAACTGAATCGCACTATTACTGGAAACATACTTGTATAAAAGTCTTCCTAATCATCGACATATACGTTCGAAGCTTGAATTCAGAGTTCACGGCTGTTACAATATAATCAATATAGACAGATTTTAAAACACGTACTCTAGCTAAGCTGTCATTTTCCGCCAAGTAATCGCACTTAATTTTGCAATGAACGAATTTTCATTGAAAAGGCGAGAGCTCCTATTTAAGAACTTGTTTGCTTCTTTTTTTGGCCACCGTTAGCCGTGGACAATTTTCGCGTTTAGCGGATGGAAACAATTATTGCGGCCAGTAGTTTCAGGATAACGCGCGAGTGAAGGTCAAAAGGTTCATTCGCCTTTGCATGGTACAAAGTCACGTACAAGGCACTCAGAAAGCTAATTTCTATTGAAAAAGTTTGCTTTCATCAGAGCCAAACCCCCTAAAATTCAGACTTTGCAACTTTGCGTCCCCTGAAGGACACTGAAAGTTTGTGATTAGCGAAGGAACATGAAATGGTTTTGCACAATAAGATCCCGAACACACCCCCGAAAACGCCTACACTCGTACCAGTCGTTTGTAAACATAACCAGTCTGTCCTGTTCCGCGGCGTAGCTGACTGTGATTGGCGCGTAAATCGAGTCCAACTAGTTTGGACAACAAAGTTTTCTGTTTGGCTTCCAAGTTTACGCCGCACATTTAGCTCCCGTGACCACGCAGTTATCAAGGATCAAGCTTTTATCGAATCTACCAGTCGAAAAATTGTGGCCAAGTTGGGCAAATAATGCTCTCTGCGTTTCGTTTTGTACAGGTAGCAGCTAAAAGATCCATCTACACATCGACAAGCGCAATGGGTTCTTTGAAAGTCGCCGTGATCGGCCAGTCCCAGTTTGGTTTAGAAGTTTACAAAAGTCTTCGCTTAAAAGGCCACGAGATTGTCGGAGTCTTCACTGTTCCTGACATTAAAGGCAAGCCAGATGTTCTCGCGGTAGGAGCTGAACAAGACGGAGTGCAAGTTTTTAAGTTTCCGCGATGGAGAACCAAGGGAGAACCGATTCCCGACGTGGTAGATGCGTACAAAGCTTGCGGAGCTGAATTGAACGTTCTTCCCTTTTGTTCACAGTTCATTCCGATGAATGTGATTGATTTCCCTAAACATGGCTCTATCATTTATCATCCGTCTTTGCTGCCAAGGCACAGAGGAGCTTCAGCGATAAATTGGTGAGTATTTTTGTTTTGGTCACGCAAAAGTCTTCCTCATTTCCAGGCGATTTCTTGAACTACGGGGTACCGTTTACGTAACCTAAAATACATTTGTTGTAAAAACCATTTATTCAACTAAATGGTTCATTTTCTAACTAAAGCTGAATTCATCAGGCCATGAAATATTAAGAAGACAAAAGTGGACGACTCAGTGACAAATTTTTTGGTTTGTATTCGGTAATTCAAGTTTGTTTATTTATGTTGCCTCTGCTCTAGTGCTTCAATTCGACGAAAATTTGAACACGATGTAACAATAGCCAATTATTCACAAACATTTCCAGACGTGAAAATTGAAAAGGTCGCTGTTTTATCTTTTGTATTTGGCGTTGAGCTCGTTAGCAAACAGCTAGCAAACGAGTCAAACTGGATTAAAATCACAGACAAAAGATACTAGGTCTTTCTCGGAGGCCGGTAGTGTCGCGTCGATGTACATTTGATCGGTGCTCTTTCTTGTTGAAAAGAAATGTTATTAAATATTTGATGATAACACTGGTTGAACAGCTTATTTCGCTCTCAGGGAAAAGTGTTGAAATACGTTATAACCCGTTGAAATGAATTGTTGAAATCAACCGTTGAAATTGTTGAAATGTTACGTTGTTAAATTTATTAGTTTGCGAACGTGGTTTAGGGCGCCATTTTGTTTTTGCGGTTCAAATGCATGTTGCAAAGCTATTATAGCAACCCTCATGAAATATTTTCTCTGTAGAGTTACATTGAAAAACTAACCTAAATTTTGGTTGTGCTTGCCATAAAAAGACGTTTAGAATTGTACAAAGAAAAAATAACAAAAACTTGATAATTTCAACCTGTCATATACAAAGTCATATACAAGGTTGAAACTCTACTGAGCAAATCTTTATTTCTATGTCACAGTCTGGATAATGTAAACCACTTCTTAAAACTTTTATTTAATGGCAACTGAGAGGGCATGGTATAAGGAAGACAGTTGGGCTGGATTACCTGCTTGAAAACCTCACAAAGTATTTTTTTAAATTATATTTTATTGGCAGAGTTTCCATGTCTTTGTACTGAAAATATGTGAGAAACATATTTCCAGGTGTAAAGAATAAATGAGAATGAGAAGGAATGAAAGTTTTAAATCCCCTCAACCTCCTGGATGCACTATATTTAGGGCTGAAAAAATTATTTTTTCAGGACCTTGATGGAAGGAGATAAACAGGGAGGTTTCAGTGTGTTCTGGGCTGACGACGGCTTGGATACAGGTCCTATCCTCCTTCAAAAGAGTGTGGATATTGACCCAAACGAGACAGTTGATACTCTTTACAATCGCTTCTTATATCCTGAAGGCATAAAAGCCATGGTATGTTAAATATATTTCTCGCATAAAAAATAATTATGGCATGGCAAATATTATTAGTATACAGTATTATTTACCCAATACATCTGTAAATAGTACCCATTCAAGGGGCATTTTGAAGTGAAGTGTTCGTTGGTACAATCGCATAATGTATATTGGACGCACCCTTCTAATATCAAAAGTAAGTAAGCTTGATTCTGCATTTTCCTCAATCAGAAATAGGTTATAATAAGTCAGAACTTTGAGCAACAAACTAATATAGCGACTTTACAATGTCATGAAAAACTGGAAATTCTAGTAGTCACTGTATGTACATAAAAATATTGTTTGAGCCAGGTTTCAGTTGAGATCACTGAAATCATTCTAAAACTGGCAGAATCATTGACGTACAGTGATAGGCTAGAGCAACTAATCCAACCAAGAGCACACTAGCAAATTTTTGGCAAACTGACCAGTAGTGTTTGTATGTTAGAACAGTGAAATTGTCACAAATTTATTGTCTCTTGTCCCTAGTGTGCTTGGATCGGTAATTTGTGTGAAAACCATTGTAAACATCAGTTTATTTTGAACTTATCTGTTGGCGTTTTTTGTTTAGGTCGAAGCTGTTGACCTTATTGGTGACGGAAAGGCTCCAAGAATTCCTCAACCAGAAGAAGGAGCAACGTATGATAAAATCTGGAAAAAGAAGGAAGTGGCAAAGGTTAATGCAGCTTTTTCAATATAAGTAAATTTAATGTGATGGTGGTTAGGGCATCAGCCCTCTCATACAATTAAGCAAATGTACAAGTTGTTTAAGAAGTAGAAAACATGTACTGTGTTTCTATTGAGTTATAGAAACACGAGTGGAGGTTGGGAGAATGAGAAATGCTGTGGAAACACAAGCCACAGGCGAGTGTTTCCACAGCTTTTTCGAGTTCTCCCAAACTTTCACAAGTGTTTCTATAACTCGATAGAAACATGGAGAACATGTTTTCTATTTCTTTTAGAAAACACCATGATGAAAAAAAGGAAAACAACTTGTTAACTTTGTGTATCAAAGTGTAAGTTCTCTTTGCTCGTGCCATCATTATGTCAACAGCTTGTTCTAGTTCTGTGTATCTATCGAGATATAGAAACACGACTTTTAATCAGCGCATGTATTTTCTTAGGACTGTTTTCAAACAAAACTTTTTCGTCAATGGAATAAATAGTGTTGATTTATTGCCGATGAAGGTTACAGAATTGTCATGGAGACATCCACTTTAAAAGTTTTTAGTCAGTGACAAACAATTTTTATATTTATTACCATGACTGGCATCAGTTATAGCATCTTCAGACCTGAAATGTTATGTGGTTCCTTTTAATGGTATGTTCGTCATTGCCTAACGATCAGTGAATATTTGCATAAAGTATAAAGGAGAGGAACTAAGAAGCGAGTTGGTATTTGTTATTTGTCAGGGTTGCTTTGTAGATTAAGTATTATCCCTTTCTAATTTAAATTTTGTCACCTATATGCAGATAAATTTTGCTCAACCAGCAGAGGTGCTGCACAACTTTATTCGTGGAAATGATAAAGTGAGTGCTAACAATACTCAAATAAAAACAATAATGCATAAAAGTTCACAATTTCATGTATTGGTATTTTTCAAGTCCATTTCCTGTCAGATTCACAGGTACATGTATACATACGCAGTTAGCACAATTCAACTGAAAGTAATAACTAATTAAAAGTTTTCATTTAATCTTGCAGCTTCCAGGGGCTTGGGCTATCATTGATGGCCAGGTGAGTTTTTTGAAATTATAATACTCTATGTTTGAGTCCATCAATCTGTTACTTAATTTTACTAAAACTTGAGAGGGTTGTAGCTTGTACTTAGTCCTTGCTTGAGATGTTTTAATTCTAAGTTGTTAGTAGATGAACCAAGTACTACAATTGAAGTGACTTTTGGAAAATTTTGAGGTAACCAGCATTGATTTATACCTAGCAACAATTTTCACAGTTTACTCTATTATTGTCTCAAAAGAACTAGTAGTAATTACTAGTTCTTTTGAGACAATAATGAAAACCAGAGTAAACTGTATTAATTGCTGGCTACCTCAATGCTGGTTACCTCAATGTTTTCCAAAAGTCACTTGGGGCTTTATTCCACTCAGCCCTTCAATTACTGTTGTCTGATTCTGTAAATGCTAGCACATTTATGCTTAGTGTGAGCATGGGGTAGATCACTCTTGTCATCTGCAGTTACTTGCAGCTATCATAAACAGCCACCAATCAGGCAAACACTTTCTCAGTCAATCAGGAAGATCTACAAGCTTTTGTTAGTCTGTCTTAAGCTTTAGAATGTTAGGAAAATGTGTCCAGGACGGCTTCCCTTCATCACTAAAACAAGCAGTTTTTGTAAATTATGAAAACATTCACTGCTTAATTTGAGTTATTTCCTTCTCTTACAGCAAGTAACATTCTATGGTTCATCATTGACACCTGGTGAGAAACCTCCTGAGGGTGCACCTGTGACAATTGAGGGTTTAGACACACCTGCTGTTGTTCACAGTGGTGGTATGACATTGACTGGAACTGATGGCCAGATGGTAAGCCAATAACTACAGACTGAAGTTTACTCCTTTAAAATGGATTTGAGAAATTGTCAAAACTACAGGTTGGTCAGCGTGCAAAGAGAGTCATGTCCAATGGACCAGGAATAGTGAATTTGCAATATTATTGTTGTAGTGGATCCTGTCCTTCACTTGCGTGTTGTACAAGTAATGGTCCTTGGAAAGATTTGTAAGGAAATTCAAATTCCAGACTGAAGTAGTGTTAAGAGATGAAATTTTGGGGGGCTGGTTAGAATGACTTTTGGGTTAGTACATCATAAATTAAGCTTGCCCAAAGCTGTAGTATTGGATTTCTTTACATCTGTTAGTCATTGTCACCGAAACAGCAAAAAATGCTGCATTTTAAACAATTATTGTTTAAAATGCAGCATTTTTTGCTGTTTCGGTGACAATGACTAACGGATGTAAAGAAATTATTGTGCTTTGATTCCTTTTGTTTGCAGTTGACTGTCAAGACACTTCAGCTTGAGGATGGGCGCATGATCCAGGCAGCCAAGTTTGGCCAGGCAGAAGAAGCGGCAGAAGCCATTGAACTTACTGATGAGGAGAGGGTCATGGAAGGCAAACTGAGGGTACAACAGCAGTCAGTGCTCTAACACCATGTTCACACTTGGTGCCTGAGTACAGTGCCCAAGCAAGATTCTCACTGGGCACTAATGTGAACACACCATTTTTCTAAGCACTCACACCAGAATTTGGGCACAGTGCCTGTGCCCTGGTACAAAGTCTTGGCCTTGTACTTGGGCTCTAAATGGTAGTAAGAGTAACTTGGGTTTTTAGTGTACCCAATGTCTGAACGCAGCACTATTTTGTGCCCTCGCCTAAGCATCAGTGCTCTGGCACCAAGTGTGAACACATCACAGATTGTGATTTGCTGTAGTTAAGTTAGTTTGCGAGCTTGCTGCATTTGACCTTACAAGTCAAATCCTCTATCCTGGTGCTAGCTGAATTTGTTCTTGGGGTGGCAGAGGTTATCTGCACAGTGTTGCCATGTCAATTGATTACCGATCAACTGTACACCTGTTTGGATTCTTAACAGTGTATTTTCAAATTACAATTGAATGGTTTGTTTATTTGAATTGTCCACAATCAGCACAACAGTTCTTAATCTAGTCATTTATTTGACAGGAAATTTGGTCTGGAATTTTGGCAAATCCAGACATTGTAGAAGATACTGACTTCTTCAAGGCTGGTGCAGGCTCTATGGATGTTACCAGGTAATTTCCTTCAAGATTACTCTCTTGCTTTTGTAATGCATAGAATTGTGGCAAGGAAAGACAAACATATGTGAAGAAGACTGCCTAAGGTGCCTTTACATTATAGTTTTAAGTGTAAATGCAGCAATCTTATCTTTGACCTTGGCATGTTTCATTTAGGCTTGTTGAGGAAGTGAAAGAAAAGTGCTCTGTAGTACTAGAAGCAGAGGAAATTTACATGAATACAAGGTATAGTTCTGTTAAAAGTTATCTGTTGTATGGTGCAGTACATATAATGTTTTGAATAAAGGTGATTTTCATGACCAGACTAGGCAATGGGTGTAATTTGACAATATGACTAAGAAAAGCATGGTTAGCTGTTGTCACAGGTGATTATGTTTTGCTTGCTCCTCCTTCAGATATGCAGATTTTGTTCGTTTGTCTGTCTTGAGATCTCGTGGCGGAGGCCGAGAGGAATTCACCTGTGACACTGTAAGTACCTGACAAAATAAATAATACACCATGGGTTTTACAACTGAACTGCACCATAACAAGCATACCTGGTTCTAAAACATTGAGAGCTTTACCTTAACCAGGGTCCTTGTGTTCATACTTTTCTTTATTGGCATTCATGCTCCATTGGGTTAAGAATCCTTTCTTTGGATAACTGTGCACTGATGTACATGGTACCTGTAAGTAATAGTTGGCAAAACCAACTGAAACGTAATGCTGAGGATATAGCATTCCATTCAGGGAGAAATGGCAGGCCTACAAGCCTCATCACATCTAGTTGAAACACATGCAAATGTTTTGAAGTTTGATCATAGCTACGAGTCAAGAACTTGTCAAAACCCCCTTGCCCCTTATCAATGTTGGAAAATGGCAAAATGCATTCATTTGTCTGCTCAAAGTGTTTTGTCTACATTTCAGTGGGGTGGGGACGGGCAAAATGAGTGAAAACTGAAGTGTTTCAACAATCACATTCATTGGCACGATGCATTAACCTTAAGTTAATATTTCCTTTCAGCTTGACATGGATGTGAACCACATGACAGTCCGTATGCCGTATCAGTTGTTTATCAATGGAGAATTTGTGGACTCTTCCAGTGGACGTACATTTGATTGTATCAACCCAACTGATGGCTCTGTAAGAAATAAATTTATATGTGAATCATTAGATAAGAGTGCTAAATGCTTTGCTTTTTTCACTAATATATTTCTTGATTGTTTTTTATATCCTAAAGGTACTTACAAAAGTCTCTTTTGCAAGCGTTGAGGATGTGGATAAAGCCGTTGCAGCAGCAAAGGTTAATAAATGAATTTTAATTAATATGTTCTTTTTTGAGGCCTTGAACTACATCACTAAATGTAAGAGGGGGTGGGGGCAGTGGGTAGCTAGATTGGAAGTAATAAAAAATGCTGTTAAGTCAGGTAGTCTCATTATCAGGCTTGGCACTGGCCTAGCTGGAGGTAAAATATTTTTATTTAATCAAAAATTATCAGGAAAAGTCAGACTAGTCACTAAAAAATTACCATTAGATAATAATTTTCTTCATGGTTGGTGGTATGAGTCATGTTACATGTATTGTGCATTTGGTTCTTTTTAGGAAGCATTTGATAATGGGCCTTGGGGAACAATGAATGCAAGAGATCGTGGACACCTGATGTACAAGTAAGCAATTTAATTTTCTTTCTGGCAAATTGTAATGTCTCGTTATCTGGTATCTAACTCATCTTTGAGAAGTTGTGCCAGAAGACATTTGAGCCTTTCAGTCAGAACATAAAATAAATACAGTGAAACCTGTATTAAGCGGACCTCATATTAAGCGGATACCAGCTTGAGTCCCTAAATTTTCTTCCCACATTTACTGTGAAATAAACCTGCATTCAGCAGACACCTCTGTTAAGCAGACGTGGACACCAATATTAAGCCATTTTGTTGCACAAAACCTGCAATAAGTGGACACTTCAAGGGCTTTTTACTTCTAAAAGCTCAGCTCAGACCTTTAACATTGTTCAGCAATGCCATTTAAAAGCAAAGTAGATTATTCATGCATTGACTGACAGCCGGACATAGTGCTATGAGCAGTCTTTGATCTTACACTGTGTTACAAAAGGGTTAATAACTATTATTGCTAAATATATTAGAACCTGCTTTGAGAGGACACCCTGTATTAAGTGGACACTAGTGAGTGTCCCAAAAATGTCTGCTTAATTAATTTAATACAGGTTTCACTGTAAAGATATTCACTTTTTTATTTGTCCTGGAATTCTTCTCTTTCATGTACTGTTGTTCTGTTTGTTTTGTAAAGGTTGGCTGATTTAATGGAAGAACACCAGGAGGAACTAGCCACAATAGAATCTCTTGATTCTGGTGCTGTCTACACTCTTGCTCTCAAGACTCACATTGGTATGTCAATTGCTACACTGCGTTACTTTGCTGGATGGAGTGACAAGATTCAGGTAGAGCTGTTGTACATGAAAATATTTTCATTGATTATATAACTACTAAGCCTACAATGTTAAGCAATAAACCTCCAAGAGAGATCAAATTTTTTGTGAATGACATAAAAATGTTAAAAACAATTCCATTTTACTTAGGCTTTGTATTGTTATCAGCAGTTAGGATTTTATGAACAGGGCTGAGAGGTAAATGTCAAGCTCAATCTTATGGGGTTCAAACTTCCAAAATTAAGACTCTAGATATTATTTGCTTAGAACCTACATTGTTCTATGGAATTAAATTCAGTCATGTCTGCTTCTGTACAGGGACTGACAGTTCCAATCAATAATGCTAAACCCAACAGGAACTTGTGCTACACCAAACGAGTACCAATTGGGTGAGTACTGGACAATGCTCTTCTGAAACACTTCATACTTGAGACTTTTTATAATACAGAATACGTAATGAGAATACCATTAATGAGAATAACAGTCCCAGTCAGTTCAGATGAGATTTAAGGGACTTTGTTTGTTCTCTCAACTGTATTGGTGAATTGATCCTAACGGGTCATTAACCTAAGCAGTTGCAAAGGCTTAAACAGGAATCAAATGAATGAACTTGTGATACCTGAGTGTTTTGCTTTATCAACTGAGCTCTCTTAGCTGAGCCTCCCTGGGAGATTAAGAACTCTATAGCAAGGCACTTATGCTATGTACCTCTTCTGCGTACATCTTCTCTAATCTTGTTCTTTCTTTTTTCTTCTGTGTGCCTTGATGAGGCATGTTCATGGAATCCCAAATTATGACACCCCTTTCCACCTTGCTTTTTAAGGTTGTAGTTGAAGCCGGCTGACATTTATGAGCAAGACAAATCATCATGCTTAAGTGGTTGCACTTCCTTCACCACTCTTGGCATCTTTGCCTTGATAAAAAGGAAGTAGAATAGCATTTAAGGTACAGTGAAGCTTCATTTTATAGATTGCGGCAAATTGAAGGTTTCGTTTTTGTTCCACATGCTCTTAGCAGATGCATTTATGAGCTTGTTACCTTTGGTACAAGTGCAGCCTCTCAAAATGATTGCGAATCTGTCAGGACAAATCAGGTAGCTTGTGATTTACAAGTAGAATTTAAGGCATTTGGTGTAAGTTGGGTTTGCACTGGGAACAATACGCTGGTCTTATTTTGGTCATTTGTGGTTGTTCTTCCTTCACCACTCACGGCAATGTTGTCGTGATAAAAAGGAAGCAATTATAACTTAACTGTTAATGAAAATTTTAATAAAATTAAGAACTGTATGGGTGGTAGTCTTGACATAAGCAAAATTCTTGGGAAATATTTGGCATGTGCAAAAATTAAGGAGAATATTTGATATTTCTTGCTCACAAATTAAATTGCTATGGATGTAAAGGGTGTTTATTGTGTTGTTTGCAGTGTGTGTGGGCTAATTGTGCCGTGGAACTATCCTCTAATGATGTTAGCGTGGAAGATCTCTCCTCTTTTGGCTGCTGGTAATACAGTTGTATTAAAACCAGCCCAGGTATGAACCACATGTGCAAGGATGGTGTTAGCTCTAGCCAATTGCTTTGTTACACAGCTCATGCCAAGAAGTGACAATGATATAATATAGAGTTTGTAGGAGTGGTCTCTTATTAGAGAGAGTAAGCAGGACGTTACGTCAAACGGCAAACGGCAAAATTGAAACTTTTGCCATCTGTCTTCAGCTGTCTGTACAGTAGAGTGAAATATTTGTATTTGCAGTGGGTAGTAGAAGACATTTTTCTATTTTTGTGTGATTTATTTAAGGATTACAAGAAAAGAAAAAAAATCAGAGGTAATCTTTGCCGTTTGCTGTCTGCCGTAAATGTCGTCCTCAAACTCTCTATTATTGAAATCCTCAGAACATTATGCCCAAAACATATATCTTGATCTTGTACTCTTGTACATAACACTGATCTATTAATTCCATCATTTTGTAGGTGACACCACTGACAGCGCTCAAGTTTGCTGAACTTTCTGCCAAAGCTGGATTTCCAAAGGGTGTTATTAACATTTTACCTGGATCAGGTACACTTCCACATTCTTGTACAAAGATGAAATTGTAATTGTATATTTAAAAGTACTCAATGCAGTAGTACTGTAGACTTGGTTCCAAAATTTTATAGAGCTACATAATTCTGGTAAGAATTTGGGCTCTAATCAGATCAGACGTTAGGAAGACTAGCAGCAACACAGAATAAAGAGTGTTAGGTTGAGAGTGTGATGGCCTTATTCGTCTTCTGGCATGACAATGCTGATCTAATGATGATGATGATGATGATGATGATGAAAGCGGTCTTCAGGTTTCAGTTAGTGATTCATCTTTGGCTGTTGTTCCTTACAGGGTCTGTGGTTGGTAATCGTATCTGTGCTCATCCTGATGTCAGAAAGCTTGGCTTCACTGGGTCGACTGAAACTGGAAAGTCAATTATGGAAAGGTACCCAAGTACATGTACTCATTTGTTATTTATTATTGCGTGGTGTGTTCCTTGTTATTATTCTGGCTGATTTTGTTACAAATTTGTTCTGGTTAAAACACTGTGTAATATGTTGCATCCTCTGTGAATATTGAGCAACACATGTGCAGTCTTAGTGATGTTGCAGAGACCAGAATCGAGAATTATGACGTTGTGTATAAAGCTTGTGTATAAAGCTTGTTAAGTATAGTACTGTTATTCTCAGACATATTTCTCTTTTCTCCATTATATAACAATGTAGTTGTGCTGTGAGCAATCTCAAGAAGTGTTCTCTGGAACTGGGAGGCAAATCACCACTCATTATCTTCTCAGACTGTGATATGGACAGAGCCGTGAGACAGGTAAGAACAGAAGTGTAGTAGCTTTCTTAAGCTGCTATAGTTGTTTTATTAGTGTAGTTATTGTTTTAGGGGCATTGTTTCCATTGTTTGTTCTTTTGTTCCCTTATAGGGTATCGAGCTATTCACGTGACACCCAACCAGATAAAAGAGCTGCCACGTGACCCAGTCAGATTGCATCACACTATTCTTGTTGTCTTTCAATGCTTATTGTAAGCAAGCAAATATGTGAAACATATGTTTGAACTGTAGGAGAAAGAGTTAAAGACACAAGATCATTGCAATTATGTACTCAACTAAAGGCAGTTGTGAAAGTTAAGCCTGACAAATTCAGGATTGAATTCAAAGGATTTAAATCCATGACCTCTGTGATACATGTAACGATGCAGTGCTCTAGGAGCTTAGCCAAGCTCATATAAACCCATAGATGGTGAAGATATTCAAGTAAATATATGAAACATGTAACTATTTGAACTCAGGGAGAGAAAGATCATTACAAGCTAGACCCTAATACTATGAGGGACACTGAATTATTCTAAAGCACACACACACAGTAGTTCTCTAAGCTAACTAGGTCTAATAAATGATTATGAGCAGAACCAGAGGGCTCTGCTTGGATGGTTATTGAGAGTATAATGAAGACCTAAGAATAATATATATTTTTTATAACCAGGGAATGATGGCTTGTATGTTCAACAAAGGAGAAAACTGTATTGCTGCTGGTGAGTGAAATATTGATTCAGAACTGTTAATAATAACAGGTAACTGTGTATGCTGTTCTGTCCTCAAGTTTAAACAAGGGTTCAACACTGTCACTGTGTTAAGATATCCGAGCTTGATTGAAAAAAAAAAACTTTAAAAAAAAAACGTCTTACAATTTTATTTGTCCCATTTTCTCCTTAGTTTAAGTCTCGATACTATAGAGAAGATATATCAAACACTCAAGGCAGTGTTTTACTTCATTTCCAAACACCTCAAATATTTGCAACATGTTGTATTTTCAACTCTCTTCTTGGTGTCTGGAAAATGTTAAAAGTAGTGAAACATGTTCTCTTGTGATGAAGCAATTCATCTTATTATTTGCATGCAACTTGGTAACTTAATTACGTACATTTTTGTTTTTGTTTTTTTTGTCAGGTCGGCTTTTTGTTGAAGCGTCCATTCATGATGAGTATGTCCACAGAGTGGTAAGTCAAGCATAATTTTCTCAGCCATATTCATTTTTTTACAATTTTTTTTCCAGTATGCAAGTAGACTGTTTTGACCCATCGTATCCCAAGCTTGCTTACTGCATTGCCATTGATATTAACTCTAAGAATTAATTGCTAGATAATTTACATAACTACAAGGCAGAATTGCTTGCTGATCACTCCTGGGACTTGAATGGAATAATTTGAGCTATTTACTGGCTTCAATTTTGAAAGTTTGTGGTTAAGTACTGTATTTAATTTAACTAAAATCTGTTTTGAACTCACTGTAGGTTGAAGAGATTAAAAAAATGAAAATTGGAGATCCCCTTGATCGTTCAACAGATCATGGCCCTCAGAATCACAAGTAAGTTTTTTACAACAATAACAATGACAGCAATAAGATGCAGGGGTGTCACTAAGTTTTGAGTCACCTGTAGCCTCGTTGTCCATACCCATAGCAAACTGGTATATACTTTGTGGGTGAATTCTATCAACAACAGGCAATTTGACCTGTAGCCGTAACAGTGTTACAGGTTACGGCCCTTAATGACAGCCCTGAGATGGTTTGGTAAAATAAACTGATAACACACCAAGGATTGCTTACTCTCATGAACCACCCCTTAGTTGGATGTTTATTTATTTATTGAGTTCTTTAAGAACGTTTAAAACAGATCTAAAAAAGTAAAATTGTCTCTAAATTTTTCGACCGCCCTCTGCGGTCTTCTTCAGAGAAGAAGACCGCAGAAGGTAGTCGAAAATTTAGAGACAATTTTACTTTTTAGATCTGTTTTAAATGTTTTTAAAGAACTATGAGTACAGATCGCTCCAACAGTTTTATTTATTCAGCTTGTTTTGTTTTCTGATATTACAGAGCTCATCTGGACTCTCTTATTGATTACTGCAAGAAAGGAGTGGAGGAAGGAGCAACATTAGTTTATGGTGGCAAACAGCTTGACAGGCCAGGTTTGATGCTGCATGTACTGTAAGACTAACAACGAATATGAATTAAATTATTCAAGCAAAGCTGTACAAGAGTTTTAACTTTTCTGCCACTTATTCAAAAAGTCTTTTTGACAGTGTCAATCTTACATCTTATGGCACAATTAGGGAGAATTTGATCATGTTTTGGTTGAGTATTAAGACAATTTTTTAATGTTGTATATTTTGATTATTTACTTCAATTAGTACAAAATAATGTATCTTCCTTCTTATCTTGGTAGGTTACTTCTTTGAGCCTACTGTATTCACTGATGTGAAGGACAACACGTTTTTGTCTCAGGAGGAATCATTTGGCCCAATTATGATTGTTTCTAAATTTGAAGACGGGTGAGTACATGTACATGTACAGTTACCTCCAGTGTGTATCAGTGAACATTTGAAAAGTGATGCACACTCTTATTGCTTTCATTTTGTCACAACTTGTCAGATGATAATTCTGATGTTAACATGCAGGTCTGAAAATCTGATACTGTGCATTGAGCATTAATCTCTGATGGGTTATACACTGTTAATCACGCAGGCGATTGATGGCCTGAACTTTCTGTAGGTGTCAAAATCTATGATGTCATAGGGGTTGGCATTAACCATGCAGTCTTGTTTATTTGTAGTGATGTTGAAGGTGTTTTGAAGAGTGCTAATGGTACAGAGTATGGGCTTGCCTCTGGTGTTTTCACTAAAGACTTGAGCAAGGTTAGTGTAATTAACACCGGAATCTTGAATTTCAACTTGGGTGTAAAAATTATTGTTGCTCCATTACACCCTGTGTTGTCAACTTATGGTGCTGTTTTATTGATTAATGCATAGACTGCAGGATCTAGCATAGATATACTGAAAGAGGAAAAGGTTGTTATTCATCGTGGTAGATGCAATACTGAATAGATGCAATACTGAAAGATTAAACATTTTTAATTAATTTAATAATTGTTAGAAAATTTTTAACATTTTTTCTGTGAACTTCAAGGCACTGCGTGTGGCTGATGGATTGGATGCAGGCACATGTTTTGTCAACACATACAACAAGACTGATGTTGCTGCTCCTTTTGGAGGTTTTAAGCAGTCCGGCTTTGGAAAAGACTTAGGTAAGCATTTTGTGTAATAATTTGGTGTTGGAATGACAAATCCTTCAGAAGTGTAATTAGAGGTTCTACCTTTTCTACATTGTGTTTACTGTATTTTAGTAAATATTTTTTTTTTTGTTTTAATTTTTTTAGGGGAAGAGGCACTCAATGAATACCTAAAGACTAAAGTGATCACTGTTGAATACTGAAATAATTCTGTTTGCATGTCACTGCTAAAGAAGAAAAAGATGCAAAATGTTTGTGTTAACTTAGGTGTAACACTAAAAATATGAGCCCTAATTTGACAACTAAAACATGAAATCACTCTGTTCTGTGCAAAGCAAAAACATGACATACAAGTAATGATAGAAAATCCCAGTCATGGCATGTATCAATTCTGTAGAGATCAACTCCCAATTTCTCCTTGAAACATTAACCCAAAGTCATACGTGCTGGTCATGATATGAGAACTGTGATTATTACATGAGAAATCAGATTATTCTAACTACATGTACTACATCAGACATATCCTGCTATTTTGACCAGTCTCAACGGGTACAAGTAAACTAATGAGAAACTGTAGGAGAAAGTGAACATTAGACAGGGGCGGATCCAGGATTTTCCTTAGAAGGGGTGCACCACTAAGGAATGGGGTAACTGACTGGTGAGGTAAACAAATTGTAAAAGTGAATACAAAGAAGAAGGCTTCATCTCAGGGGGGTGTGCACCCCCGGCACCCTCCCCCTAGATCTGCCCCTGTTAGAGAAAGACTGTTGTGAGATACTGAACAAACCACAGCAGCAAAAGGACAAGGACAGTTTGATCAAGATATTCTCCATAAAGTAAGTTTAAAATAACACTATGTTACTGATTTACAGAAAGGTGAGATCTCAGGGATTTTAACACTATTGAAAATGTTTACCACATGTATAAGCTTCTTCAGAAGTGTTATGAAAGTTAATGTGTTCATCTGCTGGAAGCATTTTATTTGTAAATTTATGTTGCATGATATTAAGTCAACTATGTTTTGCAGGTAGAGTTACCAGCATGTGAAATATAATATCTTCCAAAGCATGGGGTGTAAAATCTAAAGTAAGGAAGTGTGTGCACAACTTAAAAGTACAACTTCAAAATAAATTTCCATGCAATGTAATATTAGTTTTCAAAATTTCGTAGAATTGTTAGTGACATAAGCTGATTGCAGGCTATTTGTGAAATACCTCAAAGAATGTGCCTTACATGTATTTGTATAATAATTATTGCAATTAGCTGTAACACTAGTTTCACGGTCATTTGTTGCCTAGCAACAGATTTTAAAGTGCCTGTCATTTTGACTAGTAGTAAGTAGAATAGTATTTTATTAATAAAGCTGTCTTTATGTCAACAGACTTGATTGATAAAAGCAAAACCAATTTGCACAATCGTATTTTTGAGATGGTGAATAAAAGGCAATATTCTCCTTCTGTCAGTCACATGTATGTTTTGTTTTTTAACTGAATACTGAATACTGATGGTGCAGTGGTGAGAGTGCTGGCCTCTTGCCAATGTGGCCCAGGTTCGATTCCGGTCTGGTGTCATATGTGGGTTGAGTTTGTTGTTTTTTGCCTTGTTCCGAGAGTTTTTCTCCGGAAAATGAACATTTCTGTTTTTCTTGTACTTATGCTTATGTTTATGTCGAGCGCGTTACTAGTGAAAGAAGCACAAGACAAATAAGTGGGTTCATTCTTCTTATGTTTCTGCTTATGCTTATGTTTGTCGCAGCTGTTTTCACTTGTGCTTATGCTTGTGCTTGTGCTTATGCTCTAGTGAAAACCAGCCTTAACACTCCAAGTTACAATTTGACCAGTATAGAGGATGCACATGACAGCCAGCGAAGGCTGATTTGGTTTCCCCTCTAAATATTATAATTTATTTATTTATTGACAAGTGTATCTGTGAAATAAAGATTTAAAAAAAACCTGGCGATTTCATTACCTCGTAAATGTCTACATGGGTTGATTTCTGGATGTCCGGACACACGCAAAATTTTGTCGCATTCTTTCTGCTGACGAAAGCACTCTAGGCACACTACATGCCAAATTAAAGAGCGATGTATACATATTTCGTCCAGAATAAATAGAGGAAACGGAGTCACACAATCTTATCCTAGATTGTGTTATACAGGGTATCTTGTGGGGGTAGGGGGTGGGGATGATTGTATGACATCAAGTAGATTACGTGACTTTTGTTTGTGGGAGAGAGGGTGGGTAGACATGTTACAGAACATGAAAACAAGAGAGTGCAGGGAAAAGTGACCCACCCGCAGGAAAACTTAAAAAATGCAGGAAAAAGTTAAACTTTTGAAATCTATAACAAAAATGTGGGGAAAGTGAAAACTATTTTGTGGGGAAAAGAGACCATGCATCGAGATGATTATTTATTAATTTATTTATTTATGTACCAGTTAATCCTCAAATAATCCTGAAAAAGGCAAGAATTTGGATGACAACAAATTCTCGTTAGTTCTCTCAACAACTGGTACATGTAATTGGACCTGGTGCTCGTTACCAAGGGTCGTATTTCTGTTAGAATTGATTGGGAGAATTTTCGATGTATTGGCCTTTCAAAGCATTGATTCCAACATACAATTTCTCCTTACTAGTGTCAATACATTTCTTATTACTTCTTAGGAGATTTGAAAGTGTGCCTATATCTTTGAGCCCTTATGACCACATACAAATTCTCCTTAACTGCATACTGGTCTTGATACATTTCTTGTAGAATGAGTTGGGCAAATTTGAAGAAAAAACAGAAAACCAGTAAAAGAGGAGAGATGGAGGAACAAACAAGATCCTTATTAAAAAAACTTCACCTCATTTATTCTTCTTTTGATAATTTTCTCAGAACATGATCTCCATGTGAAGCAAGTTATTGCAAAAATGCCCAGATAATGTGGCATAACATTTCTAGCTGCAAATGATACAAAAAGCAAAATTACAGCAAGTGGTTGATCTATACAGTTCACATTATAAAGCATAATACATGAAGCATTGTCAAAATCATGCATAATTTACGATTATGCACTATAGACTGAAATTCTTTGAAGATGGTTTACAAAGGTCTTGTACCACTACTCCAGCATCAATTACACTTGCACTGTTATCATGATAGTGTTTCACCTTTTGTCACCTGTAAAAACAATGAAATTACGATCAACATCTACATGTAACACCTTGCAATTAAATAATAAGTCAAATCATTCTCGCATTTTGATTTGCTCTTATAACCAACTGGAGGACAGACACATGTGACATAAAACTTATCAGCGGAAGGAAACACTATGTAAAACAAATTGATATAAAACAAAATAATGGATTTCCAAGTTGCCATGCATCTGTTCAGTAACTGATTATCACAGAAGATGCCAAAATGTGATAAGAACATCAGTGACAAACTTGGCTATCACCTTGTGTGCCACTTATTTTGATGTCATCTGTGATTAATTACTGAACAGATCTGTGATTAATTATTACTGAACAGATGCATAGCAACATGGAATCTACTTGTTTTAAAAATTGTGAAGCAAACAGTAGGCTCGATTTCTGCCACTCTCTTGGGTCCTATTCCTGAAGGTCTTCAGCAGAAGAGCATGGCTCATTTTTTCAAACAATGGCTGGTAATCAAGCCTAGCTAGACAGGTGATGAGAATGTAATAATTTCCATCACTGTAAACTTCTATGTTACAGAGCATTGTTCATTATTAAGAAAGCTTCATTATGGAGGCAAGCCGGGAGCCTGACTGGTGAGCAGTTTGGTGTGGTGAGGTAGGATCCTGTATGTTTTCCATTTATGTGGATAGGTTTTTTCTTAGCTCCCTGGGTACCAACATGATGAGACTGTTCAATTTAAAGATGTGCACTCCTGTTATTTGAAAATGTAGAGAACTTTTACAGCTGGGCCCTCAAAATATCTATTGTGCTCCAACAACTTCCTGTTGTGTTTTAAGATGACGTAATACATATATATTTAAGCTTTTCTACTCCTTTTCACAAATTAGCTAAATAATAAGGTCTGACATATAATTTGATTCCAAAGCTGCATATGAATAGGTAGGCCAGATGCTGTTTGATACATACTCTGGCTTCAATATATTCTACTCGCTGCTCCAGGGATGTCAGTTGTTCATTTATCTTTGCTAATCTTGATCTACATGACATGTCTGAAAAACAAAAGGTTGAGAAAAAAATTGGTTTTTAGAGGAACCAGGCTACAGGTATAACAGCTAGTTTCCTATACTGTACGAAAATAGATGTCTAGCCTGCTTGGCAGGCATTCAAGTCTAGTGTGTGTGAAAAATATGGAAAAAACTAAGCGTGGCTTTTATTAATACATACATAGTTATTTAAGAAATAGAAAACATGTTCCGTGTTTCTATCGAGTTTTAGTAGAAATCTACTAGTGTTCTATCACGAATGCCATCTCTGATTGGCTATGCTACTAACTATCTATTCTGTGATAGATAGTGAGTAGCGTAGCAGTGTGCCCTTGTTAACAAAATGACGGCCACTTCTTTGCATTTTCTGTGAAGAGGATTTACATGTAGATCAAGTTTTGAACGACTAGTAGATTTATACGAAAACACTTAGATTATTCGCTCTTGATTACTTGTAATTGATTTTATCTCTTATCTCTTGTATTTTTATTCATTATATTGTTTCATAGTTATGCCATAGTTTTAACATCCGTATTGTACAGAATTTTTAGAGGGCCACTGGTTTGTTAGTATTTTTATACTATTTTAGTGCTACCCTCTTTAAATAAAGTCTTTACTTACTTACTTACTATTTCTATCACATGATAGAAATCTCGAGCTCATAATCTAATTGTTTAATAACAACACGAGTGAAAGTTTGGGAGAATGAGAAATGCTGTGGGAACACGTGCCACAGGCAAGTGTTTCCACAGCTTTTTCAAGTTCTCCCAGACTTTCACAAGTGTTTCTATAACCCGATAGAAACACGGAGAACATGTTTCTTTTAGAAAACACCGCGATGAAAAAAAGGAAAACGGCCTGTTAACTTTGACCATCAAAATGTAAATTCTCTTCACTCATGTCATCATTACGTCAACGGCTCGTGCTAGTTCTGTGTTTCTATTGAGTTATAGAAACATGATTTTAAACCTATCAGCCCGCGTATTTTCTTAGGGCTGTTTTCTTAACATACATAGTTTATTTAACAAAGCAGGTTGATACTGAACATTAGGCAAGACTTAAGTCCTGATGTGAAAAAGGTCTGTCAGGGAACCAGGCTTTAATAGGGAAAAGAACTGTCTTGCACTAAACGCATGAGTGGATGATGCTTATACACCTTAGTTAGTATCAAGGTAGAGAATATAAACACTGGTGGGAAATGATAACACTCAAGTAGGCAGGACAACTAAACAAAACCTGGAATGTACTCTAGTCCTATCACAAGCATGCTACATGTAAATTCATCATCTAAAATAAATGCACATCGGATTCTTTCAGAGGAAACTATACAACGAACAAGCAGACTGTCAAAACCAGTGGTAAAACACTCGGTATAGTTGATCAAAGAGTGGAAAAGATTCTTTAATAACTTACTGAGTTGAATAGAAACACAAACATGAGGCACAATTGTTGATGTAGTTTCGCCGAATTTCGTGTGATCAGTTACATATCGACTATAATTTTAACTCACCGAAGTCATTGAGGAATTCCGCGATCTTTTTAATTCCTTCAGAGACTATTTCTATGAACTCTCTGTTCTCCCAATCCTGCTGAATTTGTTGCTGAACTTCAGTACTCATGGTGTATGTTTTCGCGAAAGAAAATATTCAAGCAGCTCGAGCCTTCTATTTTCTGTCAGCGGGCTGTATTTTTGTTTGACACACATGCGCACTTTCAATGTATATCCAGACTTCCCCCGGCAGACAAACATGGCTGCCATTTTCATGCAAATGATTGCAACTAAATATATTTTCTCTTTTTTGAACTTTTCCACGTGCGGAGTAGAAAGGTGAGTAAATATTTAATGAGGCTCTTTGAACAAACGAGTTCCTTGGAGCATTGTCTTGGGTTTCCTTTAGCGGTGAAGCAATTTTGGGACATATTTTGCGCCTGGGTTTTGCGCGCGCTTTATAATTCGAAAAATTTCTTATGAATGATAACTGAAAATTTAAACTTAAGTCTGTTAAAAGCGCCAATAATGCTTAATTTCTGCAATCCTGTCTTTTAAGAAGCTTAGATTTTTTGTAACGTGAATTTGGTTGTAAATGCACCTCATAAATGGTCATAAATCGGATGACAACTTCAGACCGCACGCATCGCGTCGTGCGTGGAAGACGTTACCTCGCGTGGTGATCTTCCTGAAAATCCTGGGAAATCTCCTGACTTTTTTCAAAGGTATGCACATTGTTGTTTTCTATAATTATGTAATGCCTTGCTAATCCCCATGCAAACATTGTAGCATTTCAACCGGCGAAAAATTACACGGTCTTAGCAGGAAGAGCGTTTTAAATTTCATTTACGGTTTTTTACCCCTTGTAAAAACTTGAGCTTGGATTTGGTTTTGTCACCCAGGAAACTTTCAAAATTTGGTCGGTATTGGTTTTGTTAACAGTAAGAATCCTGTATGGGAAACAAAAAAAGAAAAAAGGTGAAAGATGGGGTTGCGGGTTCACGTGACGGTATGAAGGGTTTTTGTGCATGTAAATTATGTGCAGCTTATGGCCGAGCTAATCTGCGATCAGGCTTTCTTTTTTCGTCACTACCTCACTACATCAGCTAGCGTCATGCACTTGCTGTCATCGTGTTCTTAGTCTCGTAAAAGAATTAAAATGAAAGTGCTGTCGAAAACGAAGACCTAAACAAGGAAGCGAAATACAGAGACCCAATAACTTGAAAACAAGGTGTTTTTTGTTTTCGTGTTCTGGGTGCTTCGTTTTCATTTTCAGGTGCTTGGCACTTCACATCTTCTTTTTAGTGCGAGGGCTGTCCACAAGGGCGGTAACCCATAACAACTGCTGTGGCTGAGCATGTTTGGACCCTTGATGCTTCGGGTGAACTTGGCAGTTGTTGATACAATTCACGTATAAAGTAGCAAGTTTGCTTTGGGTGTTGAGATCGAGGATACAACTTAAAGACAGCCCAGAGAGTGATTCGTTTACGACACTACCGGCCGTAAACTCTTTCCAATCGGAAGTCTTTAAGATATATTTAAACCTGATCTTCAAAATGATAGAGATCTAATAGTTTAGCAAAGTGACAAAAACACCAAAGGGATACTGAAATAAAGCTAAAAAGACGATCGCACGGTTAAAATTGTTGAAAACTGAGATGGACTGCGAATCGTGTTCTTGATGAAATTAACTTTAAACCGAGTTTTGAAAATGCGCTTTCCTTGACGTAACCCCACAGATCGAGTGTAAGCTAAGTGAAATAAAACTTTTAACTTATTCTTGTTTGGTTTCACCTTTTTTTTTGTTGTAACCTCTTCGTTGTTGACTATAACGTCGCACAGTATAGTCAAGTGTCGCCTTGCAGACACCCGCTATTACGAACAGAAGCTACATCCCCGGCCAAAACTACAAAGAAAGGTTTGGAAACAATTACAAAAAGAAACTGGAAATCGTGAAAGAGTATAGCAGAACAGTACGTGACACCATTGTTAGTAGAGGGGACATCGAAATATTGCCATCACACTGCGCTATTGCGGACTCTCGCTATATAGGCGGACACCGAATGACGGTCCCGAGGGTGACCGGTATAAAGGGTGCAAGGATTGAAAATCTCAGTATTGAATTGCGTCAGCGGGCAAGTGAACTGAAAACTTAGCCATGTATCAAATTGAAGTTGAATAAGGGAAATTGGTCACCCCAGCAAGTTTGTCAAATCGACAGGTAGCTAAGTTACTTAGACGGAACTTTATAGTAGCTTGGTAGGGAAACTTTTTATATTAAATTTTGCAAGTTTTTCGAGCAAACTTACATCAGTTGCAAAGGTGCGCTGAAAAGAACGAAAAATTTTGGCTTAAATGCCAAACACCAGTCAATTCTTCCCCATGAATACAATTGTAATTAAATTCTCACTTCGTCTCAATACTCTGCAACACTGACCACCAGTTGACCACCACCAGCAGAAGTAGCAGCAGCATCAACAACATGTATTAGCAACAATGGTAGACTATTCCTGTTCACGAGGAATTACTGACTTAGAGCAACGAAAGTTATATAAGGAGTTGTAGTTGTCCGCTCTAGTGTTTTTCATGTAGAGGTAGAGCTGCTATAAACAATTTAAAAAACTCGTGATAAAAAAAATTTTTGGCAAGGTTTTCTTGGCTCATTTCGGAAAGAATTTCTATTCGTGTTAATCGTCCGAAGTTCGGACAAGCGGCAATTTTCAGGTGGCGAGTATAGGTAGAATATGGCCACAGGTACCGTTTTTTTGAACGCGAAACGGACCTTACAAGTTAGCGTCTTTTAGCTCAAAATTCTAATTTGTATTTTTTTTTTGCAAGAACGACATGACATTACAAGACCGACATGACATGTACAGCATTTTTTGTTTGAATTGTCTCAAGACTAAAAAGGGTTATTTGCGGAAGTGCCTCGGATCAGTGATTTTATAAATTCGTGGAAAAGTGCTGATTACTAAACTCCAAATTTCCGCTTTTTCTTCATATCTTTAAAGAAGCTCTGTTACATTTTCCGGTTGGCAGTTTGATTGCACTTCGATCTGCTCTATGGACTCCATGCTTCCGCGAGTCCACCTGTTTTATCATTGGTCAATGGAGGTAAACATCGAACATGTAAATTAGCATGCCTAAATAATCACTCAGTACTCGAGGGCCGGTTGCAGTAAGAAAACTTGAAGAGGTTCGTCTTTTTTGACCCTCCTCTTCTTGAGAAGTATTTAAATACCTCCATTGCGCCGAGTTCAAGTGAGGCCCTCCAACAGCAGCTATGGCGAAGCCAGTGCGGATGGCCGAAGTGATCAGGACATCTCTCCTGCTATGCGTGATCTTGTTGCCGTCGGTTTTAATAGCTAGACGATGCGACAGACAAGTCGATAGCCTTGTATGGAGTAACTGCCTTGAATGTTCAGTGAATGCTTTTCTTCCAAACCCTTGCCCATCGGGTTATACTCAGATTACAAGTGGCGAAGGAGTACAGCGTTGTTCGTATCTAGTACACTTTGGCTTCAACTTCGGTCTTATGAGCGTGCCTGGATGTCAGCATAATTGTAGGCGAAAAGTCACACAGAAGCAGTGTTGCGAAGGGTTTTGGGGAACGGATTGTCAAGGTATTCTAACTGTAAAAGTTTTAGTTAAGCCATGTTAACGCCATACGATTTGACTACACGCACAAATCAAATCGCAATTAGCTTTGTCTCGCCCGTGAAAGAAATGTAAACATAGGCTAATTTGGGAGGTTTGCTTGCTAGTTGTAATTCACTGGGCATTTTTGGCTTGCTGCTAGAAAGTCGATATTGGTTTGGGAATGTTATTGCCCTCACGAAAAAAAAATATTATTAATTGCTGTGAGCGGCTGTAAGTATTGAAGTTTGGCGCGAAGGGATCTCGTTACAACATTTCGCGGGATTTGAACATACAGCGATTTCATTCACGTATAATAATTTTGTGTTGGAATAAGGATTAAATTTTTTTTATATGTTAACCGTTGAAAAGCCAATACGACTCAGTGAAAACTGTTAACGAAGACGTACTAAAAGATATATTGAGTTCCGTATTTTATTTGCTACAAATTGTTCGAAAGCTTGTTACAATGTTGAATTGAAGCTTTGTATTTGCAGTTTTTTAATTGCGCGTTGCATAAGAAAAACGCCTCAAAAGATAGTCAAAAATGAATGAAGTAGCAGGTAGAGATGTCTTGTTTACTCAGACATTCAAATTGTGAATTAAAAACTACAAACACATGTTATGCGGCATGGTTGAACGTGCTGTACACGTAGTCTGTTACTTGTAGCAAAATTAAATGCGCTTTGTACGGCCAGTTGTTTCCCTGATAAAGAATTCTGCTATTTTTGTGATATTGAAATACGACGTATAAGCTTGCAAATATCCCGCACCCGAATGAAACAGTTCACGTTTCTGTCAATATCGGATTTGTATTTCGCTTCTTTTGGTTTATATCGGAAATATAATTTAGAGAATGCAAAAAAATATGAGTTGGATTTCCATTTTAAACAGCTGTAATATCTTTCCTGGTTACGCATGATCTGCAGTAATTTGATGTTTGCAGCAAATTGTAATCATTAAAACTGTGACGCAAATTGGAAATGCGAAGAACGATGATCTCAGTAGCGATATAGCTTGGATACAGGAAGTGCATCTTCTATTTTAAGAAGCTGGCAAAAATGAAGTTCCTTTATTTTGGACATAGTACACGTGGTTACATATATTTGGTAATATAACTCTATAATAATCGGTTATTATCAGTAAGACCTTTATATTCATGTCAGGTTTAATTTTCAATAACAAAAATAAAAAGCTTTAATACTTTTGACCATCATCTCATCTTTTCATTGTTAGTTTAGACACCTGCTAAATGAAGTAAACTTGACAAAACATTGCTTTATGAACGCAGTAGGTCATGATCCAATTAGCAAATCACTGTGTCACAACGACTATGCATTGTTTCACTGGATTCATTGTTTTGACAAGCAATAGGTTTCTTTTGTCTTAATAATCTCCATAAGACGCGGCCAAAAAGTAACTTTTTACATACCTTACATCTGGAAATTGAAGCAAAAACCAGCAGACAAATATAGGACTGTCAATGTTTAACACAGGTAAACAAACCCGCATGCCCAATTTGAAGTGTTTCAGACAAGGTTCATTTTTGACCAAAAATTGCTAAGCACGTCTCTTTTCTTCTGAGTCCTTCAAATGTTCTTCTTATATGTTGTCATAGCTTGTCCTGGTGTACCTGCCTGCAATGGGCGTGGTTCCTGTAGTGACAGTATCAGTGGAAATGGATTGTGCACTTGTGAGGTAAGAATGGAACAACTGTCAGTTGTTAAGTCAGATACATCAGGAAATGGAGAGGGTCAGGCTTACATGTGAGTGGTTGTTACGTTGGGTTCCTGAACAAGAGCTCCACATTAATTTTGATCTTGGTCAGGTAACTTGCTAAAGTATTCCAATTATTGGACCCTGAGCTAGGTACTTTACTCTCACAATGAATTATTATTGCTTTTATCCACCTGGAAACTCAACTATAACCAGATGCAGATCCATACTGGTTTCCACCGTTTTACAGAAATTGGTCAGATTTTTTAGAATGACTCAGAAACCCAGGGAAGGGGAGTCAGAATGCAAACCATTTCCTGGGGGAGCAGGGCCCTTGACCTCTCTAGAAGCTTGCGCCTTCACCACTTGATGTTTCAGACATCAGTCATCTAATGTCCTAGATCCATACCTAGATCACTGGCTAAAAGAAAGTATTTCCTGACAAGGCAACCTGACAATTTTAGAAGGGATTAAGGTACAGCTGACTAATTCAGTAGGCTTAGCAGATTCCTGATCATGTATACTAAAGGCATCTACAGTCAAGTTTCAATCGATGCCCTTGATTGACACTCCATTGATACTCGATTGACACTCCATCGAGGCTCCATCAACATTTCAGTCGACATCTCTGTCGATAGTCAACTAATTTTCGATCAATGCATATGAGTTGGTCAACACTTGGCTGACTATCGACTGACTGTTAATCAAGTGTTGACTGAGTATCAATTGGGATGTCGATCAAGTACCAATCAAGACGTTGATCAAGGCTACTGATCAACACTTGATAACAGATGCTTTTAGTGCACGTGATCCCAGAAACCTATATTAACAAAGTCATGCAAATCTAGGGTACTTGAGCTACATAGTGATCAATATGAGTCAGTGAAATGCTGCCAGTGATAAGGTACCAGACCCTTGTTATGCTGTAGACTAGAAAAGATTTTGAAACCTTGAATAATATAGAGCATGTATAAGTTACATTCTCTGTCAGGCCCTGTAGCTGGTGATACTGGTTTGTTATTCTTGAAGGTCAGAAAATAAATGCAATGTGTGCCCAGTATATGGTAAAATGTTGACCTCCCGAAAAATACATTATTGCACCAGTTTGCAACAAATTAATATGACCTCCACTATAGACCTCCACT
>Ga0126338_10000153_pt1 | contig 28628 bp, 14 predicted proteins | sample OrbCmetagenome_2_FD_92529 | JGI IMG/M metagenome (GOLD analysis project Ga0126338, IMG submission 92529) | Coral microbial communities from Petempiche,Puerto Morelos, Mexico - Orbicella C C metagenome | ecosystem: Host-associated > Invertebrates > Cnidaria > Coral | place: Petempiche,Puerto... | reverse complement strand
CAGACATTAAATTTCTCATATCACGAAAGTTCGAGGTGCCAATTCTCTCAAGAAAATCAGAGGGGATTAAAGGCCTTCCGAACAGATAATTTACCGAAACGATCCGTTGGGTGCCCCTGAATCTTATTTGACGCGCGTAAGGCATAAACTCTCCAAACTGTTTTGTCTCTTTCAAATGCTAATGCATGTTTTCTCGGTTGAACTGCGTTTATTTCTGTTATTTTACACTTGGCATTATGTACCCAGCATTTGTTTGACTACTACAGTTTCGAGCTTTTTAATCAAGCAATGGTTTCATTTCTTAGTTTTGACAGCCATATATCTTGCCATTATACGTATATTACACCTGGAATAAACGCTTGCATGAGGGCTCACTCCATTTGGCTAATCCGGCGTTCATTCGGTATTCGGCGTTTAAACAGATCGAGAACAAACAGTGTAAGATAACCAGAAGACTACAGTTGATCAGTAAGTCAAATAGCTCAGTTTAGCTCTGTGTAAACAATTCTTACTCTTGTGTGACGTTGTTCAGCAGGTATAAAATAACTTCAGATGTTAACCTCACGACGATAACGAATCAATTAACAGGCAGTCCATAAGCTTGTCAGTAGCGTTTATCGACTTTATCGGCGTACCGAATCAGGCAAGATTAGTATATAGCTTGGAAATGCATGCCTGGTCTATTTCTTGAGTAAGAAATGGGAAAACTTTATACTTCATAGAAATCAAGTGCTCCCACATTCGCAGTAATAAGCTAATACATACACTGAATTAAAATTGAATTTATATCACTTAACAACTTAGGAATATATTTTTCTTTATCAATCCTGGTCTACATAAATGTTCACCATCTCCAAGACTTCAATTTTGTAACTGAGAGAAAATTTCCAATTCAACTTTTCAACAGGAACTGCCTTGACGGTCTTTGTATGTAATCCGCAGAACTCGATTATAGATAAACCTGTTGGTTTTGCAGTGTATATGCTTACACGGTAAATCTATATGAACTTACGAAGTCGAAATCGATTTCGCAAACGAGCATTATAAAAATAATCGAACGAACTTCTGATTGGAATCGAAGTTTAAAAAGCACCATTTGTTTTCTTGTGTACATTCTCTTTTGTTATTTCAGTGAAACAAGCTATCTCAGGCAATGAGTTACGCGTTTTGCGTTTGTTGTGGCTTTTTTCCCGCGCATTTTCTCAGATGCGGCGTAGTGTGCAGTTTAGTAATTTAGACGTTCCTGGGACCCCACAGGATCTTGCCCCTTAAATTGGCGGGATCTCATGTTTATGTGCAAAATCAGCCATAAACGGCGCGCCAGACATGTTTGTTTGACTTTTTCTTTTAATCTCCAAACTTAGAGACGTCATCCCTGGTAAACGTCGAAAAGTTCCTCTTTCTGTCATTCGATCTTGTTCTTCCTCTGTCAAATATTTTTTGCCCTCTTGCATGCTACGCTGTTTGATGAGACACATCAAAGTAGCTGACGACTGTCTGTCTCTTAATTAAAGTTAAACCATTGCCTCAGAAAATGTATGTAATAATAAATTAAGCCTTTCTTTAGCTAGTTCAGTCCTGTCATGTTTTTCATCCATTTAGATTTATGCTAATAGTATGCCTAAGACCTGCATGATAAGGGCATAACGTTGCTTACCATATTTCAGCTTAATCAACGATGCCGTGAATTCCGCTTAGAATGTATAAACCAACGAACGCTTTTCCTTCCTCTAAACGGTAAATTCCTGAAATTATTCAATTCCCTGACCTTCTTAATTTACCAGTCTACACATGTTTGGACGCAAGCCGTAAACTGACCGGTTTGCAGCTGTAAATGGCAAGCAACCTTTATACCATGCTCATTTCTCCCACCGGCTGACATGCCGTAGATAACAAGTGGAACTAATTTTCTTGATAAGGGACTCTGGTCGTAACATTTCAAGGTGCAGCCTCTCCTGTGAGCGGAGATGGGGTATACACATGCTATTTCGGTCAACACTGTGATAATTTTTGTGATATGATACTGATACTCTTGACACAAGTGAAGTAAATTTCCAAAACGCAGGCGTAACATATGGCACAAGTTCGCATTGCGCTTTCAAAAAAGCGAAGCATCACTATTTTAGAGTCATATTTAAAAGGGAAACACTACGGGTACTTCCGTGGATTCTGTCCTTCTGTAGATGCACACAGTTTTCGCCCACTCACATCAAGATAACATAGCTAAATTCTAAATTTCTTACACAAATTATATCGAACCCACAATGATCAGCCGGAAATTGGCTCCACCACGTCAGTGTTTTTGTAGCACAGACCGACTAGAAGTATTGATAATTTCTCTGTCCCCCTCCGGTATTTCTCAAGCTTTTAGCAGTTAGCAAATAACGTTAAGGATAATCTTATCATGGAAAAGCCCAAGTTTTCAGGCGCATGGTCATCTTATGGGAACATAATTGAAGCCGGAGTGGTTTCCTATAAAATAGCACCAAAACCTATATCCTTTCCATAATAGCTTTAATTAGCTAGCTACAGTGGTAGCCGAAGATAAGAGAAGGATAATATGAGAGATAAAGGAAGAGTTGCGGTTATGGTCGGTTTTAATTTAAGGTGAACCTTGCGACTTTTAAGAGAAAATATGACACCTCGTCTACCCCATAAACTAAACAATCGCTAATTTCACTTTCTTTTAATTGAATTTTTCTTTTCGGGCTTCTCTTCAGTGGAGCACAATAACGTCTCAGACATAAACCTTTAAAACTTAAAAGGGTCAATTGTTAATTTTTATGCTGACGGCTGAAATCATCAACAAGAGCTAGGCTGTACAGTGGAATTCGAATTTTTCGAAACTCCAAGGGAAACGAAAATTGGTTCGGAGAATCGGATAGTTCTAGAAATCGGGGGGTAAAATTAATGTTTGACTGTGGAGGGGAAACGACTTTTGCTTCGAGTAATCGGAAGGTTCGCAAAACTGAGGGTTCGAGCAATCGGGATTCCATTGTAATCGTGCTTTAGCACCAAGGGATCGCCGAAATTGAAGTTACAGGAACTTTATAATGCCAGTAAAGAGATTCAGTTTATAGCTGTATCTTGGGCTTGGGACAGAAGATTTGAAACTCGCACGGTTACTGAGCGTAAGTTGTGCGTGCGTCAATGTGATTTCTGTTTTCTTCTTCTTTTCAGTGTATCATGTACCTTCTGAATTTTCAGGTGACAATCCTTTGTTTGTTATTTCAATCACGGATAGATTTGTCTATAAAACGAAAGCAAGATGAAAATCGGAGCGCCCTCAACTCTTGTTTTGACTACTGTTTAGCCAAGCTACTTTTGGAAAATTTTGTCCCCTCGGTAGTGAGCCAACGGTGACAGTCCGATGGCACAAGAGTTACTCATATCTCATGTTGTGCAAAAGGTCATTCCAAACGATACCCTTTCGATTTGTCGACAATTTTCCGTGTGTATTTTCTTAATAGTCTCAAGATAACTACCACAGACCACAGCTGATTGAGACATCAGGTCAAGATTATTATTTTGGTTTTATCTTTTTCAAACACATCGCGCCCTTCAAACGCCAGCTGCCTGGAGAAAAATAATATACGATTATTACGCCCAACACCAGAAAAAAAAGATATATTTTAGAGTGTTTTGCAACGATTAGGCCGTTTTAATTGCACGTTTATAATTTAGATTGAAACTTTTTCTGCAACCAACATCTCATGGTCAAAAGTAGTTTTGGTACTTCCAGATTAACACAAAGAGAGTTTTCATAAACCACTACATTTATGAGTTTTGTACTTCAGTAATCGAACATTCAGCAACATTGAAGATGGGAGAGGGGACGAAAAGGGCCCGTCTGGTCTTAAAATGCAATACAGAAGAAGTTCCTATACATCGAAAATATCATACCCGCGTAAACGTAAGAAACAAAACCTTGGTCTTGTATTCGTTTAGCTAAATGAAAGTGTCAACCCCATCTAAATTATTCTTTGTGAAATAGACAGAAATAAAAAAAATTACCACAAAGCGTTTGATGTTGAATATTAGTTGAAGGCATCTGATTTTGAAGAAGAAAAAAAAACAAGAAAAAATGCAGGACACTTTTTTTGCTGAGATATTTTAAGGAGTGAATGTCAAATCCTAAAGCCACACCTTGGCTAGGTGGGAACAAATTTTCTGAGCATTTTTTTTTTTTTTGCAATGAAAACTAGGGGTAAGGAAAAATATGAATAAGTTATTCGTTTTAATGACGACTCACTCAGTCTTACGTGTTTGCGTAAAAGCTATGTAGCAGTTTTCGTTCAACATACCTTTCCTTTTCCAAAACAAGAGCGCCTTAGGATGCGGGTCTTAAGCGAATGTCGAGGAACTTGGTGAGAAATGTTTTCCTTTGTGTTTCACGCAAACTTATCACCTAAATGGACTAATAAATCAGCGGGAAAGGAAAAAAAACCGCTTTTTTTCTGTTTATATTTATCTGTTCTCATCCTTATATCTATAAGTGGTTTGCAATACTGATCCCGATGCTTTTAAATGGTTTTATTTGAGCATGCGCATAAGATAAGCACATCAAGCTGGTGCGAAAGTACTATATACGTATTTACTCTAGTCGGCACTTCCTATGTTTTCCCCTTCATCACATTACATTAAATAATCGTGTTTTAATAGATCCCTGTAATGAAATTGGCCTAGAATTGAGCATTGTGAACCATCCTGGTTTAGTAATCGAAAATACCATGTGCTGTTTTATTAAAATCAAATAAGAAAATTCTCCAAAATAAATGAATTTTTTTTTGCCGGCTCTTTTATGCTTACCCACATTTCATGTTCACTCACTTTTGTTTCAAATTAAAACGGATCAGAAGCCGTAGAAGACCATCCTTTAAAAAGCTTTTACCGTAATTTGACTAATATCAATTTATAAGATAAAATCTAGCTATAACATTTCAATATTACAGCGGCAAAACGAACACTGAGTAACATATGCAATTAGTTCTTAATTTTTAATTTTTTAACCCCAACGTGTCCATATGTATCATTCTATGGAGATTTTTCTCTCTGATGCAAATAAATTGTAACTTCCTCTTCAAAACAAAACAGAGAATCATTTAATTAGGATGAAGAATTTTGTTGCGATTAAAAAGCTTTCCTAGTAAGACCCAGGAAATTATACCTCATTTAGTCAAACTTTTTCAGACGTTTAAAGACTTATACTCGATTGATATTGATAACCTTGAAGTGTTGACGTTTACTTATTGATTAACATTAAGTACAGCAATGCACGAGTACATGGAACGAAGAATTTTTGCACTTTCGCTCTGACCATTAAACCTTAGATAACACAAGATTCAAATCAACGTTTTGTTGTCTCCTCACGCACGCAATATTGTAATTGAAATAATCAGAACTGCACGAAAACAGAAATCATGCAGAGCTCACAGCCCGAACTCCTAAAGTCGTATTCTCTATTATCAGATTGAAGTTTTCTCGACGCAGAGCACTGAAAAGAGGTAAATTAACAACAAAAACGTCACTCAGAACTGCCTTCACTAGATGGGAAAATAACTTAAATTTTGATAATTCAACATAAGGCAGAGTAAACTAAAAACAAGAATTCAAGAGTGAATCTTTACTCTTGTTTAATAGAAAAGGAAAAATAGTAGTCTGTGCTATTCCGGATAGAACAGAACCAAGTTAAAAACAATGTCACTCGAACCAGTTCCGACAACTTCACTTGATGTTTGTTTTTTGTTTTCTTTTTTCACTTGGGTTCGTACATTTCGAAGAATGACTTTCTTCTGACTCTGAAAGCAAGTACGTGCTGGTCCTAAACCTGCAAGATGAGCTTGAATAAAACATAGTACAGTCGAGTCTCTCCACAACGGCCACCTCGGGAGCAGAGGAAAGTGGCCGTTCAGAAGGGAGGTGGCCGTTATTTGGGGGAGGGGGAGGGTGTAGGGGATAGGGGTGTAATATGACACAATAAAACAAATAGTACGGTACGGATCAAGTTTGGCGATCTTTTACTATATAAAAATGGGATTTGCACCTTTCGTCAGTCGTTTATTAACTGGTCGTTGTCAAGAGGTTATTTTGACAGTAGGGACGATGTTAAGAGGCCGTTGCCGTTGTGGAAAGGAGGCCGTTGTAAAGAGGTTAAAATAAGAGTGAATGTATGGACTGTCCGCCGGGACCAAAAAACTTGGCCGTTTTAGAGAGTTGGCCGTTAGTGGAGGTTCGACTGTGTGTACATGGCGACTAATTATTGCAAGCTGGCGAAAAGCTCTATTCCCAGTCAAAGCCTAGTTTCGCACTTGATTACACGAGGAATCGTCCTCGCGTTTTCCGGAATAAGATATTCAAACCTCGTAATTTGTCAAATGGCCTAGGTATTAGACCGATGTCTAATCATTATTTATGTACTATCCTGGGACAAATTGCTGCTGAAGATCACCAAAACATCAAGGTAAGCAGGACGAAATTTTTCCTTTTTTTGTCAAAATTGGAGTGCATACGAAAACTTTCTTCACTTTCTTTGCCAAAAATCTTTGCGCATTTCAGCCTTGATGAAAATTTAGTCCATCTAAACTAAAAACAACTACTTCGTGAGTCTACCTCAGTGTCTTTAGTAATACTATTAGTTTTAATTAACTTGTTTGTTTGATTAATTATTCTAGGATCTTGATCGGTCTGAGAATCTTTTTTTAAAAAAGGCCAACCATGGAATTAGCATGTCATCATATTAGCAAGGAATAAAATGGACAGACCACAAGACTGGAATCGAACAAAGCATTTGTCGTGTCTCAGTTCAACGCCATGAGAACCCTTTCATTGCCTGTCTGGTCACCCTCATTATCTTAGCGTCCACTGTTGTCCAGACCATTGTCATGCTGGTTAAATGTCAGGACCTCGGCCTGATTGTCTAAAGGGTAGGTCACTCTATCAGTATGCGGCCCGCTTCCCAAAACCCTTACCCTACATATGACCAATATCTGCTATTTTCCCTACCCTATTTATGACCAGACCAAAAATTCGATACCTTATTTATGACCGTTGCGGCTGACACAGTTGCCCTATAAACTTAATTTTGGAAGGGCTTTCGTTTATGGTCTTATCGATAATGATGAAATAGTAGCTTCTTCTAAACAACAAACTTAATTAGAGACTAGAGCGCAAAAACCATACCATATTTAAGACCAAAATAGCCCAAATCGATACCCTGTTTATGAGCAAAACGGCTGAAAAACCATACCCTTTTGGGTCGCACATACCTATGTAGCCCATATAAGGGAGTAGCTCCCACGGGGCACAAAGCCATCTGCACCATCCAACCTCCAAATAAAATGTTATTTTACATAATAATTAACTAATTCTTGACCTCCCCTTTCTGATCAAAACACTTGAGCCCAGGAACACCAGGCTTAATCAACGCTGTGCAGTAGCCACTGCTCACAAACGCATGCGTCGTAAGTCAAAAGACTCATAGCTACGAACTCTATAACGGACGTTAACAAAGAAAACTTTATTTCGAGTAATTGAAATACGTTGAAACACGAAGAGAAGAAATTAAAATGTTACAACTAAATCATGATCAATATGGATAAATCAGTACAGTTAATTGAATAAATATGAGCGCAAGCAGAGATGTGTAAATAAATACTAAGCTAATCAACTTTATCACAGTACACAAAATAAGGTAATGAAAGCTACATAGGTTATTCAGCAGCCACCAGTCGACAATGTGCGTGTATGCATAGTGGTCATGGGCTTCAGTTAATTTTTTGTTTACTACCACAAATGCTGCTGCTGCTATTACTACTACTACCACCACTGACGTCTACTACTACACAAGTGCTCAGCGTACATTTTATAAATCTTGAGGATGCATTATAACATCTCCAATGAGTCAGCTAAGCCCATCTACAAAAGAGAACAAAATGAGTTTTTGAGATCATCATAAACAACGATGTAACGTGGCTAGCCAAATATTAAGTATGAAAAGTGAATTATAATTCGATTGACTGGTCGATAGAGATAAGATATACGTTCTTTACAATTGGCTAGTTAACTTCTAGCCAACTCATCCTTTGACTATTTAGAATGAGAACAACTAATAATTTGTCTGATAAATTCACAACAATCTGTAACAACACCAGTTGAAAAATATTGCCCCATTTTAGTTATCTTCAAACCATTGATGACGTACTTACTAAAGCCTTTTGCCAACGTTGCTTTCAAACTGGCCTACATAGTTCCCTGGTGGGAAGTAACGAGCCACTACATAGCTTTTGTAGAAGCCCTTGTTATCCGGTTCTGAAGTTGTTGCAATACCGACTCCAACTGCTTTAGTTCCTTTCCAGACAACCTAAAAAAAAAAGCGTTTTTCTGATGTGCTCCTAAAAATTGTAACAAGCTGCCATTGTAGAATAAAATTGAAAAAGTGTCCCGCGCCAGCGTACCATACGAATAACTGCTTGGAGAACAATAAGAGTCGTCTACTTCACGGCAATCTGCGCACAGTTGCTGTCTTCAGATCAACTTTTAATGTAAGAGGCAAATTCCAACTAAAAAATACCGTGAGCCTCTCTCAAACGGAACGTATTACATACACAAGGCAGAGACTCGAGGGCCACCAGCAACGAAGTAGAATTCTTTAATTAGAAAGAGAATTAGTGGGTTATTATGAAATCTTTACACCAATCTTTTGCGATAACGATTTCATTCATTTACTGAGGAAATTAATAGATCGGGCAGACAAATGGACAAAAGGTATCAGAATTTATCGTTGCAGTCGGCTAGGCTTAGATCACTCCGGGAATATAACAGTTTTTAAAAGTTTGATATATTTGAAAGGAATGATTGTTGCCACGGATGAACATAATGTGTTAAACGTTTTGCGAACCCTTAAAACTAAAACCTATTGAGGCGACCTTCTACATTCTGAAAAAAGTGAATTGCAAAATTTGATGTACTAAGATCAGTGACGGAAAAAACCCACCCCTCCCCCATGAGTAAGTACGGTTACCTGCGTGAAATGACCAGTGTTATGAGCAAATCCAGGTTTGTCAAATTTGTAATCCTTTATTTCTTTGTACCTTTAATCAGTCAAAACAAAAATCACATATCAAATTTCTGCTGCAAAGACATATGTTTCACTCAGTTTCACACCTTTTAAGGTATGATCAAAAGCCATGATTAAAAGCCTTAATAGGCTTTCAATCAAATATCTGCTTCACAATATGTACATCTTTATTTTAAATATAAACTCGAATTTTGAGCAATTTAGGAGGCTCTTAGGACTAAAGCAGCTATTTCAATATCCAATTAAAAGGTCTTCAAACAATTGGTAATCCGCTCCCTATATCTGAATCGACTTAAATACCATGTCTTATCCTTGACGAAACTTGGCAGGATTTTTTTGGTTGTCGACAAAGAGACACCAAATTTCAATATCCAATTGAAAGGTCTTCAAACAATCGGTAATCCGCTCCCTATATCTGAATCGACTTATATACCATGTCTTATCCTTGACGAAACTTGGCAGGAATTTTTTGGTTGTCGACAAAGAGACACCAAACGGCTTCATCTCCGGAAATGGAAGAGATGGAAGGTTTCTATTGTTTTCTATGGATAGCTGTGTGCATTGCGAATATATAAACGTGCAGAATATCTCAATAAGCTGAAACGTCCATTTTTCCCTTATGATTAAGACCACTACCTTTTGGGGCGTTTTCAGTGGACGGAAAGGGCTAGTGTTTGCAAAAGGTTGAGAAATCTTTTAACCAGGGCAATCCTTACATTTGTTTGTTCAACAAATGGTCACCTACCAAGCTTGCACTGCTTGTGAGCACGTAGCGGCTGTTGAAGCCTTTGACCAGGACATATACAGATTTTCCCCTTGATCAGGAACTGATGAATGTACCATATGTCCTAACCTGACCAAGTGATCAGCCCAGGCCTGCGCGTCCTCTGCCAGCTTAGCGTCCCAGACAAGCTCTGATGTGTCCTCATGAAGAGCACGCTTGGCATTATGAGCTCGAACACAGGCATATTGGTTCACTTTAGAACAAAATAGAACGTGACTTTCTTGACAATTAACAAGGGTAAAGCCACAAAAAGATCATAACAGCTAAATAACTACCTGTACGTTTTTCTACTCTGTACTCTTTGAACAGTGGCGAGTAATCGGAAAAACGACGCAGTGGTACGCTTGCACGACCAAGAGCGCCATCACAGAAGACTTGGAATGAAACAAGGACCAGAACAATGATAAAAGAAGACATGTCACGGGAGTATCCAAAAGCTGATATCTGGTGAGAAGATGAAGTAATCAAGAATCAAAATGACTGAATCCTTTTTCTAACCTGGGGTTACTATCTTTTCATTTAAACTAACAACCCAGGAGTACATTTCCAGCTTTGGATATGCGTGGCTTAAAGAAATTGTGAACAAGAACATTAAGAAAACTGTAGAGACTTAAGTAAATAAGAAAATTAAAAATCGCGCATGGAATTGTGTCCATAGCACTGCATGTACTAAAAGAGAGGAAAATGCAATGATCATGAGACAAATACACCTAATTAACAAGATATTTCAGAATAAAAGTGAAACGGTTACTGGAAAACATTGGACAGAGTATATACAATCAATGGGTGTAAATCTTATACGGTTTTTCTCTTTATTCCACAACGCTCACTTTTGGCGGGAATCGCCTAACACCCGCGCATCATTAATACTAAACTTGTCTCCTATTACTGAAAAATTCAATTCAGTCAAGTACTCGATAGTTAATTACCAAAGACGTGTACACTCTTTTTATTATCATTATTTACGTTTTCTACTTCTGATTTGTTGCACGTTAGTTCGTCTTAATTTTGGCGGGAATTTTACGCGCGCAACTTAATCTCAACTATATTTGAAGGCCCAATGCGGTTTCCAGTGGGTTCAAAGGCTTAAAAGAGACACCGCTCCCTATATAAGGCTTATAACTCCACGCTCAGCCTTCATATTTTATCAGCATTACTAAACATTTTTTGCCGTGGCCGTGTCATGTTGCTCTACAGTGCATGGTAGTCATAGCGCCGTGTGAAAGGGGCTACAAACTATTGCTTATCAGAAAATACACGGAACTGTAACTCGCTTACCTTAATCGCTACAAGCTGCGGAGTGCTTACTAACAAGAGGACGAGTAGTGTGTCGACCGATGAAAATATTTCTCGGAGATTTGAACAACTTTCCCCTCTCACGACTACTGTCGAATAAGTGTAACAGAATGCGTACCACTGCTAATAAATCATTACTGCCGCTACGGGAGAACAATACATGCCAATCACGACAAATCGGTGAAATGGTTTCAAAAAGAACTGAAAACTAATCTAATCAGTGACGAATAAACCTGTCAACTCATGATCATCAAAGCTCGACAGAACCTGATGTAATTGCCTCTCAAATGTTTGAAGATCGACCTCAACCAAACCGCTAAATAGCTAGTAATTATTTTCAATTTAACGTTTCTCACGGCGCGTTTCTTGATGCGGGTAAGGATCAACGATCCAAGATCACTTGGATCATGGCGCAGCAACGGAACCGAGGATTCCACTCTGGACAAGGATTTATCTTTTCCGTTGATGCACCATTTGAATCATTGATCCTGACCCTGATCATCATATCCCAAAGGAACGAACCCTTTGTGTTAAACCGTGATCGACGTACAAGAGTACGTCCTATAAGTCACACAAAGCTCTATGTACAGTTCCATTTACTTTGTTCCATGCCATGCTGAAGAGTTTCTTCCGTTTTCTGACACTAATATTGCATGTACAAATCATATTGAACGCTTAAACAATGCACTTTGTTACGACGTCCCTTTTGTTGAAATAATGCAAATAACGTTTACTTTAAGATCAAGCTATGTAATTATTCTTAGCGCTGATGTCGTGATTCTGTCATTTTGGGAAAACGTGATAAATGGATCTTCGCCAATAACGTGTCACGCAAGTTTGGTGTAGTGTTGATCCCTCTCTTACTTACAATATTTTCTCTCTTTGTGCGCACTATACATGGTCTTAAGATTTCCGAGAGTGAATTCTAACAGCTCGATTGATTTATTAATGAGATAAGGATTAGTTTGGCGCCCTAGCGGTTTAGCCTTTGCTTGACCTTGCGATCTTGGTCTTGATTTTGGCGGGAATCACGATAAAGCGCTAAAATATTCGACTATGAAACTAAACTATTTGTCATGACCCTCCGGTCATGCACTTAGCACACATTCAATGTCGCAAAAGGATAAAAGCAACTTTCCTTGCTAAATCACATGGACATAACCATACGACTTCGTTCGTTAGTTGAATATACCATGCAAGGTCATGCAACATTTCTTATACTTTGACGCTATCAGATCCGGGTTATAAACTGCACTTAAAACAATTAAGGTCCCTTTGCTGCTCAACGAGGGATGTTGCGTTTATAATGGAGGCAAGTTTACCGTGAAAATTTATTTGCAAAAACGAAAGAAATCAATGTGCAAAACTCGATGCAAAAGACCTCGCGATCAACTTTAGTCCGTGGCGTTCATTGGCGATGAATCCGAAAGCCTTCTCTTTTACAATTTTCTTTTAATTTAGTACAAAAAAATGCAATACTGAAACGGCACGAGAGAAGTCAACGTGTTCTGTTAATTACAATTAACAGCGTGTTAACAACATCATTTCACTTAATTTAGAATGGAAACAAGAAGAAAACAATCCGAGTCTTGTAACGATTTTTTGCTTTTGTAAATAGTTCACTCTCGACCATTTTGGCGGAAACCGATTCTGCGCGCGTTACTAATTAGAGTTTAAATCCACGAAGTCAGGCTATTACTAGCACCAACTTCTGCTTCAGTAATCTGAATTGTGTTATGCTATATTATCACGCTCTACGTTCAATCGTCATCTCGATTGTATCATAGAAGCATATTCAGATATTACATCGATTATGCCACGTTACGTTGTTCAACATACAAACAAATTTCATCTCGTGCGAACAGTATCATTCACAGCTAAAATATGAATAATTTATTGCTTTCAATATTTAAACGATTATCGATCATCTGTTGTGCCATTGGACATTGCGTCAAGCCGTGATCATCTAAAAGAGTACATTAGAATGCGCCTTTGAAGAGAGTTATAAACACACATGTCACACGCTTCGTTAACTTCGCTCTTTGCTGAGGGCTTCAAGCGCGCTGAAGAGCTTTTCGGTTTTTGCTAATATTGTGTTGTGCCTCGGTATATATTGAAGCAGTTTGCTGTCACATTTACTCAATTAAGATTTCTGATTATCTACCACGTTTTTCTATCATTTGGCAAAAAACCTAAAATAATAACGTCCTTGTTACACTCCCGTGGCTTTGAACCACCTTTTGCGCACTGTCGCTGAAACACCCACAGCGTGAGTTTTACGAACTCGATCGATATTTGTGAGTCAGTTCTTGGTAATTTCATTGATACCCTTAGACGAATTTCGTTAGGTTATGGTGACGCTCCTTAGCAGTGTCCACAATTAAAGCCTATCCGACCAAGTTAAAAAAGAAAATACAATGAATCCGGAAAATATAGTGTAGTTACATGACTTGCTACGTTGTTCAATGACGCATGTAGTTTTGGCAAGAAAAATGAACTCCCATGTAAAACAAACAAAGTGACAAATTCCGGACACAACTAAATGTGTAGCAACTAGATGCCACTATTAAACAATTAGATTATGAGCTCGAGATTTCTATCGCGTGATAGTTGACGAGGGCGCAGCCCTCGTCAACTATCACGCATAGAAATCGGGAGCGAATAATCTAATTGTTTTAGTATAAATCTACCAGTCGTTCAAAACTTCATCTAAATCCTCTTCACAGACATTTCGAAAACGCCAAAAAGCGGCTGCCATTTTTTTAACAGGGGCACACTGAAACGCTACTCAATATCTATCACAGAATACATAGTGGGTAGCGTAGCCAATCAGAGAACGTCATTCGTGATAGAACGCGAGTAGTTTATACTTAAGTGCAGTAGAAATATTGTTCAGTCTCAGTTAGGCAGACATTAAACAGAATGCGGTTAGGTTCTTATGTATAGCTTTACAAACATTAGTCAGGATTAAATTATTTCCTTAAAAACGAGGTCACTAAACCGCGTCTAAACCAAACAGAATTGAATTTTACTCAGCGGATTTAATTACTTTAATCATGAAAGGCGCAAATATGGGATTTCACTATAATAGAGGGTAAAAACTAATAGGACTCCAACAAAAGACCTAAAAAGGTTGCATCAATATCAAACTCATCATTTATGAATAAATTTCAAAAGTACGAGTGATTTTTTTTTCTTTTGTAGTTTTCTGATGCGCGAGAGCCCTATTAACGCGTTACCTTTTCTCCTGTCCCAACGAAATGCATCCCCTTATCTTTTAAATGCTAACGAAGTCTTAGTGGCCTGCAGTATGAAAGGTCACCGCCCAATGATAAGGACACATAAAAGTAAAATTCTTGGAGTAACCTAGCTGTGCTTTTCATTAAGAGGGAGTGGCAATGCTCCTATGTTGCCAGCAGTTGGTAGGTATTAGCTTCTAAACAGCGGACAAATTTCTTGACTTTTTAATGATGCAGTTCAGTTATGCGTGTGGTTTTGATGGCAGAAAGACTTAACTAAACAACAGAGGTACCTTTTTACCTTGCTTTCTGGGGACAAAACAACTTTTTGAGAAGCTTCAGTGAAGGCTTGCTGCCAAAAAGCAGCGTCTTAATTTACATTATGCTCTCAATATATGTATTTTAATTTTATTTGGCACCATTTCTAGGCTTTACTTGTCGATAGTCATTGGTTCCAATCCTTAATTTAAACGGTAGTCTCCACCCTTTCTTTTGTATGCCATTTCCAAGCCTGTGAACATGCATCGACATTAATTTGCACTTTTTAATACTGGCAGGAAAAATGCGCGAACAAAAATTATATCTTTACTCCGTCCAAAAATATCCCGTGCTACGTTTTGTAGTAGAAAGTGAAGGAAGATACTCTCGTGAGATATATTGATATATAGCTCCACGTTCAACCTTCGTTCTGGGCGTGGTATACGGACATTTTCTACCTTGTTTTATGCCGTTAAAAATGCATGCTCTCAAAATTAAAGTTGTTATGATACTGGCTTACCTCAGTTGCTACAAGGCGTAGACGTTAATCTTATCGACCGAAGAATTCTATCCACCGAAAGAAAAAACAAATGTACTAGTTGATAATTCCGACAAACTTCCACTCTGAAGACTGCTGTCGAATGAATCTAACAGAAGGTATATCAATGCTTATAGTTCATCGTAGTGGATATTGGAAAACAATGTATGTCAACCACCACAAAACCACAGAACTTGTTTTAACAAAACACGAATAGAAATCTATAAGTATAAAAGAATAGTTGCCATGCCTTATTTTGTGTCAAGGAATTGAAACCGCAAACACCTGATAATAAAACTTAATCCTTCATTCAAAGACCATCATCATTGTTCATAAATTGTTTTCAGAACGATCAGGACTGTAGCGTCAAACTGTGATGATTAAGGGTACATCCCATAGATATTCGTAGAGTTATGCACGCATTTCACCTGATAATTTCCATTTGTTAAGCGCACCGGATGCGGAGCTGCTAATTCCTCAACCCCCACTAAAGAGCTTTGTGATTTCTTTAGATACCCTTTCTTTAGTTAGTATTTAAGCACAAAAACGCCAAAATATTTCCGTGATTTTTCGGTCATACCCCAACCCCCTTACAGGTGCCACTTGCAGTTGCAACTTTGACAGAAGCTCCCTTCTCCAAGTAAGTAGCCCAGCTCGATGTTCTGTTCATAATCGTGAAGCAAACATTGTTGCTTTCCTCTTAAGCTGTTCAGCGATGCAAAACGTCTCAATAAATAGGGCTAAAGAACTGCAGTCAAAACAAAAGAATTTGGGCTCAGTTGTGAGTGATGTTACATTTGCAGCGATAGAATCTTAATTCTTATTCTTGTGAATTTATTTCCTTTTTCGTTTCAAAACTTGCACATGGATACCATCTGTGAAGTCACCGTTTGCCTCAGTTTAACTGGGGCATGAGCAAAAACGAGAATGTAGCACTACAGCGATATCATCGTTTGATTGTTAAACAAACCGGAACTGGTTCAAAACAATTCTATTCCCTTGAATGGTTTTCCCACTACCAGTATAAATTGGCAAAGATAATAGCTGATGTTAAGCTGTCAATGTATCAAACGAAGATCTATGGAAAGAGGCATAACAGGGTCATATAAGCTACCACGATGTGTCATGCTGCTGCGGTGCACACGCTGGTGGGAAAAGCGGGGTTATAGTTGTTGTGGCTACCCGTTGGTCTTTAGGTCGTGAGGTCCAAGTTTAACCCGGCTGAGGTCATTTTGCTATGTTGGCCCGGGCAGTGTCGGTCTTCATCTAGGTCGATACAAGTGCTTTGACGAATTACTTTTGTGCAAGCTTACAAAATGTTGGAAATATTCGTGAAGGTGCAGTGAAGTTGATCATGAACGGCTAAATTGACTCGCAAATGACCAAACCAGAACTATTTCAAAATAATTATATTCCCTTGAATGGTTTTCTCACGATCAATAGAAATTACATCAACTTGGAAAAAAAATCCAAGTTCCAGATGGGATTTGAACCCAAGACCCTCCTCTGTCATTTCTACATTTAATATTCCTCACTAGAAATTGCCAAAGATAATAGCTGATGTTAAGCTGTCAATGTATCAAACGGAGATCAATGAAAAGAGCTATAACAATGTCATATAAGCTACCACGATATGTCATGCTGTTGCGGTGCACACGCTGGTGGGAAAAGCGGGGTTACAGCTGCTGTGGCTACTCGTTGATCTTTAGGTCGTCAGGTCCAAGTTTAACCCGGCTGAGGTCATTTTGCTTTGTTGGCCCGGGCAGTGTCGGACCTCACCTAGGTCGATACAAGTGCTTTGACGAATAATCAATTCCTTTTGTGCAAGCTTACAAAATGTTGGAAATATTCGTGAAGTTGCAGTGAAGTTGAACGGCTAACTGGACTTGCAAATAACCAAAAATTGGTCAGTTAATCCGGTTGCGAAATACCAACCACAACGTTCTAAAACAAAGAGTTTGTTTGCTTTCCGATCGATCATAACTGTTAAGTCAAACTGTGATCCACAAGGGAACATTCCATAGTAGCTCATAGTCTTTTGAAGAGCTGAGCGCATATTTTACCGGGATCAGAATTTTCATTTGTTCAGTACTGTGGAGACGTTATGTTTACTTCTCATTTAGCTCCCACTGAAACGTTTCCTGTTTTCTTTAGACGTCCTTAGCTGTGGAAGCTTGTTGATAAATTAACTCTAGGGGGTAAATCAAGTCTCGCCTGTTTTTGTTTAATCACGTTTTGCACGAGCACTAGGCAAGAATCCCATTTTATGATTGAAAACTGCCTCTGCGCTGAATGTGCGATTTTCGATTCGGGTGTGAAATTAACTAGCGGCTCAGTATTTAAACTGCGCATTCAACCTTCTGGTTTTGTTTCGTTTTTTTGTTTTTTTGTTTTTTTGTTTTCAAACATCTGTTGAATTGTCTTCTCCTTTACCTGATATTATTCAGAAAGGCGTATACCATTGCGTGAATTAAATAAAACATTTGTATAAAAAAGCCCTTTCTATTCTAACTTAAACTTTCATTTTATCTTTTAAAAGCCCAAAATTGTCCCCCATACCAGAAAATGATGAGATATATCATTTCTTTTGAAGAAACGAAACGAATTGGAACGGTTGAAATGTGCTCATCGCGTTTTTTTGACCAGAGTCACTCAATTTGGTTTAGCAGTATGAATTGACAATGTTTTCATGTAATATGATTCTCGAAAGTTTGTTGTCCTCTCAGTGGATGGAGGCTTCTCTTGGTAATTTTACTGAAGAGTGTGACATAGTTTGATGTTCAGTCGTGGCTTTGTTCAGCGACTGATGGGCCGAAAATTTTAACAATAAATGATTAAATGACACTGATCATATGACATGATACACTTCTTACTGATCTCTTACATCAGTCGACAACTTCTGCATATTCCTTTTTTCCCATTTCTTCACGGAAAATAGAAATGAAATTGAGCTTGCATTAATCTTGAAACAAGAGAAACATTAATCTGTTTAAAGTGTTTGTTTTCAACTATTGGCTGCGTGCAAATTCTGGCGACAAATGGGTCTGACGTAATGAGTTTAATTTATGTACACAGTTTGGGTACAAGCATGGACACAAAGTTAATGCAAAAGTCAGAATTCCAATTTTTGGAGGATGCAAAGACTCTCAGCATTTCAGAGATGTTTCCGGGAAACATGCTTTTAAGCAAAAACACTCCTAGCTACCCCGCCACATTTTGCTTTTCGATCGGTGCTAAACAATGGTAGAATTCGGATTGTTCCTTAGCGACCTTGAGCTAGGATCATTAAACATGGTTTTAAAGGTACCGGCCGTGAAATGTAGATAACTCTTACCTCGCTTGCTGCATGTTTCAATGTGCAGGACTGATGTTATTGTGGATTTTGATTGAAGGACCTATACCGTTGGCAGAAATAATTCCCTGGGAAATCAATTACACTAACAGAACTGTGTTAAAAATGATTTTGAGTTTAACTCGGACATTTTAAGTGAGCAATTATTGCTTGTTCCTCTATTTTGTTAGTTCCCACAAGAAAAAGATGACGGGAAGCTTCCAACGTACAAAAATACATCCGAAATGCAACTGAAACAACACTACTTCGCCATTGTATTTTTTCCCCTTTCGTCTCTTTGTTATAAATAAACAATACTGAGGTGTTTCCATCTTTTCAAGAGCAACTCTGAGTTTTGGTTTTGGTTTTGTCGATGCCCTTCAGTTGCGTAGCAACAATATGTAATTACACGCGAACACATGTCAACAGATAACTTCCCATAAACGTGTTTAACAGTTTTAGTTCCACGAATTAAATTTTTATGAAGCTCAAAATATTGCTATTCTTTCCTATTCATGTTTTCGAACCATACAATAGATTGAATTAATAAATTCATTGTGTCAGCATGTATCTTTTATTGCCTTGCTCCATGGATGTCAGACCACTCGGATTTTGTTTTTCCGCTATGACATCACCTACTGGCCGACTTCCATGACTGTTTGCTTACCCTGCAAGTTGATCAACAATGAAACCGGCAGGTGATATTCGTCGCTGAAAAACGACGAGGAATATTACTGGAAACCAAGCAACAACACTCTAAAATGACCGGAATATTTTCTCTTTTCCAACCAGCTGAAGCAAATTTCTGGTAAGACGAAGAATATTTCTGTGTTTATTCGATGGATCTTGAGAATATAACAGCTTTATTATCGCTATATAGCAGTAATACATGATTTACGTGCATGTGCGGTGTGAAACCGACCGGCCGGCTATCGAAGCCTTTTTGTTATTATCCCGGAGTGAGTACAGCGCTTTTATTCATATTTCACTCTTCCTGGCTGGTCGGGTTCACATAAGAATCGTTATTTCGTAAAAATTAAAACAAGGTTTGGGTTGATGTTGCAAAATGACTTATCCAGCAAGGCATAAAATCACTCCGTCGCTTACAGTTTGCAATGTGCAGTTATACGACCTAAAGCAAAAGCGGAAACCAAATTGCATACAATCATGACAGTTCAAAAAATTGAAAACATATATATATTGGCTTTCCAGTTCGTAAATTTGAATATGTCCCACAGCATTGAATCGATCCAAGTCGTCAAACAGATTCGAAAATGGTAAACCATCATGAAAATCAAATTAAACTTTGTTTGAAGTGGCTTCTCCAATGTCGTGTGTCGTGTAAAGAAATGATTATAATTATAATTATTTTGAGTTTCGCCTTTTTTAATCGTCCTCTGAGTTTCTGTTAACCCTACAGTTAATGTAAATAACGCAAGAACACTTCGAGAGTCTTACTAACCAAAGCGGAATATTTTCTCGAATATTACGAGCTTCGCAGATGATTGTTCACAATTGACTAAATATTATGTTTCAATACGCAGCTGGCGAACTGGAAACTCGCCTTTTTATTTTTCCAGAATCTTCTTTTGCGTCGCCGAATTTGAATAAGAAACCAGACGACTGGAGTATGGATTAAAATCAGGATTCCAACTCAGTTTTGTTCAAGAAGCGTAGTGCACACATTTGAATATCAGCCAAATTTGCGGGGTATTTATCGGTAATAACTTTTCAAGCAAGAACTGAACTGAGTAGGAGTGTAAGATCGTTAAGTAACTTCCACAGAAAATGGCAATTTCGGGCGCATCGATAGATGAATAAAACAGCACTTATTTCAGAGTAAACAAAATTTGATTCCCAAGCTAAACAGCATGTACAGTCAGCCTGAGGCCACAAGACGGACGGCAGGTTGGTTAGAAACAACGCTGATGAAGATTACTGGCCTATTTAATTCTCAGATAACATATTTAAGCTGAATTATTTTAAGTTCGTTACACGATGCCCGGCTAAACTTTGTCGAGTAATGGTAAATAACTATGATTTTTCGTGCGTTATAAGGAAAGCGAATAAGGGATGTTTCGGGAACGATTGACGGTTACCATTTTTGGTAACAGCTTAATTAGAACGAATTTAACGACAACATGAAAAGCCGATAATTTTCAAAAACCCTCAAAGATTAATAGCTTAGAATTTTCAATTATGACCACCATAACCTTCACAAATCGACGTAAGCGCTGGATTAAACATTCGGTAAGCAAATCGTTTAATGCAATACCTTTTAAAAATGTAAATGATGAGCCATACGTCATTTATAGTCTGACACTGTTACTTCTTCCGCTGGTAAACATTAAAGTGAAAATTGTGTCACTATACATACATGTATATACTGAGTTTTAATCTTTTTAATGTCACTACTAGAGTTTCATTGCATTTCCAGTCTGAAGATGAGAGACATTTCTCCTTGGACATGGCTTGTGTGACGCGGAAGGTAAGCAGGATATCGAGTTGAGCTACAAGACAAAAACTGGTTGGTTAGTCTTGGTTGACGCATAATAATTAAAAGCATTTTTCGGATAATCCCACATATTCAGTCAATATTTCTTTTTAGCAGAGATATACGAGACACTGACAAGTATTTCTGAGATATGTGTTCACTGACAGCGAAATGGTATAGGATAATTGATTTTTATTATATTATATGGCCGAACTAGTCCGCGATGAAAACGAGAATTCGTCTTGGTCCATTAGCGGTGCGAGTTCCCTTAGCGGTGCAGACCGCTCAGGAATTAATTTCAGCGAATTACTTTTTTCAATTCATTGGACAAGTAAACAGTTTTTTTTCCAGTAGGAATCCTTCTTACCATAAATCTTTGATAACACATTGTTCGTGGCTGGTCTGACGCAACGCTTTCGTTTCGTCCCGGCCAAGCGAGTCTTCATTTAGAGACCTTTCTGCTTGGCAAACTCGTTGATGATCGCGCTCGAAAAGTCCCGTTCGCTAACAAAATGAAGACAGCATTTCTGAGACTCTCAGCGCCATTCGAGTTTGCCAAGCAGAAAGGTCTCTGAAGAGTCCCTTGGTCAGAACGAAACGAAAGCGCAACGTCAGGCTAGCCACGAACAATGTATTATCACAACTGCATGACAACTTTTCTTGTCATAAAACTTTTGACCATAAAACTACCAATAAGAGCGCGCGTTAGATTCAACTTAACTTCAACTATATAACGATTATACTAAATGACTGACCCAGTTTGGGCCGGACGTGAAAATATTATCTTCAATCATGCGTCCGATCTATTCACCTCGAAGACGATATTTTCCTGTTCCTTCCTTTTACTCTCTATGTGATAACTGAATTGAATATCCTTTTGGAATCGCTTGTTTGTGTGAGCTTTTTTATGTTTTTGTCTCTATGTTTCAGTAGGCATGGAAGACAATTCGCCATCTTTGTTACAAAAACGCAGCTGGATTTCACGTCAGAGCATTAACAAGGAATTTCTCAAATCATATTCCGGAATCATACGAATAGCTGAGATGGTGGGTATCACGTCACGATCGTAAAAAAATGCGAATCCTGTAAACACCTGATATCTATTCAAGCTTTGAGGAAAGCCACGTTGGAAAGCCCCCGAACCTTTTCGGGCCCGCAAAGCCATTTTTCGTTAATCGGTATTTAAAGACAGACAGGTGTATACGCCTGAAACGTCTTATATGAAGGGAACCTCTTCTCATATTAAGAATATATGCATAAAACAGCTCAGTAGTCATAAGGTTTGAGATTGTGCTATGGCTTTTTGGGTGCGAAAACTCTTCGGGACCTTCGAGAAACGGGCCCCTGAATCGTTGGTTTACAACCTTAAGCGAGACGTCGTACATCTCCGTCCTTCTCACTTGGGAGCACCCTCCCCTCCTAGATTGCATCAGAGGGCAAAGGATAAAATCATTACTGTATCTCGCCCCGATGACCATTTTATTCACACTTTCTCAAAATGTGGTTCGACTGATTGTCCCATAACTTAGCTACGTTTTACGAGATCGACAGTGTTTTGATATTAATATCATTATGTTAGGAGAAATGCGAGGTTAACCAGAGTTCTTTCTTGCTTTTGGCAGGTGAGCCTTGCAACTTGTTTTGGTGCATTGCTGCATTATGTCAAGCTGGTTGCCAAGACAACAGTAACAGACACTACGTTTTTAGTCACTACGGGCGTGTCGTATTTTGTGACATTAATTCTATTTCTTACAATAGCCTTCGATCCACAGCAGAAATTCATCAGATCCACTAAAACCTGCAATATCTTAGTAAGTTATACAATGACAGTATATGCTATAAAGAGCGAGTGCCAATAAACTTCTACTAGGCAAACACCGCGATTCATTAGTAACGCGCTCCACCCTCGGCTATGAAGACTGACACACAAATGAAGTATTATCGTCATTAAGATAATGCGAGTTCCGTGCGTAAAGTTACAACGAGGACTCCTAGTCCCGTTGGATGAGATACTACACCTCCACAGGTTTCCCCTCGCAGAGTTTTTCAGGTCAGAATTGCCCAGTAATTCGCTGAAATCCATTTCTAGTATACTCCTGGTAAGGGAGGGACACTGATATCTTCCCATAGCTATAAATGACAACTTTACACGGTTCGATGTATTATACAATGTCTTGTCATGGATACCTTATTTTTCTTACATAGATGGCCGTTTTCACACTAGCAACCTCTATTGCGTTGTTAACATCATCAAGCCTACTCGCAAGCGAGGCAGCTAAGCTGGGTGACTCCCATCATCATGTGCCATACCGGGACAAGTGTGGGAAGTGCAGTAAGATTAACATCGCCACGGTACGTTAGGGCTTAATTAAGTAGAGAGTGCAATCACGGTATTCGCGAATTCTAGAAATCAGATAAGTACAAATAGGCGGATATCCCGACGAATAAACGGTGAAAAATGAGTAAAAAACTTTGTCGATTAATCAATCTTCTTAGGCTGGTTGTTGTTTATATATTAGAAAGCACTTACTGCCACGTTTACATTTTTCACAAAGCTCACATTACTCGACTTACATAACAGAATTACAAGCGTCACATTATCTTCAGTTTCAAATGTTACCAAGTAGTTTCATCATATGTAATGCATCACTAGAATGTCATATCGACAACGTCCAGTGTACAGGCTGGTTTACGTTGATGGTTCACTGAAAGACGATTACGAACTACAATAAAGTGACGTGCACGTGTTACGCTAGAGACATGTTCACGTGACATCTATCAGAGAGCTTGTGCTTTCCGGCTCTAATCGAAGACTGCTCGGGATCTTCAACGGAGATTTGGCAGTAACAGTTAGTTAAGGAAATACTCCACACTGTATTGCTCAATCAAATATCGATTCATATATTGATCTTTTTTCAGATATTTGGCTTTCTATCGTGGATCTTATATACAGTGGATTTTTTTCTTCACATGAGACAGTATGGTCAGTTTCCTTGTTCCAAACGGAAGGGATGTAGAGTGACTGTACAACAAGTTTCACCAATGACAGACAATGAACAAGAAGAGGCTGCCGCTCATGCAACCTTGAACTGAAGACAAGAAAGCTTCGCCTTGAAACGTAATTTAAACAAACTGGTGGTCTTTATGTGGTCGATAAAATGAAAGTTGGTGGAAAAAGCAATTGTTTTTTTTAGTGTGGCATTAAAACGATATCTTACACAGCCATTTTCAACATGGCATCAAGATGGTGAATATCCTCGAAGTCCTCCTGACGTCTGTTTCTTTCCGGCCAAGCATCGCAAATGAGGGTAAATCCGGGATCAGTTGAAAGTTTCCAAAGTAAAATTTACGAAGAAAATGTATTGTATTCAAGGAGATGAAAGCAAGGAAAACAAGACGCCGAAATGGCAAATATTTAAACTCAGCATTTTTCTGATCTACGTTCTCCAAGACATCGAATTCGTTGCTTCAAAGCACGAACAAATCGAAGAGAGACATGACAACCCCGGAGAGGGGGGCTCCCATTTAAAAAGGGGTCAGTCATCGGAAATTTTGAAAAGAACGCCTAAAAGGTGCCAAGAGCCTGCTTTGAGGGCGTGGGTTGAAATTTTTCTCACCCCTGAGAGGTATACCTACCAATTCTAAAACAATAAGTTATCTCCAGCCATAATTTTTTTCGGCTCAATACCAGAAAAGGCACATCAAAAGCTGTCGCTGTCGAACTTTTGAGGCTGAACACACTACGAGGTATCAAAACAGCTCTTTAACCCCAAAAGGATACGACGAGCAACCCCGTCCTTTTACTAGGGGAGGCCCCCCCGGATTATAACGCTCCAAATTTGAAAATATAGCAAACGTCCCCGTTTAGATCTAAATCGTCACCAAATAGTGAAATCAAGTGCTATTTCCTTTTGACAATCCCCTTGCAAAGAAGGCGGATTAAAAAAGTAGATTAAGGCTAGATTTTAAAAAAATTATACACAACGAGCTTAAACGCACTCTGTGACAAGCGCAGAAATAAAGTCAGTCTTTATGTAAATGTATTTGGCTTTGCCTTTGTAGGCTCGATTACCAGCCGCTGTTCGAGAAAGGAGCCCACGCTACTACTCCGAACTCCGCGGCGGGGGGTGGGGGGAGGGAGTTAAACTCTCTCGGTGAGGAACGTGCAGGGGACTTGAGTGAGTGCCGGAAATCGAGCCTAGTCTTTGAGAAGGAAGTGAAGAATGAATGCAATATTAATCTGGTGGAAAACACAGGTCGGCCGATGGATTACCGACGGTCGGTTTCGGGACCTCTTCTTCACATTTGCCATAATTTGCGTGTGACATTTTAATTGCAAATCTCTGGAAAGGTAATGAGGAAAGTAATGAAGAGGATTATGGAACCAATTATGCTATCGGTATATACATTTTGAAGGGATTTTCTTCAATCGAACGGGGTGGTTGTACTAGATTTTTTAAGGCTAGATTCTTTAAGGCCGTCAGAGCTGCAAACCATTTTAAAGCGGGATTCTACCTGAAATATGCTCCTTTTTTGCACAGTTGTGACAACCCTGATTTTCATCAAAACCCTAACAAACTATATATCACTGGAACGTTAATTCCTTGCAAATTACAAAAATGTATATTTCGATGCTGTGTCAATTATTGTAACCTGAAAACGTGTTCTCAAAGTATCACATCATGCTGTGTATGACCTCTATGCACTTGAGAAAAGATTTTTGTGTACAATTTAAAAAGAAAAAGTTTTTTTTTTTAGCTTGTTTTCTAACGTTAACAAATTGCCAGCTCATAGGAATGAGGGATTTGTAAGGAATTGAAAGTGCGGAGCATTGACAACCATCTAAAGTTGCACAATCTAAATTGTCAAACATTTATTTTGTTAACTTGTATCCTAAGAAGTCTATGGCAAATTCCCTCATTCATATCAATTAACCAAGTGAGACCTAGTAATCCTGAAAATTTGACGTCAAAAGCTTTTAAAATCCTTCTTGAGATATCTTTTCTCAAAGGCAAAAAATAACTCGTTTTGAGAAAAGGAGCTTTGAACGCTTCCGGTCCGAAACTATCTAAGGGACTGGACGCTACTCCCCAGACTCTTTACTCCCACGGTAATCAATATGGCGCCTCTGGTGTCTTTTGGCCTTAAATTTTTATGAAATGTTTTAACTTATAATCGTCTTTGCCAAAGCGTTGTCTTTGATCAAGAATAGACGAGAAACTAAAATGTAATCGTTTCTATTATTTGAAAAGCTAAGTGAGACATGAATGACAGGAAAAGGGGGAAAAGAAGACACGAGAATGATTCGAGTACCTCAAGTTCTGATGACGAAGAGTTGCGAAAAACTGCAAGAAAAACTTCAGAATCACAGCAAGTTGCGAAAGAGAGAAAAAAGAAATCGCGACATGAAAAACGGACTAGGAGAGAGAGTAGTTCAACAAGTGACAGTGGCGACGAGCGCTCTCATAGCAGTGATCACGCAGGGAAGAAAAAGAAAAGAAAAACTACGCGTGAAAAAGACAAGGCGAGGAGAAAAAAAGAAAAACGAAAGAGGAAACGTGAAAAGGAGAAAAAGAGTAAACGAAGCAGGGCGAGAGAAGATGAAAAGGCTGCTGTCAGGAGCACTGAGAAAGATATTGCCGTAAACATTGATCCAACACAAGGTCTGCGCTGCCAACATCATGCAGTACTTAGACTAACTATAAGCCTAAGCGTAACCTAGAGGCACATGTAATTTGATAATCGAGTGTGGTAGGTTGGCGTGTGGATATCGTGAGAGAAAGTGATGCTCATCTTGGTCTAATGCCCTGACCTAGTGGCCCATAGTGCCAAAAGAGATTATATGGGGGATTCGTGCAATGTGGCAAATAGACCCCAAGAGTGGTCAGCGTCACGCCAAAGCTATTGTACCCCTATACTGTTTGAAAAGAAACAAACGTGGACCCTTGTTTGAGTATTTCTTCTCTCTCCAGATGGAATGTCAGTCCATCACAGGGCAATATATAACAGCAGTAAGTTTAAGTTTACCATTACCTATATGTACACCTGGTATGAAGAAGCAAGTCCAAGACAAGTCTCGCCCAAACACTACTCAGTGATCCCCTTAAACCAAAACACTTCATTTGCAGTCCCACACGCCATTAACAGTTGGCCACCATATTCCCTGCAGATACTTTTGGCATATTTCATGATCCCATACCCTGGTCCTGTTGCCCCCTCCCTCCTCTCGCACAAAAAAATGCTAATTAAACTGCATTAATTTTGTTTACTATTTTTTCTGATTAACAATCACATATGCAGCAGTAGAAATATCACAAAAGCCAGTTTCAGCCGACTCTGGATCTGCAACAGTCACAAAAAAGAGGTATGTGATACAAACTAAAACCATCTTTCGTGTGGAATGAATGTATAGAGAGCATAAACATTTGTATACATTGAGAAGAGGGGGGGGAGGGGGGGGGTACTGTAAATATGGCAACACATGTCAGAATTAGAAAACAAACACCCCAAGTGGTACTATGACATGCATTTGGCACCTTTAAAACATACGACAAGCACTGTGCATTAAAAGATGGTCCCCCACCCCCAATCTACATCACTTACAACTTATCAATTGCCAGATGGGAGACTGCAGATATTAAGGCTGGGACTTCAACTGAATGTATGTTTTGACCAGAAATGGCTGTATCTCTTATCCCCTTTAAAAGATCCATGGTTCCCATGACAAAGGAGGAGTATGAAAAACAGCAAGCCCAGGTTAGGAGGGTGTATGACCCAGACACGGGTAGACACAGGTAAAGATATTGACTGTACAAGTAGCTACTGTTAACCTGGTGCTTTACGTTCTGAAAGTAAGCAACAACTTATTTTTCCCATCTGTTTCAAAACATGGAATAGGCCCATGGAATACAGTTTTATGTAAGTCGGATGCAAATAAATAAGTAAATAAAATTAGTTATATAGAAATGTTGCGGTTGCAGTCCAGGGCAGACCTGATTCTTGATTTAATTCATTTATCTTTTCAAATCATGAGATGAGCAAAATTTACGAGTGGAAATGGGGAGTAATGTAGTCAAGCAAACAGCTAACAAGAAAAGTCATAACCAGAGTGTGATGTTTAAAAACAAAATTTGTGTGTATGTACATTTTGCAACAGGCTTGTCAAAGGGACTGGTGAGATCTTAGAAGAAATTGTGAGCCAAGACAGACATAAAGCAATCAACAAGGTTGGTTAATGAGCATAGCTGCCACTCAAACAGATAGTCTTTACATGCTACATCTAGGATCAGATTTCTGGTGAAGTTGACAAATTACTCCTTAATTTTGGTGCAAAATTTCAACATTAATTTATAATTTCACCTGTGAAATTACAAAACTGCCATCATAATTATTATCATTATCATTATTATTATTATTACTGCCATCATAATAATAATTATTAGTATTATTATTATTTTCTTTATTTTTTTTCTTTAGTATTGTTTGATTTATTATCGTTTTTTACCATGTAATTTACAGATACTGATCATCGGTTTATACCAGCATCTTCCTCGCGGACTTCGCTGATCGGTCTTTCAGTTTTAAATAAAGCTTTTATTATGATGATGATGAT